>Ga0256839_1004372_pt1 | contig 13847 bp, 12 predicted proteins | sample 354166metaG_FD_185968 | JGI IMG/M metagenome (GOLD analysis project Ga0256839, IMG submission 185968) | Hydrothermal vent microbial communities from Mid Atlantic Ridge, Atlantic Ocean - 354-166 | ecosystem: Environmental > Aquatic > Marine > Hydrothermal vents | place: Atlantic Ocean: Mid... | reverse complement strand
TTGGAAAATCCAAGTATTTTAGAGGCCTTCGTCTGTTTCAAGTCGATGCCCTTCATGATTTAGTGATTTTTACTGCCAATACAGTTGGTTATACGTGTTTAGTTTGGTAACGTTGGGACACTAGTGGTTCACACCCTCTAGTTGTAGTTGCCTGACAGCCCCAATTTTTATTACTCCGGAATTTGGACAGGCTCGGCTACCACGCCACGCTGATCATAAGCCGCATTCATCCTCGCCAACGCCTCCCCTGCTTGCGGGTGGCCACGGGCAGCCGCTGTGGTAATCCAGCGGATGGATTCTTTTTTATTACGTGGCAAGCCGTAACCATAGTGATACATGTAGCCAACGGTATATTGTGCATCAGTATGCCCCTGCCGCGCCAACAGTAATAAAGCACTAGCCGCTTGTGTGTACTCTTGATTGAGAAACAATGCTTTAGCCTGGGTAAATATTTTCTGTTGCGTCTCCATCCTTGTAGTGGCCGATGCTCGGTTGTCATTAACCGGAACAGTGGTGCAGGCACTTATGAGTAACAGGCACAGTACACTTACGATGCATACTGTAGGCAACCGGATGCCGAACAGCCATGACAGTATTTTTTGTCCTAAAAACAAACTGTTGGTAGACATAGCGGGCCTCATGCTTGCGCATGATACACGTTTTTACACAAAGATCACGATTGTGCCATGACAATAGTATGTGTAAAAAATAGCTGACAAATACCACTGCCATTATCATCAAATCCACACTAAACTGGATCGTATGTAGGGTGGCTTTCTGAGCTTGGAGGAAGAATAACCCATGTTATTAACTGAAAACCCCCGCGTTGAAGTGCGTGCCGACGGTCGGCTGGTAAATTTGAGTGAATGGAATAAATCCGTGGCACAAATTTTGGCCACGCGCGATGGCCTTACTCTGGGAGACAAACATTGGCAGGTGCTTAAAGTCATGCGTGATTATTATCAGGCATTCAATGTTCCGCCGATCAAAAAACTGTTAATCCGCGAACTGAAAAAACATCACCCGGATGATGTATTTGACGATGCCATGCTTCAAGACTTATTTCCCGGCGGTGTACTGGTACAAGGCTCAAAAATTGCCGGTGTACCTGTTCCTATGATGGACGTGGAGCTGGAGCGGGAAACCTATCAGGCCAAGGCAGCGCCCAACATCAGCCATTTTATGGGCTCATTTGATTTTGACGATAAGACCTTTATGGTTACGCATACCGGTAACCTGATGGAATTGCACCGCTGGAACTCACACCTTGCAAAACACATGGCAAAGCAGGAAGGCATTGAACTCACCGAAGAACATTGGGAAGTGCTGAACTTTTTACGTGAGTTTTATTTCACCTACGGTGTCAGCCCCATGGTAAAAATTCTCATGCGATACATGGCAGAAGATATCGGCCCCGAACGTGCCAGCAAAGAGTATCTTTACAGTCTGTTTCCTAAGGGGCCATCACGACAGGGGTCACGCATTGCCGGTTTGCCAGCACCACAGGGTTGTCTGGATTTGGATATTTAATTGCCCACGATTTACAACGTAAAATTACGCACTGCACGCTGTAATTGTTTCAAGTTTTTCTGCGTAGGATAGGCGGTATAACGCTGGCGCTCATACAACGCAATGATAGTATGAATATCACGCGCCCGCTGCGGATGCTGTTGACCCACACGCTGCGCGAAATCCAGTGGGCCTTCTGCGGACTGTCGCAGCACGCCACCTCGCGATAGTCGCTGACAAAAGCGTTCATAAGCCACCTGTGCAGGATCCAGGTTCTGTCTGTTCCAAGGACGTAATATAGACATGGCAACCGCCATCATCACTAACATTATGCCAGCGGCCAATAAAGAAACCATCTCCCGCCAGTCTATGTGATCAAAACCCATGTTCGCGAACAACTGTGCTAAAAAATTCTGCTGACGTTCCGTATTATAATTTACGACCCATTGATTCCAAGCATGATTCACCCTATCCCAACCAAAATGTAAGTGACGCCCCACTTTTTTCAACCAATCTGGGCTTTCACCCATTCCCACCATCTCCGGCATTATGCGCACAAGATCTAATTGGCTTTCAATTCGCTCCGCCGGAATAACTGATGTGGGATCCACTCGCCGCCAACCCTCGCCCTGTAACCAAACCTCCGCCCAGGCATGAGCATCGGATTGCCGCACAATGAAATAATCACTCTGCGGATTCATTTCACCCCCCTGATAACCTGTTACTACGCGCGCGGGAACACCTGCCGCACGCATTAAAAAAACAAACGCCGAAGCATAATGCTCACAAAACCCCCGCCGATAATTAAACAAAAATTCATCCACAGGATCATTCAATAACAAGGGAGGCTGTCGAGTGTAATAAAAAGGCTGTTCAGCAATATAACTCAAAACCGTTTGTACGAAGGTCGCACTGTCCGTTACTTTTTGCCGTAATTGTTGTGCCAATTTACGCGCCTGCATACCCGATTCTGCGGGTAGTTGCAGGTAAATCGAAAGATCCGGGGCATCGTTTTTTGCCAGCTGATATTCCGTGAATGAGCGCATAGAATAACGCACTAATTGCTGTATGGGTTGAGTAGCAATAATTTCAAAGTCAACAGATAGACGACTGTCCAGCGGGAGGATTGCCGGTAAATCTAACGCAAATAACCAGCTCTGTTGATGTGGTTCCAGTGTAATGGCATACAGGCTTGGTTCACCGCTCACCTGATATTGCGGATTGATACTCAGACTATTTTGGAACCTTTGCGGATAAGGGTTAGACCAGGTTCTTCCATCAAATTGCGTGAATACCGGTCCGCGCCAATAGCGTTTTTGTGGCGAAGGTAATGGCGTATCGAATTGCACTCGAAAAGCGACACTATCATTATCACTGAGCTGGCTGATGTTACCTGGCGACATGGAGTCAGATAGACCGGTACCCGCTCCCGCGCCGTCTGTAGGCAGGCTCCACAATGGCCCTGGAATACGCGGAAACAAGAAAAATAATAATAGTGTCAATGGTACTGCTTGCGCTAAAATTACCCCCGTTTTTTGCACATTTTTCCACTGTGAAATGACTGATTGATCACGACTGAAAGCAATCAATGCTGTAATCAGCAAGCCCACTACCAGCAGCATATAAACACCCATAAAAATGGATTGATCAAACAAAAAGACAGTGATCACTACAAAAAACCCCAGTCCGATCACCACCCCCACATCACGCTGCGCATTCATTTCCATCAACTTCAAGCACAGCATGATGACCAGTAAACCCACACCAGCTTGCCGCCCTACCAAAGTGCCAAATGCAACCCACGCTGCCAAAATACCAACCAATGTCAGCAACCAGCGCACTGTGCGTGGCGGCAAAGCAAGGTAGTGCAACTCAAACAACAAACGCCAACACAGCAAAATGACACTGGGCAACATAACCAACAAAGGCAAACTAAAAAAATGCGGCATCAGAGCTAATGCCAGCCCGGCAAGCAACCAGAGGTTCTCTGCTTTTGCCCGTTTAACACGCTGCTGAAAAGAAGATATATTCATAGCGATGAAACATCAACATCCAGGTTTATGTTGTACAAAGCGAGTGCCTGTAAACAATGATGCTGGTGTGTCAATCCTACGCCTAATGGAATACAGACACCTGGCAAACGTAAGCCATAATTTAATTGTGCAGCGCTGGCATCCATCACCCAGCGGGTCAGGCGTGACAGGCGTACTTCTATGTCCAGTGTTGGCAGATCACCCCAGTCTAACCATAACTCTATAGTTTCGTCACCAGCAAACTGTTTAGTGTACATACCCTGTCCACGGGCAACCGTTTTCCAGTGAACATGACGTAGAGAATCACCCGCATGGTAGTTACGCAAACCAGTAAAGTCATCCGCCCCATGACCATGATCGCCCTGCATATCAGAGTGATGACTCGATTCATCAGGCAGGTGATGATACTGATCCGGCGTGGGATACACCAGATAATACACATCCCGTTGCACATAGGCCCATGCTCGAAACAGGCCTAGTGGAAAACCGGTTTCCAGGGTGAGTCGCGGCACTTGGTATCGACCTCGCTGTGTTGTCAACAATGGCACATTAGTGTGTTGCCATTGATCAGCAACTACATCAGTATTGACATGCTGTTGGCCACGCAACTGTAATTTAACCGCATAACGTGCCGCATTATGACGATTGTCCAGCATCACTGGCACCTGTGCGACTTCACCACAAAACACAGCGGGTATTTGTCCTACGTCAACGCGCAAATGCAGCAGGTTGCGGTAGGTATGTAGAATAGCAATAAAAAAAATACTCGCCAGTAAAAACGTCAACACATAAGCAAGACTATTATTGTAGTTCACAGCACCCAGCAGCATTATCAACATCATTGCCGCAAAATAGACTCCCATTTTACTCGGCAAAATATACACACGCCGCTGCGCCAGAAAAACGGGCCCAGGCTCAGACCCCTCTCCTGCAAAAAATCGTTTCAGGCTGAACCGGTGGCGTAAGCTCATGTTGGTGGGTGTAACAGTGCTCACAGTAGTGCGCGACATGGCAAATTCTCAGGGAATGGCAACATCTTGTAACACGGCCATCAATGCCTTATCGCCCGAATCAAACTCCGCAACTGCCTGCAAACGATGGCCCACCACATGTGGCATTACCGCCTGCACATCTTCCGGCATGGTGTGGTCTCGTCCTTCCATCAGCGCCCAGGCTTTGGCGCTGCGCAACAAGGCAAGCCCAGCACGGGGTGATAGTCCATGAGCAAACTGTGGAGAGCGACGACTAACACCCAGCAGAGCCTGCACGTAATCCAGCAATGCATCGGCTACGTGTACCTTGCTGGCCGCCCGCTGTAATTCTGCCAGCTGGCCCGGCTGAATACACGCACCATGTTGTTTGAGCATCTCCCTACGGTCATCGCCACTCAATAAGGCGCGTTCAGCGCTGGCATCGGGGTAACCCAACGAAATGCGCATCAAAAATCGATCTAATTGGGACTCCGGCAGCGGAAAGGTACCAATTTGATAGGTAGGGTTTTGCGTCGCAATCACAAAAAAAGGCTCAGGTAATGGCCGCGTTTTACCTTCGATAGTCACCTGACCTTCTTCCATGGCTTCCAGTAGTGCGCTTTGTGCCTTGGGTGTCGCGCGATTCACCTCATCGGCCAAAATCAACTGGGCAAAAACCGGGCCGGGATGAAAACGAAAACCCTGCTCGGATTTATCAAAAATGGATACCCCCAGAATATCCGCTGGCAGCAAATCGCTAGTGAACTGAATCCGCTGATAATGCAGCCCCAGCGTTTGCGCCAATACATGCGCCAGCGTGGTTTTGCCCATTCCCGGTAAATCTTCAATGAGTAAATGGCCACGGGCAAGCAAACAAGCTACTGCCAAGCGAATTTCGTGTTGTTTACCCAACAACACTTGGCCGACATGCTCAACGATGGCATCCAGCCGCTTTATTATTTCATGATTTTCCATAGCGTTAATAGCGGCAAGAGGCCTCCTGGCTGTAAGAGTGAAAAGTGTCGTTAGCCCTCATAAAAGCATAAACTGGTGACATTATGAAATACATCACACAACACGATATCGACAATCGCATGCCCTGGGTGCTGAATTCACCCAGCGACAGGGGTTGCGTGGAATTAATTGTGGTACGTCCGCAAACTGACAAACGCGAGGTGCTTTCACAAGCGCTATTTTCACCCGAAACAGGGGTCGCAGGCGACAACTGGAAAAATCAGTGCTCGAAAAAACTCGCCAATAGTCAGGCCGACCCTGTCGTACAGGTTGCCATCATGAATGCACGCATGATTGAGGTGCTGAGCGGCACAAAAGTCAATTGGCCATTGGCGGGAGATCAATTATTTGTTGACCTTGATTTAAGCGTCAACAATTTGTCTCCGGGCGAACGTCTGCAAACAGGCACCGCTGTGCTGGAAATTACCGCCGAACCCCACCGAGCTTGCGGAAAATTCAAACAGCGATTTGGTAACGCTGCGCTGCAATACGTTAACTCAACCTACGGTGATACACATCGCCTACGAGGTATTTACGCAAAAATCATTTCTACTGGCGAGGTTTCAATTGGCGACATCATCCACAAACTCTGAACCACATTCCCCACAAATACAGTTAACCCGACAATGGCTGGAACAGGTAGTCATCGGCCTCGGGCTATGCCCTTTTGCAGCACAACCATGGCTGGAAAATCGTGTCCGTATCCATGTGTGCGACTGCACAACGGAATCGCATTTACTGGAAACACTGCATACAGAGCTGAATCGGCTGGATCAGCAACCCGCCACCGAACTTGAAACCACATTGCTGGTATTGCCTGACATGCTGACAGATTTTGCAGACTACAACCAGTTTCTGGATCAGGTGGACGCCCTGCTAGGCGCATTTTCCTGGTGTGGTACGTACCAAATTGCCAGCTTCCATCCACAATACTGTTTTGCTGGTGTTGCACCGGAAGCAAGCGAAAATCTGACCAACCGCGCGCCCTATCCGATCCTGCATATTATTCGTGAAGACAGCTTGGCCAGTGCGCTTGAACATACCGAGCGACCCGAGGAAATTCCGGCACAAAATATTCGCCGGGTCACTTCACTTCGCACAAACGAAAAGCACCGGCTTTTTCCCTGGGTCTTCCCTGCTACATAAGCATTATTGCACCTAACAATCCATCACCTGATCCGCTCGCCATAGCGTTGATCCAACGATGAAATAAACAAAGACCATTAACAAGGTTGCACATTGGTAGCCGACATACCTTTTTGACCTTCCTCCATTTCGAATTTCACCATCTGGCCTTCTGCCAATGTTTTGAAACCTGTACCTTCGATATTGGTATGATGCACAAAAACATCTTCACCTCCATCCTGGGGCACAATAAACCCGTAACCTTTGGCATCATTAAACCATTTCACTGTACCATCCGACATCATTCTTCCCCCTCCCCTTCTCCTAGCCAATAAATCCATTTTTTATACTTTCACGCAATGTAACCTAATTGGCAAGCTATCTCTAGTTATTAAATGACCTGAATTTATTATTGCAGCCAAAATTTAGAGCGGGCAAGACTATCAGAGCTAATTTTCTCAGCCCAAACAGGATAATATTTTGTTATTGCATCACGATAACCTTTCTCACGACAAGGCTACACAACCCAATCGGTAATGTGCTGATGCAGATCATCCACACCTGTTTCTGTTACCACACGCCCCCGCACAGAAATTCCGGCATGATGTACAGAGGATGCATCATCACTGACCAGAGGATGCCATTCAAACAAAGGCTTGCCTTCAGCCAATAGACGATACGCGCAGGTTTCCGGCAACCAATGAAATTCAGCAATACGCTCAAAAGTCAGCACGATACAATCAGGCACTTGTTTTTTACGGTTCTTATAATCCATGCAGCGGCAGGTTTCAATATTCATTAATTTGCAAACAACATTGCAAACAAATACCTCACCACTGTCTTCATCTTCAAGCTTGTGCAAGCAACATTTCCCACACCCATCACACAATGACTCCCATTGTGTTGTACTCATGTCTGCCAGAGACACATTTTGCCAAAAAGGAGGCATTAACAACCCCGTCGCCAAGTGTGGAAACGTTCCACCCAACGTAACAAAGCTTCCGGTTTGTGTTGTCGTTTCCACACGCCCGCTACATATTTATTGGACTCAGCCATGGTGGGATAAATATGAATTGTGCCAAGAATTTTATTTAAACCCAGACCGTGTTTCATCGCCATCACAAACTCAGCAATCAGATCACCGGCATGATTGCCGACAATGGTCACACCAAGAATTTTATCCTTACCTGGTATTGTTAATACCTTCACCAGCCCATGCGCTTCGCTGTCAGCAATGGCGCGATCCAAATCATCGATGCCATAAGTACTGACTTCATACGCAATATTTTTTTCTTTTGCCTCCAATTCATTAAGACCCACGCGCGCCACCTCTGGATCAGTAAACGTCGCCCAGGGAATCACAGAATAATCTACACGAAAACTTTTCAACGGACTGAATAAGGCATTGACAGCCACATACCATGCTTGATGTGCTGCTGTGTGTGTAAACTGATAGGGTCCAGTGACATCACCACAGACATAAATATTAGGGTAGTTGGTGCGCAAGAATTCATCGGCTTCAATCGTACCTTGCGGTGCAACTTTCACATTCAACGCCTCCAAACCAAAGCCTTGCACATTGGCTTTACGTCCAAGGGCCAGTAAAAGTTGATCAAACTCGATGCGCACTTCTGTACCCTTGTGATCGCAAATCAGCACACGTTGCCCACCGGATATTTCAAAACGCTGGGCTGCATGCCCTGTAAACACATGTATACCATCTTCACGAAAACGGGCCTCTACCATTTCCGCAACCTCCAAGTCTTCGCGAGGCAACAATTGCGCACCACGCTGAATCAAAAAAACGTCGCTGCCCAGACGCTGGAAACTTTGCGCCAACTCACAGCCAATGGGGCCGCCTCCCAACACAACCAGTCGCCGAGGGCGCTCACGTAAATCCCATACGGTATCCGACGTAAAATAGCCTGTTTCTTCCAACCCTGGTATTGCCGGTACCGCTGGTCGTGCCCCTGTGGCAATAACAATATTTTTGGCGGTGATAATTTTTCCTTCGACCTCTACCTCATAAGGCGAAATAATTTTTGCTTCAGCTTGCATCACCTCCACACCTAGCCCGGTATAACGCTCCACCGAATCATGGGGCTCTATTTGTTTGATAACACGCTGCACACGCTCCATCACCTCGGCAAATTCAAATTCAACCGTGGTTTTTTTAAATCCAAAATCTTCCGCGCGTTTTGCATAGTTCAGCATTTTTGCAGAACGAATCAGCGCCTTGCTGGGTACACAACCCGTATTAAGACAATCCCCCCCCATTTTATGTTTTTCAATCAACAGCACTTTGGCTTTCACCGCTGCCGCAATATACGATGACACCAAACCTGCCGAACCTCCACCAATAACAACCATGTTGTAATCAAACAACTTCGGCTTTGAATAATGTTTGAGAACTTTACGTGATTTGATAAAACCCACTAATTTTTTCGCCAACAGAGGAAAGATACCCAATAACGCAAAAGATAAAATCAACCCCGGCGACAAAATGCCTGATAGCGACTCCAATGCACCTAACTGGCTACCCGCATTAACGAATACAGCCGTACCCGGCAACATGCCAAGCTGACTGACCAGATAAAAACGCCAAGTCTTCATCGGCGTTAATCCCATCACCAGATTGATAATAAAAAAAGGAAACAATGGGATCAGCCGCAAGGTAAACAGATAAAAATCACCTTCTTTTTCTACACCGGCATTAATTGCTTTCAGCTTATCTCCGAAGCGGCTTTGCACAGTATCACGTAAGACAAAACGTGAAATTATAAACGCAAGAGTAGCGCCAATAGTGCTGGCAAATGAAATCAGCAACAGCCCGGTGGCTAAACCAAACACCGCACCGCCAGCAAGGGTCATGACTGTGGCACCAGGTAGAGACAGTGCCGTAACGGCAACATAAATGGCAAAATAAATGGCCAGTGTGGCGAAACGGTTTTCTGCGTAAAAGTCCAGAAAAGATTGTCGCTGGGACTTAAGATAATCCAACGTCAGATACTGACCAAGATCAAACACAAAAAAGGCCGCTACCAACAAGACGACAACCAGCACTACCAAACTACGAGAGTTAAGCCCTTTTTTCATTTGATTCCCTGTCCACTTTCATTTGTATCATCCGCGTTATTGCCGATGCCCTTTATCAGTCACAAAACATCCCTTTCTGTTACATCTAAATCCTACAAGCACTTGCGGAATTTAAATGCACACCATCGTCATTGGATGCAACACCGCATACCCACAACAGGTAGTACATTTGTTTTGACAAATTATGCCAAACTGCTTCTGAATGATTTCATAAGCATCATGAGTACTTTATTTATGTCCGTAGAAACTGAGAGCAAAGAACAACGCATCCTACGTATGGTCAAAAAGGTGATTACCGATATCGCCAAAGACACTCACACCTTGCCCGGTATACGCCACCCCCTCTCTGATAGCACGATCAACAATATGCGAGCCTGTCTGGATTTGATCGTTTCGCGTGAAGCCGAGCTGACAACTCAACATAGCAATGTCTCCTCTGGCAAACCCCATTTTACCGATGAACCCAGTGGCAACATTACCGTGCAACTAAAAAGCGCCAAACCCAACGACGACAAACCGAAATAAAACAACTCCAGCACAACCGACTGCGGCAATTACTCTTCTTAAAGCTCAAGTTTTCGGGGTTCACTTTGACGAAAACCAAAACCCACTAACTAACTGTATTAACAGTACATTACGCTTCTGAAAACAACGGGATGGAGGTAATGATAGTGAACATCCCTTATAAAACGATGCTTCAAATTCAGCAGTAAAGGCGAATCGCTGCGGATCCACCTCATTCAACTTTGCGCGGTATTTTCAGAGTAATATTTAATATATTCAATTCGTTACAACCATATTTTCGTCGGTTTTGAACCCCGAAAACTTGAGTTAAAGAATACCCTCCGACTGGCCGATAGTTTGGCTGGTGTAGCTGGAAAAAACATGGGTTTCTCTCACACGATTATTGCAACACTTCCCAACGCACCTCTATTTGTATAAAATTTGACCGAATGATGGGCATTTGTGAGCCTATCTCTTGGGGGTTGAATGTTGTATCTCTTCGCCAAAGCATATATTTTGCGGTATTTTTCAGCGCATTCGTTAGTATTGTCACTGTTATTCCTTGCCGCCTGTGGCAGCGGAGGCGGCAACTCTTCTGATCCAGTCACGGAGCCGAGTCCGTCACGTATTGAAGTTACACCCAGCCAACCTTCTATCGCCCAAGGTACAACTCTCAGTCTCATCGCAACCGGCATAGAAAGCGATAACAGTACCCGCCCGATATCCAATGAAGTTATCTGGCACTCCAGCGACAACAGTATCGCTAACATATCCAGCAATGGAGTTGTTTCCACCCTGGCAGCTGGACAGGTCATACTGCAAGCCACTCTCGCTGGCGTTACTGGCAGCACCATTCTCACCGTCACCAACGCCTCCCTCACCAGTTTGGAAATCAGCCCCGGCAGCCTTCAATTGGCTGCGGGCACCAATGTAGAAGTTAATCTCATTGGGCATTACAGTGATGGCAGCATACAAAACGTGGAAGCCCAGGCAAACTGGACAATCACGGATTCCGCTATCGCCAATTTTCCCAACCCGGCGTCAACCGGTTCGGTACAGATCATCGGCCTCGCTGCTGGCAGCACCCAGCTGACCGCCAGTCTGGGAGGCAGTAATGCACAAATTGATATCACTGTCAGTGCGGCTACCCTGACACAGATCGTCCTTAGTCCTGATGCCCCGAATCTGCCGCTAGGCACCCAGCTAGGCCTATCTGCAACCGGTTTGTACAGCGATGGCAGCAGCCAAAATATCAGCAATCAGGTTAGCTGGAATAGTACTGATGATGGCATTTTAACCATTGATGCATCAGGCGTTGTAGAGCCTCTGGCCACTGGTAACAGCACCATAAGTGCTAACTTGGCTGGTGTTACAACCAACACGCTCGTGACGGTGAATAATGCCGTATTAACCAGCATTGAAATTGCCGCCACCACCACCATTCTTTCGTTGGGCAGGCAACAGACATTACTCGCTCTCGGTCATTATAGTGATGGCAGTCTGCAAGACATTACTGAACAGGTGATCTGGCAGGGCAACCCCCCCGAACCGTTGGCTATCAGCAATGCTGATGGCAGTCGCGGACTAGCCACTGCGCTGACAATTGGCAATCTGACTGCAACCGCAACCCTAGGGAATATTTCTGGCAGTTTGGGGTTTAGTGTCAGCGCCGCGACGCTGGACAGCATCGATATTTCCCCACCCAGTGCACGCCTTGCTCTGGGAACCCAAGCAAATTTCCAAGCTATCGGGCGATATTCTGATGGCACGGTTCAAGATGTGAGCACACAAACCAGCTGGGCGGCTATTGATACTGTTATTGCCAGTATCAGTAATGCCCCTGACACCCAAGGCCAGGTAATGACTCTGGCTGCGGGCACCACTGATATCACCGCTACGCTGGACGGCGTGGTCGGTAATGCCTCACTCACCACCACTACCGCCCAATTGGCTTCTATCAACGTTGTGCCATCAATATTGAGCCTGTCCACCGGCACCAGCCAAAGTCTGAGGGCTGAAGGTAGTTTTTCTGACGGCTCGGTACAGCCTATCAGCGCACAAGTCACCTGGGAATCCGATAATCCTACTACCGCCATGGTAAATAATGGTGTGCTGGATGCCCTTATTCCCGGTAATGCCCGAATCAGTGCCAGCCTGGATGGCATCTCCGGCAATGCCACACTCACTGTAACCAGCGCCACCCTGAGCAGCCTGCAAATCAACCCCGGCACACCTATGCTGGCCGTTGGCACACAAGCTCAACTCCAAGCCATCGCAACTTATTCTGATGGCAGCCAAAATGACGTGACCACACAGGTCATCTGGAATAGCGCCAATGACGCCCAGGTGCTCGCGCAAAACGGGATTGGCCAGCAAGGCCGATTGATCGCCGTGGCTAGTGGCAGTGTCGAGGTTACAGCCAATCTTGGCGGAGTGCAGGATAGCGTCACCGTTGATATCAGTAATGCCACTTTGACTGGGTTGAATATTATCGCCACAAGTAACAACCTGGACAGCGCCGAACAACAGCAGCTCATGGCCACAGGCATGTTCTCTGATGGCAGCAGCCAAAACCTGACTCATCAGGTAATCTGGGGTTCTAATAATCCTGCGTTGGCTTTTGTCGATAACACATCCGAAAATCGCGGCCTTGTCGAAGCAGGTATTGGTGTCAGCGGCACAGCAACCATCACCGCCAGCTTCAGCGGCTTTAGTTCCGCGCTTAACCTGACAATCAACAACACACCGCAGCGACCAATTTCACTGGTCGTGCTCGCTACTCCTAATGCGATTCTTAACAATGACAGTGATATCAGCACGATTGAAGTTCACGTCTTGGCTGCCGACCCTGCAACTGGCGTAGCCGACGGCACTCTCATCGAATTACAAATCAGTCAGAACGACATCGTATTAAGCACGCAAGATCTTGTCACTACCGGAGGTGTCGCCAGCATCAGCTTTACCACAACAGAAAATAGTTTGTTACACATTCAGGCCACGGAAACCGGAACGGCAATCAGCAACAGTACCGTGCTGTATGCCTCGACAACCATTGCTGGCGTGATTGCCAGCGCCGCCTTTGCCGATGCTCAAGTCTCAGGAACAACAGTACTCAGCGGTGGCCGCTTTGGGTTTTTCCTGTACAACCTGTCCAATCGGGATTTCCCTCTACTGCGATACGAATTGCGCAACGGCGCTGACATTTTGTTCAGCAGCACAAACCCACTTTTGTTAAACAACAACGTATTATCGGGTGGGTTGAAAATGGGGCTCGTCTACACGCTTCCTGCCAATATTACGGATCAAGGCATTGAGGCACGTTATTACCTCACTGAACCAGGTAGCGATGCTACTTTTTTCTACAATGTTCAATATAGCGCACCATAACTATCCTTGCTTCATGCCTCACTTCATGAAAAAAACGAATTTTTAGAAAGGATGGTGCCGGTGAGAGGAGTTGAACCCCCGACCTTCGCATTACGAATGCGCTGCTCTACCAACTGAGCTACACCGGCGTATTTTGATGTCGCGTCGTTTGCGTTTTAGACGAAAAATATTCTGAAATGAAGATAAAATGCGCGGGGGGGGGGGGGGG
>Ga0256839_1004371_pt1 | contig 13849 bp, 8 predicted proteins | sample 354166metaG_FD_185968 | JGI IMG/M metagenome (GOLD analysis project Ga0256839, IMG submission 185968) | Hydrothermal vent microbial communities from Mid Atlantic Ridge, Atlantic Ocean - 354-166 | ecosystem: Environmental > Aquatic > Marine > Hydrothermal vents | place: Atlantic Ocean: Mid... | reverse complement strand
GCATTCCCGCCACGCTGATGGCGGCATGGCCGGCATGGACGAGGCCGAGTTTAGCGCCATGATCGAGGAATCGCCGGTTAACACGCGGCTGGTTGAGTATTCGATATATCATAATGGCGAAAGCATTCCTGTGGCTGTGTGCCTGAGTGATTTGCTCGAAGACGGACTTTCGATGGTATATTCGTTTTTTGAGCCAAGCCTCGCGAAAGACAGCATCGGCACCTATATGATTCTGGATCATATCCGGCTGGCGCAAGAAAGCGGCTTGCCATATGTTTACCTTGGCTATTGGGTGCAAGGCAGCCCAAAGATGGATTACAAATCCAAATTCCAGCCTTTGGAAACCTTCCGTGAGGGCGGCTGGAAGGCGCTGGATCTCAACGCCGCCCTGCCCTCGCATCCGCTGGATAGCCAGCCGATATCACGGCAAGTGGCCGCTATCCATCTACCGCGAATTGAAGAATAAAAAAAAGGCCGCATCGCGCGGCCCATTTTTATATTTCTGCTTGCATTAGTTGCCCAACAGGTTCGGCACAATCGTCACGATCACCGGGAAGGCCCAGAGGATCGCCAGCGCGGCCACCTGAATAATCACAAACGGCACCACGCCACGGTATATGTGGCCGGTGGTCACCGAGGGCGGTGCCACGCCGCGCAGGTAAAAAAGCGCAAAGCCAAACGGGGGCGTCAGGAAGCTGGTTTGCAGGTTGATCGCGATCAGGATGGTTACCCATTTAGGGTCATATGTCCCGCCATAAATCACCGGCCCGACGATGGGGATAACGATGTAAATGATCTCGAGAAAATCAAGCACAAAGCCAAGGAAAAACAGCACGATCATCACGATCAGGAAGACCTTCCACTCATCATCAAAGCTCTTTAGGAAGTCCTGAATATAGTCTTCACCGCCAAAGGAGATGAGCACCATATTCAGCATTTGCGAGCCGATCAGGATGGCAAAAACCATTGAGGTTACTTTGGCCGTTTCCCGCACCACAGGCGTAAGCACCGCCGTGCGCAGCAGCGTCAGGCAGGCATAGATCAGCCCGGAAAACGCAACAAAGTAAGCCCCTTGCGCAACCACAATCGCCACCCAGTTTTCCCAGCCGACGTTTTCAATGTTGGACCTCAGGTCAAAATTAACGCCGACCAAAAGCATAACCAGCAGAGCAAAGCTTGCCTGCAAAATGAACTTGCCGCTGGCATTTTCATCTTTCAGCTTGCGGTAAGCGGCCAGCATAATGGCCCCTGCCGCGCCAAGCGCCGCCGCTGGCGTGGGGTTGGTGATGCCACCAAGAATAGAGCCAAGCACAGCCACAATAAGCACCAGCGGCGGAAACACCACGCGCAATAGCTCGTTCTGGCTCAGGCGCTTAGCTGCTGCCATCATGCCATATGCGATCATCAGGAACGGCACCGCCAGCTTTAGCCACGCCCCACCGGGCCGCGCGCCTGCCTGAATGAAATACACATCAACTAAAATCGCTGAAAGCACACCAAGACTGCCGATAATCAACGGCAGCTTATTGGCCCGAGGCGCTACGCCATAAGCGATAGCGAGTGTCAGCGACACCAGCGTTAAAATAACCGTTAGGCCGGTTCCGAGCGGCGCGGCGTCAGTGATTTTCGCAGTTACCAACTCAGCCACTTCTTCTGGTGTGCGGTCAGCGGTAACAACGCCGCCGGTTGCCGCTTTAAGCGCGTCTATTTCGGCGCGCATAGTAACGGAGCGGTCCCACATATCCTGCCCGTGCTTCTCGATCATCGCCACTTGGCACTGATCTGAAACATTGGTGCGCAACTCAGGCTGCTCGCCCAATTCAACAGTTGAGGATACAAACGTGCTTTGGCTGCCGGAGAAACCAACAACATTCATGCCAATCGCAATGCCAATTATTAATAACGGTGCAAACAGGAACCATGTGAGGCTATGCCGCCCACCTTCGCCGTGGCCTGAAGCAGAGGCCGAAATTTGCATAGGTGGCGCGTGCTGAGGGCGGAACATGGCATAAACAAAAGCATAAAGGCCATAAAGAAAGGCCAGGAAAATGCCCGGCAGTAGCGCCGCTTTAAACAGCACACCAGTTGAAAGTGCAGCCGGTTCCCCCAAATATGTGAGCGCATCGCGGCAGCCCAGCGACGAGGCGCGGGTTTCTTGCGCGGCGGCATAAAGGTCTCCTGCCAAGGAGCCCAGCAGCACGATCACGATAGAGGGCGGAATGATTTGCCCCAAGGTGCCGGAGGCCGCAATAACCCCTGTTGCCAGCTCCGGCGAATAGCCGTTTCTGAGCATTGTGGGCAAGGAAAGAAGCCCCATGGTAACCACAGTAGCGCCCACAATACCCGTTGATGCCGCCAAGAATGCGCCCACAATCACCACCGAAACCGCCAAACCGCCTGGCAGCGGGCCAAACACCCGCGCCATTGAGGTCAGCAGATCTTCCGCGATTTTTGAGCGCTCAAGCGTCACGCCCATCAGCACAAACATTAGCACGGCGAGCAGGGTCTCAATGCTTTGCCCCGCAAACACCCGCTCGTTCATCCGGTTGACAACAAAGGATATTTTACGGTCAAGCGCACGCTCCCAGCCGCCTTCAAACACAGGGCCTTCAATGGTCGGCAGATCGGGGAACCTGAACAGCGATATCGCATCGCGCGCCACTCCCTCGCTAACCAGTGCCATATAGGCGTCCGAGCGGGTGTCGACGGCCGCATGAATAAGATAGCCGGAGGTATCAAGCGCCGCCAAAATTCCGAAGGCCATTGTGCCGGCTCCGCCAATGGCAAAGGCCACCGGAAAGCCAGACATAATGCCGATAAACAGGCACGAAAATGTAATGATGAGGCCGAGTTCTACCCCGTCTAAACCGAATATCATGTCCCTGTTCCTTTAGTGTGCGGCGGCGGCAATTTCTGCCGTCTCGTCGTTTAGTTTGTCTAGGTCGAGGTTCTTACCCTCGGAGTCTTTGCCCTCGATAAATTCGAGCAACGAGCGGTAAAAGAACCCCGCCCCTTGAACGATCATCATAAAGGCAAAGGAAATAAGCAGCACCTTGAAAAGGAAATAGGCGTTGAACCCGTTGGGGGAAAAGCCGATAAGCTCGATGTTTTCCTTCAAAAAGGGTGCTTTGCGCATCATCGAATCCAGTGTGGCCGAGGCCGAGAACTTTGGCGTAACCAGGTTGCGCCACATAAAGAACCAGCCAAACATCCAGATCAGGAACATGGTTGGCATGATGAAAAACAGCGAGCCAAACATATCAATCACTTTTTTAGTGCGAAAACTCACACGGGCATACACAAGGTCTACCCGCACATGGCCACCCTGCACAAAGGTATAAGCGGCGACCAAGGCCACAATCATGGCGTTATATAGCTTAAGCTCTTCGCCAAACCAGCTTAGGTCTTTGGTGAAAACAATGCCAAACGGCCCGATCGAAATTTCGGATACACGGAAAATACGCTGCAAAAATACGATGAGCACTTGCTGGAGCACCATGATAAGCCCCGCCCAAGCAAAAAACCGGCCAACGGAATTGGAAAACCCTTCAATTACGCGGACCACACCCCACAAAAAAGGCCGGTAGATCACACCAATAATGGTGATGATCAAAACTAGATCAACAACAACAAAAAGAAATTCTTTCGAGGCGCCGTAATAAATAAACCGGATCAGCGATTCCGGGTCATTCACCCAGTTCAGCCAAGACATCGGGTTGGTTAAAGCGGTATAAAGGTTAACAAAACCTTGCAATAATTGGGCAGCCACCCAGCCTAGCGCATCAGCCATAATGCTTCTCTCGAATATAATGGAAATTCAAAAAATACCCCCCGCCAAGACAGGCGGGAGGTATATTTTAACCGCCTAATTAGCCGGTTACGCGGTCACGCTGTGTGCGATATGCGCTTTCTGCGGTCGAGATCCAACCTGAAGACGCTGCCATGGAGGCGTTGTAGTTTGCCCGAATTTCAGCAAACAGTGCATCTTCCATGTAGCTATCCAGCACTTCAGCCGAAGCCGCGCCAAACGCATCCCAGATGCTGTCATTGAATTCCTTGATCTGAACACCTTCAGACACCAGACGCTGAAGCGCGGCACCGTTGTTGTTAAGGAATTGCGCAAGGCTCCACTGATGAGTGGCCGCAGACGCATTTTCGATAATGGTCTGATGAGCGGTCGACAGCTCGTTGAATACATCAAGGTTGGTGGCAAGCGAAAGGCCGGCACCCGGCTCGTGGAAACCAGCAGTATAGTAGATTTTGGTGATTTCCTGGAAGCCCTGAACTTCGTCAGCCCATGGGCCGATCCACTCGGTGCCGTCCAGCGCGCCAGAAGCCAGCGCTTGGTAAACTTCAGAACCAGGTAGGTTTTGCACAGATGCGCCAAGCTTGCCGAGCGCTTGGCCACCAAGGCCAGGCATGCGGAATTTAAGGCCGTTGAAATCCTCAGGGGAGTTCATTTCTTTGTGGAACCAGCCACCAGCCTGTGCGCCCGTGTTACCGGCCAAGAAAGACTTGAGGTTGAAGATTTCACCGAGCTGGTCGTGATATTTACGGCCATCGCCGTGCAGATACCAGTTTTGCAGCTCTTGCGCTGTCATGCCAAATGGCACGGAGGTATAGAAGGCAAAGCCCGGGTGCTGGCCTACAAAATAATAGTCAGCCGCGTGATACATATCAGCTTGGCCCGAAGACACAGCGTCAAACACCTCAAACGCGCCCACAAGCTCGCCTGCGGCTTTGATCTCGATGGTCAAAGTGCCATCAGACATGGCGGTGATTTGGTCAGCTACATGCTGCGCGGCGTCAAACACGCCGGCAAGGCCACGGCCCCATGATGTAACCATAGTAAGCGTGCGGTTGCCCTGCGCATAGGCCGGAGCGGCCAATGTGCTGGCGGCAGCGGCTGTGCCCCCGAGTGCGGCTTTAGTCAAAAAAGAACGACGATCCATAGATAACCTCCCAGTAAGTAGCGCAAAACACGCGCCTGATCGAAAATAGTGTTGGTAAGCTAGCCTGACATACCCCTTTTGCCAACCGTTAAAATGTGTTGATACATCACGGAATACGAATGAATACAATCAGGCGTTGATGCGCCGGGGCGAGAAAAACACCATTCATAAGCATTTTCGCCTTTTCCTCGCTTAACACGCAAGAATCGGTAATTATGGAAATTATATTCGACACTTCACGCAACATTATTTTTCAAAACAGATTGACGTTTGCCGAATCCACCATTAAAAATCTCCTATGACCAACGCAATGAACATTCTTGTCGTGGTGCTTGAAAAGGCGCAAACCGTGTAAAAACCCAGTTTTTATTCGATTTTGCGCTTGCCTCCAACCAAATTGGAGGCTTTTTTTTTGCACATCAAGTAACGACGGAATCAACGGGCCACGGCCCAAAATGGAGGTAAGCCTATGTCTCGCGAGATGACTGGAGCCAAAATAGTTGTTGAAGCCTTGAAGGAACAGGGCGTGGACACCGTCTTTGGCTACCCCGGTGGCGCTGTGCTTCCGATATATGATGAGATTTTCCAGCAAAACGACATAAAGCACATCCTCGTTCGCCATGAGCAAGGTGCCACCCACGCCGCCGAAGGCTATGCCCGCTCCACCGGCAAGCCCGGCGTGGTGCTGGTCACCTCTGGCCCGGGCGCAACAAACGCGGTGACGGGCATGACAGATGCGCTGATGGACAGCATCCCGATGATCGTGCTTACGGGGCAGGTTCCCACCTTTATGATCGGCAATGACGCCTTTCAGGAGGCCGACACGGTTGGCATCACCCGCCCCTGCTCCAAGCATAACTGGCTGGTGAAAGACACAGCTGAGCTGGCTGAAACCATCCATCAAGCCTTTCATATCGCCACCTCCGGCCGCCCCGGCCCTGTGCTGGTTGACATCCCGAAGGACGTTCAGTTCGCCTCGGCCCCCTATAAAACCAAAGCCAAAGCACCTACGACGCATTATCAGCCGCAGGTTAAGGGCGACCTCGCCGAGATCACCCGTGCCGTTGAGGCCTTTGAGCAAGCCGAGCGCCCGATCATCTATTCCGGCGGCGGGGTTATTAACTCCGGTGTCGCCGCCAGCCAGCTTTTGCGTGAGCTGGTTTCGGGCAGCAATGCCCCGATTACATCCACGCTGATGGGCCTCGGGGCCTATCCGGCCTCGGGCGATAACTGGCTGGGCATGCTGGGCATGCACGGCACCGTTGAAGCAAATTTGGCCATGCATGATTGTGATTTTATGCTCTGCGTTGGGGCGCGTTTTGATGACCGGATCACGGGCCGCACCGATGCGTTTTCCCCTGACAGCTTCAAGGTTCATATGGATATCGACCCCTCAAGCATCAACAAAATTATCCGTGTAGACGTGCCGATCATCGGCGATATCGGCCATATTCTGGAAGATTTCCTGAAGGTCTGGAAAGCGCGCGGGCGCAAAACCAAATCGGCGGCGATTAAAAAGTGGTGGGGGCAAATTAACGAATGGCAAGCCACCAAATGCCTTGAATTCACCAATTCAAGCAAGATCATCAAGCCGCAACACGCCCTGCAACGCTTAGAGGCGCTGACCAAAAACATGGATCGCTACATCACCACCGAGGTGGGCCAGCACCAGATGTGGGCCGCGCAATACCTCAATTTTGATGACCCCCACCGTTTTATGACCTCGGGCGGCCTTGGCACTATGGGTTACGGCCTGCCCGCGTCTGTTGGCGTGCAAGTGGCCCACCCTGAAAGCCTCGTGATTAACATCGCGGGCGATGCCTCCTTCCTGATGAACATGCAGGAAATGGGCACGGCGGTGCAGTTTAACCTGCCGGTCAAGCAGTTCATCCTCAATAACGAGCGCCTCGGCATGGTGCGGCAATGGCAGCAGCTGCTGCATGGCGAGCGCTATTCCCAAAGCTGGTCCGAGGCCCTGCCCGACTTCGTGAAACTCGCGGAAGCCTTTGGTGGCAAAGGGATTTTGGTGGACGACCCTGCTGACCTCGACGAAGCCATCAAGGAAATGATCGCCTATGACGGGCCGGTGATTTTGGATTGCGTGGTGGAAAAGCACGAAAACTGCTTCCCGATGATCCCCTCTGGCAAGGCCCATAACGAGATGATCCTGTGTGACGCCGAAACCGCAGACGCCATTGATTCTGCTGGGAAGTCGCGGGTTTAGAAAAGCGTGTCTAGAATCATGCAAAAAATTTATCACAATTCGCATTCGAGCGAAGCGAGAGGCCGCGAATTGTGATCCCTATAAACTGGAAACGCTAATGCAACCCCTGCTCTATTTCAGCTACGGGATGACCAAAACCGGCTCGACGCTGGCCTTCCAGCTTGTGCGCTCTGCGCTTGACCTGTGCGGCTTTCCGCAAGACCGGGTGCCGCTTGATGTGGTTAACCGCGAGCTGCAGCGCAATTTTGTAAACCACATCTCCCCTCGCCAGCTTGACGAGCTAAAGAATGAGGCAAAGAAACGCGGCTATCCCATTGCTCTTAAAACACATATGCGCCCCGACCCTTGCGTGGTCAAGGCCATACAAAGTGGCGAGGCCATTGCCCATGCCTGCTACAGAGACCCCCGAGACATGGCGCTTTCCATGCTCGACCACGGCGCGCATTCCCGCAAAACCGGCGGGGAGGAATTTGCCGAGCTTACGGGCCTTAAGGACGCTTTTACCAACATTCGCAGCCAGCATGACAGCCTGACCGCATGGCTGCGCCTGCCAAATGTGATGCCGCTTTATTTTGAAGATATTGCCTTTAACACAGCAGAAACCGCGCGGCGTATCCTCAAGCAGCTCAAGCTCAAACTGGACCCCGACGTGCTGGCCGATGTGGTGAAAACCCAACGTTTCACTCAGAAAAACAAGGCCGTGCCGTGCCGTTATCCTGAGGAAATGGACGTCGATCTTTCCGCCGCCATCGCTACCGAATTTGCGCCCCTGATCGAGCGTTTTATAACAAACCGAAGCACCCTCACGGGCGAAATTCCCCTCCCCGCGCCGCAACATTTGCGCTTAAGCGCGCGGGATTAACTGGACATTCACGGCAAAACCAGCAATTTTGCCACAAAAAGGACCAAAGCCATGACCCTCCACCTTAAAAAAGGCAGCAGCCGCAAAAGTGCTTATGACCTGAAAAACCCGCTTGATGAGCAAATCGAGCGCCACACCCTTGCGGTGCTGGTGGATAACGAAGCCGGCGTTTTGGCCCGCGTTATTGGCCTGTTTTCGGGCCGTGGCTATAATATCGAAAGCCTGACCGTGGCCGAAACCGATGCTGAGGGCCACCGCTCGCGCATTACCATTGTAACCACTGGCACCCCGGCGGTGATTGAGCAAATCAAAGCCCAGCTTGGCCTTATTATTCCGGTTTACCGCGTCAATGACCTCACCGTTGAGGGGGCCTCGGTGGAGCGGGAAATGGCGCTGCTCAAGGTGGCGGGCAAAGGCGAAAAGCGGGTGGAAGCCATGCGGCTGGCCGATATTTTTCGCGCCAATGTGGTGGATAGCACGCTGGAGAGCTTTGTGTTCGAAATCACCGGCACCCCCGAAAAAATTGACGCCTTCACCGACCTGATGCGCCCGCTCGGGCTATCCGACATCGCCCGCACCGGCGTGGCGGCGATGGCCCGAGGCACCTGACCTCCCGCTGCTCATTCCGGTGCCAAGCACCGGAAGTAGGCGGCAAAAAAAAGAGGAGCGGCGAACCGCTCCCCAAGGTTATCATTCAGGCTCATCGTTGAGCGCTCGATAAAATGCCTTTCGGCCTGAATGTCGGGAGGGCCAAGCAGACAACCCTCCCCGCCTGTTTTATCCCCCGCCCTATCGGGCGAGGTATCCATAAATCCCGTAGGGTGCGTGGTCCCCACGCACCTTAGCTGCACCCCGAAGTGCCGCCACAGGTATTACACTTCATGCAAGTCCCGTTGCGCACGAGGGTAAAGTTGCCGCACTCGCCACATGGGTCGCCTTCATAGCCCTGCATTTTTGCCTTGGTCCGATCATCCATCACTTGCACCGAGGCCGTTGTTTCCGTTGCCACAACCGTGGCCTCTGTCGCCTTGATCCCGCTCAGGTTTTGCGGCATCCGTGAGCGTAAATAGCCGGTGGAGGATAGCTGCTTGATCAGCTCAAGAGAGCTGGCGGCTCCGTCTGAAGGCTCTTTCACATTCGGTTTGCCCTCTTCTTCGCCGCGCCCGAGGCTGTCAAAACTCTCGCCCTCGGGCTGCACATGGGCAAGATCCGTGCGATCAAGGTAAGAAATCGCCAACTCGCGGAAGATATAATCAATGATAGAGGTCGCAGACTTGATACTGTCATTGCCCTGCACCATGCCCGCGGGGTCAAAGCGCACAAAGGTGAAGGCGTCTACATATTCATCCAGCGGCACGCCGTATTGCAGGCCCACCGAAATGGCGATGGCGAAGTTGTTCATCATGGCGCGGAAGGCGGCCCCCTCTTTGTGCATATCAATAAAGATCTCACCCAGAGTGCCGTCTTTATACTCACCTGTGCGCAAATAGACCTTATGCCCGCCCACAACCGCCTTTTGGGTATAGCCCTTGCGACGCTGCGGCAGCTTTTCACGGCCCCGCGCCACTTCTTTGATGATCACTTTTTCAACGATTTTCTCTGCCAATACAGTGGCTTGCTCGCCTGCCGGTGCCTCGGCCAGCTCGTCCATATCCTCATCGTCAATCAGCGCGGAGGACAGCGGCTGGCTCAGCTTGGAGCCATCACGGTAAAGCGCATTGGCCTTCACCCCGAGCGCCCAGCTGCTTTCATAGGCTGCCTTGCAATCCTCAATCGTGGCATCATTCGGCATGTTGATGGTTTTGGAAATAGCGCCCGAAATAAAGCTCTGCGCCGCCGCCATGATTTTGATATGGCTGTCCACCGACAGATAGCGCTTTCCGGTTTTGCCGCAGGTATTAGCGCAATCAAATACGCTGTAATGCTCTTTTTTCAGGTAAGGCGCGTTTTCCAGCGTCATGGTGCCAATGGCGTGCAGGTTTGCCGCTTCAATCTGCTCTTTCGAGTAGCCAAGATGGTTGAGCAGGTCAAAAGCCGGATCATTGAGCTTGTCCTCGGGGATCCCCAGTGCGCCGGTGCAGAAATCGGTGCCGAGAGTCCATTGGTTAAAGATAAACCGCAGGTCAAAAGCCGAGCCAAGCGCCGCTTCAATTTTGGCCAGCTCTTCCTCGCCAAATCCGTGCCCAAGCAGGCTGGTGGTGTTAATCCCCGGCGCGTTGCCAATGGAGCCATGCCCAACCGCATAGGCAATAATTTCCTCGATCTGTGCGGGCTTGTAGCCCAGCTTCACCAACGCCGCTGGCACAGATTGGTTGATGATTTTGAAGTAGCCACCACCGGCCAGCTTTTTGAACTTTACAAGGGCAAAATCCGGCTCAATGCCCGTGGTATCACAATCCATCACCAGCCCGATGGTGCCGGTGGGCGCAATTACCGAAACCTGCGCATTGCGGTAGCCATGCTGCTCGCCCAATGCCAGCGCCTCGTCCCACGCCTTATGGGCAAGGTTCAGCAAGCGCCCATCAGGGCAGTTATCATGGTCAAGCGGCACAGGCGGCACGGCCAAGCCTTCATAGCCCGCCGTTTCGCCATAAGCCGCGCGCTTGTGGTTGCGAATAACCCGCAGCATGTGGCTGGCATTTTTCGCATAGCCCGGAAAAGCGCCCAGTTCGGAGGCCATCTCGGCGGAGGTTTTGTAAGAAACGCCGGTCATAATCGCGGTCAGCACACCTGTCAGCGCCCTGCCCTCATCACTATCATAGCCAAAGCCCATATTCATCAGCAACCCGCCGATATTGGCGTAACCCAGCCCGAGGGTGCGGAACTTGTAGCTGCGCTCGGCAATTTGCGGCGACGGGAATTGCGCCATCAGCACCGAAATTTCCAGCGTGATTGTCCAGAGTTTGGTGGCGTGCATATAAGAGGCTGCGTCAAAGCTGCCATCCCGCAAAAATTTCAGCAGGTTCATGCTGGCGAGGTTGCAGGCGGTATCATCCAGGAACATGTATTCCGAGCATGGGTTCGAGCCGCGAATTTCGCCATCAGCGGGGCATGTGTGCCACGCGTTGATGGTATCGTGGTATTGGATGCCCGGATCAGCCGAAGACCACGCCGCATGGCCAATATCGTCCCACAGATCACGCGCCTTGATGGTTTTTGCCACGCCGCCATCGGTGCGGCGCAGAAGCTCCCACTCGGCATCGTCTTTTACGGCCTGAAGGAAGGCGTCGGTAACCCGCACGGTGTTGTTGGAATTTTGGCCCGACACGCTGAGATAGGCGTCAGAGTCCCAGTCGGTATCATAGGTCGGGAACTCGATGCTGGTGAAGCCTTGCTGCGCATATTGCAGCACCCGCTTCACATAGGTTTCGGGGATCATCACCTTGCGCGCGCCTTTAATGGCGGCCTTTAGCGCGTTGTTTTTCTTGGGGTCAAAGGCGTCTTTATCCGCCCCGTCCCACACCCTGATCGCGCCAAAAATCTCGTTAAGCTGCTGCTCGTGCATTTTGGAACCAGCCACCAGCGAGGCCACTTTCTGCTCCTCGATCACCTTCCAGTTGATGAATTCTTCAATGTCAGGGTGGTCCACATCGACAATCACCATTTTCGCCGCCCGCCGCGTGGTGCCGCCCGATTTGATAGCCCCTGCCGCACGGTCGCCGATTTTCAAAAACGACATCAGACCAGAGGATTTGCCCCCGCCGCCCAGCGTTTCATTCGCCGCGCGCAGGCTGGAAAAATTGGTGCCCGTGCCCGAGCCATATTTGAACAGCCGCGCTTCGCGGGTCCAAAGGTCCATAATGCCGCCCTCATTCACGAGGTCATCGGCCACGGACTGAATGAAGCAGGCATGGGGTTGCGGGTGCTCATACGAGTTCACCGATTTTGTCAGCTTGCCGGTTTTGAAATCCACATAATGGTGGCCTTGAGCCGGGCCATCAATGCCGTAAGCCCAGTGCAACCCGGTGTTAAACCATTGCGGAGAATTGGGTGCGCCCATTTGGGCAGCCAGCATAAAGCGCATTTCGTCGTAGTAAGCCTTGGCGTCACCCTCGGTGGTAAAATGGCCACCTTTCCAGCCCCAATAGCACCACGCGCCTGCGAGGCGGTCAAACACCTGCTTGGCGGAGGTTTCAGAGCCAAAGCGCGCGCCTTCGGGCAGTGCGGCCAGCGCGGCCTCATCGGGCACCGAACGCCACAAGAATTCTGGAACACCCTTTTCCTGCACAGGCTTCACAGCCGCCGGCACACCCGCTTTGCGGAAATACTTCTGCGCCAGCACGTCAGCCGCCACTTGCGAAAAGCCCTCTGGCACGTCCATATCACTTAGCGCAAACACGATACTGCCATCAGGATTGCGAATCTCTGAACTGCGCTTGGTGAAGGTGAGGGTGCCATAAGCACCTGTTTTTACCGAGGTAAATTTGCGATCAATTTTCATACTGTCCCTGCCCTAAATGCCAACTCTGCTCGAGAGTTTTATTGTTATAAAAACCACAATTTCCTGTATTTGGCGACACGCGCCCAGTGCTGAAGGGTTGATCCCAAAAACACTATATCTAGTGGCTATTCTGTTGATACCCTCTAAGTGCAGTATTTTATGGAGGTTCGTCAAACGCTTTATTTACATATTTTAACGAAAAAAATGTTGACCTCGTTTTGAAAAGAGAATTCCTGAAAATGTGAATGTGGCAATAATAAGGCAGCCGCCTCACCCCTTCCCCAAGGGCAGTTTTGGGAAAAATATGTGTTTTCAAATGCTTTGCCGAAACGGCTAAAATGCTGCCTCAAGCGGCCCATTCGAGAATCATGCATTCGTGAATATGTTACCCGCCATATTCGCGGTTATTGTATACAAAAGTATTTCCAGTTTACAATTGAACCTCTATTCACGGCCTCTCGCTGCGCTCGAATGCGAATAGAGGTGCGTGAGGTATAGAAACTGGAAATACGAAAATGTATTTGAAAACTGGTCGGGGCGATAGGATTCGAACCTACGACCTACGGTACCCAAAACCGCCGCGCTACCAGGCTGCGCCACGCCCCGACCTTGGGGCATCATTTAGAGGGTAACGCGGGGAATGAAAAGCGAAAAATGGCTATTCGCAGGGCCAAATTGCATTTTCTTGATCAAAGCCTATATAGCGAACTTCTGCGCCCTCAGAGAGGCCTAACAGGTTGGCCAGCCCCCCATTTATTTCCAGCACATATTGAATAGCATCACCGCCGAGAATTGAGGTGGTATCAAGCGGTGTCGCACTATGTTTAAGAGATTTCACCTCTCCCCTTGCATCAATAAACAGCATATCCAGCGAAATAAGGGTGTTTTTCATCCAGAAAGACACCCTGCGCGGGCGCTCATTGATAAACAGCATCCCACTAAATTGCGGCATGGATTCGCGAAACATAAGCCCTTGGGCCTGTTCGGCAGGCGTAATGGCAAGTTCAATTTCAAATTGGGCCATCACACCGTTTTGGCGGACTTCGATCGTGTTTTCACTACAGGCACTTGCGCTGGCTTGGGGGGCCACAATAACACAGGCCGCACATAGAAACCCTCTTAAAAACACGTGTTAACCCTTTGCTTCAATCGGCTTATCCCATGAGTAAATCGCGCCGGCCATGCGGCCACGGGGGCCATCAATAACTTGCACCGAAATGGCCTCGCCGGGGGAAAGGTCAGAGAAACCGTATTGCCGCATCACTTCGAGATGCAGAAATATATCTTCAGGGCTGCCATAGGTATTGGCAAACCCAAAGCCTTTGGTTTTATCAAACCACTTGATGCGGGCTGGTTCTAGCGGAACCCCC
>Ga0256839_1004370_pt1 | contig 13855 bp, 12 predicted proteins | sample 354166metaG_FD_185968 | JGI IMG/M metagenome (GOLD analysis project Ga0256839, IMG submission 185968) | Hydrothermal vent microbial communities from Mid Atlantic Ridge, Atlantic Ocean - 354-166 | ecosystem: Environmental > Aquatic > Marine > Hydrothermal vents | place: Atlantic Ocean: Mid... | reverse complement strand
GATATGAGTTTCTATCTTCCTGTGACACTCTAAATTAATCTATTGCTAATAGAAACAATAAGAATGGTATAATCTCACAATGAAAGCCTAATGGAGCGTGTATGAAAATAGCAATAATAGGAGCAGGGAAATGGGGACAAGCACTCTATCATGCTTATAGTCAAAATAATGAGGTGGTCATCTCTTCTAGGAATGTAAAAAAAATTGCAAATTTTGTTACGGTAGAAGAAGCATTGGCATACGAGTATTTAGTTATGGCTATACCGGCACAGTTTGTTCGTGAGTGGCTAGAAAAAAACTTTGTCGACCATGGACAAAAGATACTCGTAGCAGCAAAAGGCATAGAGACTAGTACAGGTGCTTTTTTAAACGAAGTATATGGAGCGTATGTCAGTGCAGACAGACTTGCTTTTATTTCTGGACCATCGTTTGCTGCAGAGGTACAGAAGTCTTTGCCTACTGCCTTGAAGATATCTTCAGAAAATGTTACCTTGGCACAAACCTATGCGGATGCTTTACCCTCTTTTATAAAAGGTTATGTGTCAGATGATGTAGTGGGTGCTGAAGTCTCAGGGGCGTACAAAAATGTCATAGCTATCGCAGGTGGGGTTTGTGATGGTCTAGGACTTGGAAACAACGCCAGAGCAGCACTTATCTCACGAGGACTGGTAGAGATGACACGTTTTGGTGAAGCCTTTGGAGCAAAAACAGAGACCTTTCTCTCTTTAGGTGGGGCAGGTGATCTGTTTTTGACTGCATCATCTACACTTTCACGTAACTATAGAGTGGGGTTAGGACTTTCAAAAGGCTTGAGTATGGAAGAGATACTCGAAGAGTTAGGTGAAGTAGCAGAAGGTGTACCTACAGCTAAAGCTTTACATAAAATAGCAGAAGATAAAGATATCTATCTGCCCATAGCAGCTGAAGTGTACGCGATGATAGAAGAGGGGAAAGACCCCTTACAGAGTGTAAAAGATTTGTTACAATAGAATAGTATATAATTCAATGAAATATAAAAAGTAGGAATAAGTAAATGCATCTCTTATTAAAAAAGTTAACACTTTTACTTTTTTGTACTGTACTCTTTGCAGATGATGTTAATTTAACGAAATATCCTATTAGTTTTAAAGGTCAAAAATATTTTGATAAAAGTGTATTAGAAGATGCCTTAAGTGTGGACAATAAAAGTTTTTATGAAGTGTGGAAAAAAGACAACCCTCTCATAAAAGAAAAGCTATTGCCAAGTTTGGTAGAGACCCTAAAAAGTTTCTATACTTCAGAGGGTTTTTATGATATTTCTATACAGATGAAAGTCTCTAATAAGCGTGTTAAAGTGATGATAGAAGAAAATGAACCTGTAAAAGTACAAAGCATAAGTATAGAGAGTGACTACAACATTAGCTCTTTTATTGCACTGAAAAAAGGAGATATTTTTCGTGCCAAAGCTTTTATTGGCAGTAAAAATAAAATCATTGAATCTTTGCTCAAAGAGGGATACTGCTCTTATGATTTAGATACTAAAGCGTATGTAGATTTAGAAAAACATTCTGTGGACTTAAAGTATGTTTTAAGCAAAGGAGGCATTTGTACCTTTGGAAAGCTTACACTCACAGGTTTAGAGACGGTAGAGAGTGATGTGGTTGCCTCACGTGTGAGTGCTTTAGAGGGGAAGAGATTTAGTACAAAGCTTGTGCAAGAAACTTCAAATAACCTGTACGGACTTAAAGCATTTGATTCTGTACTGATTAATGTAGATAGGAAAATATATAATGTAATCCCCGTAGATATTCATTTTAAAGAGATAGAAAAACCATATCATTTAGAAGCAGGAGCTGGTTACGATACTTTTTTAGGGACACGTGTTCATGCAGAACTTACAAAATACAATTTTTTTGGTAATGCTCAAAAACAGCAACTAAAAGTCTCTTGGTCTAAAAGAGAACAACTTCTTATTTTGAGTTATTTTAAACCAACGCTTTTTACTCTTTATGGTTACACGGTTGATTTTGCAGCCAACATAGGGTATTCAAATCTTGAATTTGATGGTTTTAGAGAGGAAAAAGGGTTTGCCAGGGTCTATATGCAATACCAAGATACAAAACTAAGACTCAAAGCAGGCATGGCAATAGAAAATATCAATATCAATGAATCCAACACAGTTGATACTGAAGCGTTGTTGACGCAAGCGGTAAATGAAGGACTCTTTTTACTGACATACCCCTATATAGATGTTGTCTATGACGCTAGAGACTCAAAACTAAATCCAAAATATGGGTATTATCTAGCAGGCTATAGTGAAGTGGGACTCTCAAGAGATGAAGACGCAACTGTCTATATGAAAACACAACTAGAGGCTCGTTTGATACATACATTCTCAGATTTAACACTTGCTCTAGTTGGAAAAGCAGCTGTACTTGATGATGAATCAGGTAAAGGACTACCTGAATCTAAGTATTTTTTTGGGGGTGGAGCATATTCTAACCGTGCGTATGGCTTTAGAGAAATAGGGGTCATTTCATCATCCACGAGCGATACTATCTATGGGGCTTCATCTATGATAAACCTCTCTTTTGAAGCAGATTATCCTGTGTGGGGAGATTTGTATGGAGCAGTATTTACAGACAATACGATGCTAACTGAAGAGGCATATGATTTTAAAGGTGAAATCATCTCTTCTGTGGGGTTAGGTGTTCGCTATATGACACCCATAGGACCTTTTAAATTGGATGTAGGTTTCAATGTAAATAAACCTTCTCTTTATGGTATATCATTTCAAGTGGGGCAGTCATTCTAATGTTTATGAAAAAATTCTTTTTACTTTCTCCTGTACTGTGGTTAGGAAAAATAATTGTCTATTTATTTATTTTTTTTGTAGTTTTGGGTGTGATTATTTATGCTATCGCAAACTCTCCATGGGTCATAAAAAAAGCCATTGATAGTTTTGCCCCAGATTACAACATCACGTATAGTCGTATTTATGGGAATATACTTACTGGTGTTAAAATAGATGATATACGATATAACAAACAGCTCCTAAGTAGATATGCAAGCGTTCAATGGAATCCTGATAATTTACTACAAAAGAAGATAGTGATTAACCACGTGAGTCTTAATCAGGTGAATGTTGATACGATTAAAGGGCTTGTATCGGCCTTTTCTGGCGAGAGCAATGAAAGCTCAACCCCTTTTATGTTTGATGTTCAAATCAAGACCCTTCATATTAGCATTGATCCCTTTATTGAAGAGGGTATGACTTTTAATGCCATCGAGATAGAAGCAAAAGATATTTTGTACGCAGATGAGGAAATAGAAGTTGGACACAGCACTTTAAAGGTAGATTCAAATGTCTCAAAAATCTTACTTAGAGCCAGTTTAGCAGAAGATATTCTTAACGTAGATGAACTTAACGTGCAAGATTTAGATGTGTTGGCTTTGCAGCATTTATTTGCCAGTGCTGAAGATGAAAGTATGGTTACTGAGAAAAAAAACAGTACAAAAATAGAAGAGAGCCCAAATCCACTTATACCAAAAGAGGTAAGAGTAAGGAGATTATCTATAGGTATTGTTCCTTTTGTCTATGATAGTGTAGAAGTTAATGGTCTTACGTTAGGCATGAAAGATGCTCTTTTTGACATACCTACATTGGTACTCAACGAAGCAGCTGTTAGCATAGATACCAAAACAAATTTAACAAATGCTACACATCAAGGAGAGATAAAAAACAATCAACTCATAGGAAATCTTAAACTACTCCCTAAAGAGGCGTTGTTTACGACCTATGATTTACCTCTAAACCCTGAAGCTTTGCGTGAGTTAGACATACATGTTGATGTATCTAAAGAAAGAATCATAGTAAATATAGATACAAATATCTCACAGTTGCTCAAGGCAGAGAAAGATGCCTTCAATGTAGACATAGACAGTTTAAAGTCCACTGCTACTTATGATATTGACACGGCTCATCTCAACGTTAAATCTAAAGCAGAAGTAAGTACACCTTATGCTGAGCATATTATGGTTGACAATGTTTTTACGATGGATGATACTATATCGTACACAGGTGATGTACTTATAAAACAAATCATAGGTGTTGATGCTAAGTATGTTAAAGCTTTAAATGACTTAAAACTAACATACACAGGTGATGAAAAAAGCATAAATACTATGATTGATTCCGCTATGTTGGTAGGAAAGTTTATATCAGATGATTTTAAAAAAGCAAACCTACATCTTAAAAGTAAAGAAGCACTTATGTTACGTGACTATGTGACACTGCCTGCTGAACTGAATGCAAGTAAGGCTTCAGTGGAGATAGATCTTCCTCTTTCTTTTGAGAGTAATGCCAGTTACCTTGCCACAGTTAAAATAAAATCTAACGTTGCAAATATAGATGCAAATGTAAGTTATAAAGACACCTTACATCTTGTAAGCCTTATAAACGTACCCAAAGACTCGCTTTTGAGACCCTACAGTACTGAACTAAAATGGGATGCACTTATGCCTATAAAAGTTGAGGCTGATTTACTAGATAAAGGTATAGAAGCAAAGGTACTTGCAGGTACCTTACAAACAAAAGCAAAGTATGACTTCAATACTACCCAAGTAAAAGGGACGATTAAGTTAGGGGGATTACAAGCAAATATTTCTGGTATAGCCCAAAAAGAGATAAAGATTGATTCTAGTATTACGGCTGTACCATTACTTATGAAAAGTATAAGTGAGATTTACACATTTGAAGCACTGCCAAAAGTTGAAGGGAGTGCAAAAATTTCACTATTAGTGAAAGAACTTACAACAGCAAAACTTTCACTGCGTTCACCGATGCTTGTGTACCACTCTGACCATAAAACAGCTATGGATATTTCATATATTGATATGTCTGTACAGTGTGAAGAGGGTAAAGTAGTACTAGAATACTATAAAGTCACAGTCAAAGGTGAAAAAATCTATGCCACAAAGCCCTCTACGCTTTCATTTACAGATAACCTTCTAACACTTAAACCTCTATGGGTAAATGATACGTTGAAAGCTGAGGGAAGCTATGATTTAGAAACAAAAAAAGGCAAAGTACTTGTCAATGCAGACACATTACATATCTCTCATGAAATGATAGACCTAGATAGCAACATAGACATCATCATTTTACTAGATGGGAATAAAACAAATGTCAAAGGTAAGGTAGTTTTACTTGGTGGAGACATACACTACGACCTTTCTAAGAAAAGTTTTGCTTCAGATAGCGATATACTCATTGTTCAAGATATGAAAGATGAAGAACCAAGTGTATTTATGGATAACTTGAGTCTGGAGGTGCAAGTCAGTAGTAAAAAACCTTTGGTCTACAAAAAAGGTGCCATCAACATGAAAGCAAAGGTCGATGTAGGCATCCATAAAGCGGAACATGCTGAGCTGTTGGTTTTGGGTACAGTTGAGGTTTTAAAAGGTGGTACGTACATGTTTCAAGATAAAAAATTTGTTATTGATTCAGGTTCTGTACATTTTACAGGTAACCCAAGTAAGCCACTACTAGACATAAAAGTAAAATACCAAGCTTTAAACCATCTTGTGACCATCGGTATCACAGGGAGTGCAGACTTACCTCAGATTTCTTTTTCTTCAAAACCATCTTTGAGTAAAGAGCAGATACTCTCTCTTATCCTATTCGACACTGAAGCTGGAGCTGGTACAAACTCAGGTGATGATATGATGAAAATGATGGGGGGTGCCATGGCAAAATCAGCTCTAAATAACCTTGGGGTCAAAATAGACCACTTAGTACTAGGTGAAGGTAATTCTGTAGAAATCGGTAAAAAACTTACAGACAAAATAACCATTATTTATGTTAACGATATTGTCTCTGAAGTCAAACTAAAATACAAACATGGTAAGCATACAGAAAGTATTATTGGAGCAAGTGAACAGTCACAGTCTTATGATATTATCTATAAAATGGATTTTTAAAGGTTTAGTTAAGACAGCCTATGTTTAAAGTCTTCATAGTTAAAGTCTCGTACTACCTCTATATTTCCATCGCGTCTCTGTATGGCGATACTTGGAAGCTTAACACCATTAAATGTAGTGGCTTTAACCATAGTGTAGTGCATTTGGTCTTCAAATACTACTTTGTCTCCTATTTGTAAAGGTAAATCAAAACTGTAGTCTCCCATGATATCTCCTGCAAGACAGGTATTGCCTGCTAGACGGTAGGTATGGGCTTTGATACCTGCTTGGCTTGCACCTTGTACTTCTGCACGGTATGGCATGATGATGGTGTCCGGCATGTGTGCTTCTGCAGAACTGTCAAGGATAGCAATATCCATGCCATTGTGTACGATGTCTAGTACTGTAGTTACAAGTGTACCTGTCTCCCAGCCTATGGCTTCTCCTGGTTCAAGATAGACTTCTACATTGTATTTAGCTTTAAAGTTATTGATAAGTCTGATAAGTTTTTCCACATCGTAGCCTTCACGTGTGATGTGGTGTCCTCCACCAAAGTTTATCCATTTCATTGTATGGATGTACTTTGAAAACTTTTTTTCAAAATGTTTAAGTACATTTTCTAATGCATCAGCACTTTGTTCACACAAGGCATGAAAATGTAACCCTTCACAGGTATCTAAGATACTTTCATCAAAGTTTGCCATTGTTGTCCCAAGCCTAGAGTTGAGTCCACAAGGGTTGTATATCTCTTTGGGTGATTCTGAGTACTCGGGGTTTACACGTAACCCCAAAGAGAGTGAGGGATTTACATCTTTCACGAGGTTAGCATAAGTCTTAAACTGTTTAGGTGAGTTAAAGATGATGTGCTGTGAGATAGATGCAATCTCCTTGAGTTCTTCTTCTTTAAAGGCGGGGGCATAGGTATGGACTTCTTTTTTAAAGGTTTCATAGGCCAATTTTGCTTCATGTAAACCTGATGCACAACATCCATCTAAGTAAGGCTGTAAGAGAGGAAAGCTTTTCCATAAGGCATACCCTTTGAGAGCTAGCAGTACTTTCGTACCAGTTCTTTTTTTGACATCATCTATAATGAGTAAGTTTTGTAGTAGTTTGTTTTCATCAAGTACCCAACAAGGTGAGGGAAGTTGCATCTGCTGTTTAGTTTTCATACAAAATTATAGCGATGATATCTAAAATATTTTGATATAATTAAGCCATGATACACAATAAAGAATAACTTTCAAAGGAATAGTTGATGAATACACGAGAAAATGAGATACGAAAAGATAGTCTTAGATTTAAAGCAGAAGAGATAATCTTAGCTGTTGATATGATAGAAATGCTTGAAAAAACGGTTGAAGTTGTGTATTATCTTATGGAACATGAAGGGGTAGAATCTTTTGTGTTGATGTTGATAACTGCTGAAGATATTGATTTACATACCTTACTTGTTCACGAAAAACGTGATACTGACATACTTTTTGAAATAAATAAAGAAAAGGGTACCTATTTATTATTATGCCAAGATACAAAAATAGATGGTGGATATCGTTTTGCTGAACGTATTATTCGCAATATTCTTTCAAACGATGGAAAAAATGTTTATTGTGCGGAAGTAGAAGTACGTTCAACTAAGTATCCTACTAAAGCAGTTATCTTTAAACTCATTGAAACGTTTATGAAAATTAAGGCAGAAGAGAAAACAAATGAAATTGTATATAAAAGTCTTAATTAATTAGTAGTATTTAAGGGCTAATAGGGTAGAATTCCGTCCAAATATACCTACAGTCATGTTAGGTAAAAAACATTAAGGATGATTCAGCATGAAAAGAACATACCAGCCCCATAGTACACCAAGAAAGAGAACACACGGATTTAGAACAAGAATGAAAACTAAAAATGGTAGAAAAGTTATTACTGCAAGACGTGCAAAAGGTAGAAAAAGACTAGCAGTATAAGTCTTTTTGATTGCGTTTGGGAGTTTTAGTATTAGCAAAATAAAACATTTTACTAGAATCCAAACAACAAAAGAGTTTAATGTCGTGTATAAACATGGCACAAAAACTTGTCATACCCCATATTTCGTACTTTTTTTTAAAAAAAGTTCCGAATATACGGTGGGTTTTGTAGCCTCTAAGAAAATAGGGAATGCAGTTCATCGAAATAGAGCAAAACGTTTGATGAGAGCACACTTCATTGAAAATATTGATCTTCTTTCCTCTGGCTCTTATGTTTTAGTAGCAAAACCAAGTCTTTTAAAGCAAGACTATTTAGAGACAAAAAAAACCTATCTACAAACACTCAAAAAATGCTCTGCATTAACATAAAATAGACTATACTATCGACTAATAATTTGCAGATTAAAATTTAAAGGTAATACTTTGGAACAACAAGATTTAAATAAAAGACTTCTTCTAGCCCTCGTGCTTTCATTTTTTGTATTTGTGGGATATAGTTATTTTTTTCCTGTGCAGAAACCTGTACCGACTGAAAATACTACAAAACAAAGCACATCTACACATCAAACCCCTGCGGTAACAACACCGACAGTAAATAATGCTTCCCCTGCATCTAAAAGTACTACCACAGCAACGTCAGCTCCTGTTAAACAAGCTGTACCAAGTATAGCAACGATTAAATCAGATCGTTTCATCATGAGCATTGATGCGTTTGGACGTATCTCACAGTTTGAACTTTTAGAAAAGAAGTATCGAGTTGAAGAGGGTAAAAACTTGAAAATACTAGGTGAAAATGTTGTGAAACCTTTAGAACTTAGATTTTCGGATGTGAAACTAAATGAAGAAGCATTTTCGACTCCTTATGTAAATATGGGTGAACAGACAGTCAACGTGAGCAGTGGAACAAAAAGTATTACCTTGGAACAAAAACTTTCTTCGGTGACCATTAGTAAAACGATTACTGTGAAGCCTACAGGTGAGTATGAGGTAAACGTCTCAACATCATCTGACACGCCGTACTTCATCACGCCAGGGCATCGTCCTATGGCAGATACTTCTATGTATATGCTAGTGCGTGGTGCGTTAATAAAAGGTAGTGATAACATCATTACCACCATTGAAGATGGTGATGCAGAGGGGTATGAAAAGTTTGAAAATGCAAAAATAGCCTCTGCATTTGACAGATATGTTGCCTCAATATTTTTTGATTTTGAGAAAGGACTTGATGTTTCAATTTTAAAAGGAACTGAGGGTGATCCACTTATATTTGTACAAGGGTCACAAGATTTTAAACTGCATGCTTACATAGGTCCAAAAGAAGAAAGAGTTTTAGCCAGCATTCATCCAGAATTGACAGATGCTATTGAGTTTGGTTGGTTTTCATTTTTGGCTAAACCGTTTTTCAAAGTACTCCTTTGGATAAATGACTATGTAGGTAACTGGGGTTGGGCAATTATTCTCTTTACGCTTTTAGTTAAACTCGTACTTTTCCCTCTCTCATACAAAGGTATGATGTCTATGCAAAAGCTTAAAGACTTAGCACCTAAAATGAAGGAACTTAAAGAGAAGTATAAAGGTGACCCTGCAAAGATGAATGCACAGATGATGCAGATGTACAAAAAACATGGAGCAAACCCAATGGGTGGATGTTTACCTCTCTTGCTTCAAATACCTGTATTTTTTGCACTCTACCGGGTACTTTTAAATGCTGTTGAGCTAGAAGGTGCACCTTGGATTTTGTGGATAGAAAACCTTGCACAGATGGATCCTTATTTTGTACTCCCTATCTTGATGGGTGCTTCTATGTGGTTCCAACAACGTATTACGCCATCTAACTTTACTGATCCACTTCAAGAAAAAATATTTAAGTGGTTCCCTGTGATAATGACAGTCTTCTTTATTTACTTCCCATCAGGTCTTGTATTGTACTGGTTGGTCAACAATCTCTTTACGATTGCACAGCAATACTTCATAAACCATATGTATGCTAAACATAAAGAAGCAGCTGCATTGGCACATAAAAAAACAAAGGACTAAGAGATGAAAAAGGTTGAAGCACCGACACTTGAAGCAGCATATGCAGAAGCTTCAAAAGTGTTAGAATGTTCTATTTCTGAACTTCAATGTGAAGTTGTGCAACACCCCAGCAAAGGTATTTTAGGATTTTTGAAAAAAAATGCCATTATTGTAGCTACATGCAAAAAGAGTAAGAACGTAACCACCGTTACTTCTACAAGTGATAGACTACCTTCACAAGAAGAGAGTGTCGCTTCTGAGATACTTGCAACAGTCAAACAAGAACAAACTGAAGTCAAAGAACAACAAGTAGAAAAAGTTACAGAAACAAAAGTAACTCCGAAAGATACAGTATTAGACAGCTTTTTTGATGCAGATATAAAAGAAGAAGAAAATTATGAGGAAGAAGATGTTGTCTATGATGAGTTGGCACTTCTTATAGAAACACAACTGAAAGAGCTGTTAGAAACATTATGTTTTGACATCGATGTGGTTGAAGTGGATGTTGTAGACAACACAGCACTCATCTTTATCGATGGTGAAGATGCAGCATTACTCATAGGAAAAGAGGGCTACAGATATAATGCTCTTTCTTACATGCTATTTAACTGGTTGCATACCAAGTACGAATTGTTTATCAAGCTTGAAATTGCTGAGTTTTTAACTTCACAGCAAGAGATGATACGTAACTACATCAAACCAATCATAGAAAATGTTGAAAAACATGGGAAAGGAAAAACACGTTTCCTCGATGGTATTTTAGTACAAATAGCACTGGAACAACTACGTGAGCATTTCCCAGATAAATATGTTGCAGTGAAAACAGTACGAGAAGGTAAAAAGTTTGTTGTTATCAATGACTTTAACACACCTTCTAAAAGTAACACATAAGTACAATGCATAACTCTATTGCAGCCATCGCTACGGCACATGGTGTTGCTTCCATCTCTATCATAAGAGTGAGTGGGGAGGCTGCACTTAGCATTGCCCATAAGATTTCTCACCTAAAGACTATCACACCTAGATATGCACACCTCACCTCTCTTTACAACGCACAAGATGACCTTATAGACCATGCTATCATGATTTACTTTGCGGCTCCCCACTCTTTTACGGGAGAAGAGATAGTAGAGTTTCAGTGTCATGGGGGGATGATTGTTGCCCAAGAAATACTAGATACCATCCTTTCTTATGGTGTACGATTAGCTGAACCGGGTGAGTTTTCTAAACGGGCATTTTTAAATGGAAAGATAGATCTCACAGAAGCAGAAGCCATCTCTAAGCTCATAGAAGCAAAGTCAGTAGATGCTGCTAAGATACTTGCCAAACAAATGAAAGGTGAACTGAGAACCTTTGTCGATGAAAGTAGAGAAGCACTTTTACGTTCTCTGGCATACTCAGAAGTGATGATAGACTACGCAGAAGAAGACATACCTGATGACATTATGCAAAGTATCGTTACGCAGTTAGATGCACTTCGTCAAAACATAGAACACATTGTTGAGACTAGTCATAGACGTAGAGGTTTGATTGAAGGATTTAAAGTCGCTATCATAGGCAAACCAAATGTGGGTAAAAGTTCTTTACTTAATGCCTTACTTTCTTACGAGAGAGCCATAGTCTCAAACATAGCAGGAACCACGAGGGATACCATAGAAGAACAAATCCGTATAGGCTCACATATCATAAGACTTGTTGACACTGCAGGCATACGTGAATCAGAAGACACCATAGAAAAGATAGGCATAGAACGTTCTCTCTCTTCGGTAGAAGATGCAGATGTCATAGTGGCACTTTTTGATGCTTCTAGGGTATATGATGAGGAAGATGAAAAGATATTTTCTCTTCTTAGTACTTTAGAAGATAAGCATGTCATCGTAGCACTCAATAAATCAGACTTATCACGACAGTTTGAGAGTAGTCATTTGGAAATGTATGACGTGATAGAAGTTAGTGCCAAAAAAGCATTTGTAAAATTGACTCAGAGACTAGAAACACTTTTTGACAGCATAGGTGAAGGGGATGAACTTATGCTTATTTCGGCAAGACAGATTGAAGCAGTTACTAAAGCAAAAGATTCTATAATAGAAGCAAAACAGCCATTGCTTGAGAGTGAATTAGAATTTTTTTCCTATCACCTTCAAGAAGCTGTAAAGGCTATATCGTCTATCTCAAAACCGTATGACAGTGAAGAGATACTCGACAAGATGTTTGGCGAATTTTGTTTAGGGAAATAGAATGGAATTTTTTGAGGCGATGATGAAGATTGAAAATTTTGAACTCTACTTGATACTTTTTTTACTCCTTTTCACCATTTGGTTTATAGTAAATACCATCAAGTATTATAAAGGGGAAAAGCGTAAAGTAAAACATTTACATCGTTTTGCAAGAGAAGGAGAAGCAATGTCTCAGTATGAATTGGCAAAACGTTATGCTAAAGGAATAGCAGTCCGTAAAAGTTTGCAAAATGCTGCTTACCTTTCTCAAAAATCTGCATTTTCTGGTAATGAAAATGCTAAAAAATTATTAAATAATATACTCAAGCATAAAAAATCTTAAATAACCCGTGTTAATTTGGTAATAATATTATATGAGTATAATGTTATAAATATAATAATTGGGAAATAAAATGTTTAAAACTATCTATCTATCACTAGGAATCTTTCTACTTGGTTTGCTTTTTTCGGGATGTGTTTCGCATGATGTGCCACTAAATCCACCAATACAACGTACAAGTGAATCTAAGGTTAATGATGTTGATATCTCGGACCTTGATGAAAAGCTTACAGAGTCTGAGATGATGATTACAGAAGAGGGTAAAGATACAAAAATGGCTCGTATACCCTTTCCGACTTCAGAGTATTACTCTTTACCAAGAACGGGAAAGGGTACGATAAAGGGGACTATTTTTGTCAATGACTTGTATGAAAATAAAGTGTTTGGAGCAGGTACACGATTGTACTTAAATCCTATTACTTCTTATTCAGAACAATGGTATGAAGAGAGTTATTTAGGTGGACATAAAATGCAAAAAGCAGACGCTAGACTCTTTAACTATCTTAAATTTACTGCAGCAGATAGCAATGGAAATTTTGCATTTTATGGGGTACCTAATGGGAGTTACTATCTTATTGGTACAGTGAAGTGTGGTACACGATGTGGTTATGAGAGTGAAAAAAGTATCCGTATCGCAGCACGTGTCTCAGTACAAGGCAATCAAGTTGTCACTAAAGATTTAACTAGAGTGGCGAACTAAATTTTTTTATTGATAGGTTACTTCTTGAACAACGTTCAAAAAATACGCTTCAGTAGAGGGCTGGTATGACTTTGTCATATTAGAAAACCCTATCCTTTTGGATACGCTTCTTCTAGTTTACGGTAAAGTCCTTCAGGGCTTATGTTGTCATCGGTTTCCAATATATTTTGCATAGTGACATTGTCTTCTTGTCCATCCCATATTTTGATGTACGTCCCTTCTTTGTAGCCGTGGTCTTGTCTAAATTTGTTTAAGATGTTTTTTCCAACATAGAGTTTATATAGTGCATCAAGATTAAGTCCTGACTGCACAGCTACTTCTATAAACGCTTCCATAAGCTTTTGTGTACTTTCCCCACAAAAAAGTGTTTTCATAAGGTTTTCCACAACGGCTATTTGTTCATAGTAGTTTTTAAAATTTTCTTTTATTTCTTGGTTAAAAGTAGAGAAATTTGGAAGGTCATTGATATTTCTTGCAAGTGTGTCTATGCTTCCAAGATGGTTTCTTTTATAATCTTCAAGTCCTTGTGACATGATGAAGTGCCAAATGTCAACAGCTTCTATCTTGATGTTATCGTAATCAGGTTTAGCATCTATGTTTTTCCAGTGTTTCCATGGGTAAGACTCTATGAGTTCTGCACATTCAAGGTAGGTACATCGCTTCCAGTCTATGACTTTTCCGTTCT
>Ga0256839_1004369_pt1 | contig 13857 bp, 10 predicted proteins | sample 354166metaG_FD_185968 | JGI IMG/M metagenome (GOLD analysis project Ga0256839, IMG submission 185968) | Hydrothermal vent microbial communities from Mid Atlantic Ridge, Atlantic Ocean - 354-166 | ecosystem: Environmental > Aquatic > Marine > Hydrothermal vents | place: Atlantic Ocean: Mid... | reverse complement strand
AGCAAACCGGATGTCACTGGACAATATGAAATGAGAGAGTGGTGCCCCCACACGGACTCGAACCGCGGACCTACTGATTACAAATTACGTTCTAATTGCATGTATTCAATAGCTTACATGATCCCCAAAAAAAGAACAGCATGTGAACATCCGTCAATATCCATAACATTTCAGGACTGGTTTTGCCAGTCCGAAACTGCCTGATTGTCGCCAGCACCGGCCTTGATGTCCGTATCATCTGCCGCCACGTTTACGCTGTCATACCGTAGCTCACGGATCCGTGCGATGTTTGCAATTACCTCCGGGGCCATTGCGGCTGCGGCTCCCATTTGTGCTTGGAAGTCTTGACCTTTCAACTGCATCCGTCCGCCGAAATAAAACCCGACGATTACAGAAGCGATTGCCCAAAGGCCGGCTGGTATCAAAGCCCAGGCGGTAAACACTTCCGTCATTTTCAGCGGATCAATCGGAGTGTAAATCAGAAGCCCGAAGATACTGAACACCATTAACGGACGTGGTAGCCGGTTTAAGCCATCAACCAGCTGATCGAACCAGCCGCGATTGTTGCGCGCGTTAAATTCAGACGAGTATTGCGTCATCACGGCGTCATCGGCATCACTCGCACGTTGTGCAGATCGCTCGGCGTTTGGACGAAAGACCTCGATCGTCTCCACGATCGCATTCGTACCGCCGCCAATACCAAATAGCTTTAAGAACCAACCCATGCTGAAACCCTCTCTCTGTGTTGTGCGTCTGTGAAATCGTACTTCGCGGAAATAAATTCCTCGGCACGAATAATCCATCCGCCTTTACCGCCGCCGCGCCGCATTGCGTATTTCCGCGACGTGATCCGGCGGTCAGCCAACGAATAATAGTAGTTGCGACGTGCGATACCGTATGCGTCAACAAAGAAGCCTCCGGCCTTCTGCATTGCTCTGACGACAGCCGCGGCCGTCTGCGGGCCAAGCGCACCATCCACAGTTACTCCCTCACCAAAGTCGCCAACAAGGCGTTGCAATATTTTCACGGCCGCTCCGCCAGCATTCACGTACATGTCAAACACACTGGCCTGCAATTCCGTTGGCAACAAAGAAATCCGGGGGCGCTCGAAATAATGCTTAACGAAGATGTCCGTTGCCTGAACGACCGACAGAAGTTTCACATCATCCACGTCCACATCACCGTCGCCATCCAGATCAATCCCGAGACGGCGCATGGTGCCAATCGTCACACCGTAATTCGTCGCACCACCCGGATCATCCGGATCATTCACATAGCCACCCTCGCGAGCTACGATTGCGCTCGCGATGTCTCTAACCGATATTGTCATAATGCGCCTCCAGATGATCAGTGTATTTGTCCCGCATTTTCCATAACAACCAGCCAAGCAGCAGATTGACCAGAAGCGAGATCACCAGCGCGATCGCCAACCACACTCCATTCAATCAGTTCATTTGTCGCGGCTACTGCAACTTCGGTAAGTTCATTCACAATCAATTCCCTCCCTGATCAACAAGCTTACTTACGTCGCGCTGGATAAACTCTGTGGTGGTAACAATACGTTCCAGCAAAACGGCCTGCGTTGTGATTGTTGCAGTTAAGCCGTCGTTTGTTGCATCAATGCGGCGAAATCGCGTTGCGTTCGCAGATTGCATCGCGGCATCCGCAGCCACGAAATCCACCCGAACATCGGCCACTTCGCGCGCGTTGGCCTTGATATCGCCCTGCGTGATACCCCAAGATATACCAAGACCAACAAACAGCCCAAGAAAGCCAATAATTGCGATCACGCGATCAACGGTAATGAACGATTTTGCCTTATCCCGCGTCATACAATTTTTCCAATCCAAGCGGCCTCGATTGCCGCCGCTGTTGCTGGTGTTACCAGCTTCAAAATCTTCTGCATTTCCACATCGTCCCAGCGATAGATGGTTTCGTCGTTCCACCAGATACGCAAAGCACGTTTGACCTTGCCGCGTTTTAATGCTTGGAATGCTGCTTTAATCTCGGCCTCGTGTGCATCTGTTAGGAGCATACGGAATTGGCGACGTGTGTGCGAAAAGTCGTTGGGGTTCTTAACTAATACGGGCATCACGTCCACGAAATCCAGCGCATCGCCTTTTGTGATATTCGGGACGTATTGCTTTGTATTAGGGCCAAATGCGACCACGACCCCCTTGGCATTTTTTACAACTTTATATTTCATGCCGACACCTCCATAATTGTAATACCAGACCCCATAACGCCCCCAAAACGAGCCGCGCCGCCGTGGCCATTGAAGCTAACCAAAGAACCACTTGCGTGACCTGCCCTAACTTTGTATGTACGCGCAGTGGTGCTTCCAGAAGCAACGGCGTGTAACAGCGTGTGATTAGCCTGCCCGCCATTTACTTCATATTCAATTACTGCGGCCAGCGCGTCAGCTACACTGTCTACGAACAGCGCGGTAGTAATAGGCGAGTTTGCACCGTATCCAGTATTAATACTTACAGAAATGTGCAATGTGCTTGTAGCAGATTTTGGAGTTATACCGAGAGACATAAATTGAGTGCCTTCAGTATTCTGGGGTATTGTATCATCATTGGCAATAACACCCGTACCTGTCGCTAGTACCCCTGTTTGATAGTTAACAACCTGTAATACTTTACCAGCACCACCCCACTCCGGCGCAGTTGCACCAGCGTTTGTCACCAATGCCTGCCCCGCTATACCGATGCCAAGGTTAACGAGGTTTGTTCCATCGTAGTATAGCAGGTCACCAGCAGTGTAGGTAATTCCAGCCAAGTCCACCAATGGCGCGTCAAGAAGCTGTGTTATTTGTGAACCTGTTAACTCCTCGGCGTCACCCGATCCCGTAGTAACACGGCCTAGCACCTTCGAGGTGGCCACGGCTTGCATTTTTGCAAAGGTTACAGCGCGCGCCGCAATGGTCTGCCCCCCATCCCCTGCGCTCGTGACGTCACCAGTGTGATTGGGATGCGTGTACGGGGTTATACTTGCTGCAGATTCTGCCGCTTTGGCTGCGTGGTGCAGGGCTGAATATTGACCTATTTCGACCTCGGTGCCTTCTACCTCCTCCGCCCAATCGGAAGCCTTGGTCGCAGCGGCAGATGACAGCCCAACATCTAGTCCGGTCTGCGCGCGGTCAGATGCAGTGCTAACGGCGTCCGCCGCAGCATCAGATGCTGCCAGTTGCGCTAGCGCCAGAATTTTATCCGGATCTTCACTGGTAACTCCCACATCGCCAGTGATTTCATCAAAACGTAACGCCTTACCTTTCCTGGCATCAACGCCCGGCAGGGCTGAAATCGCGCCACTGACCACTTTAATTGAACGATCCATTCCTTCCTGCGTGTCCTGACTGGACATCACGTTTCGGTCCAGTTGCGCCTCAAGTCCTTTTTCGCGCGGGCCGGTTAGCCCCAGCCAGCCCTGCGCGGTTACTGTTTTTCGTCGTGGCACCAAAGTGCTTCCTGCATGCGTTGTGGCCGCTCCGGCGCTAAGTGTAATGTCGCCGGTTGTTGTTGATCCCCCGGCATCCGGCGAAACTGTGTAGTCGACATCTTTGACAAGGTCGGTTTTTACGGCTCCGGCCCACACTTCGACTAGAATTTCGTCGCCGTCGCTGTAAGGGTGCGTGATCGAATATGGCCCCGTGCCAGCGATGGTGTAGGTCGGGGATGGTGTGAATGCTGCTGTGGTCACTGGAATAACTCCCCTGCTGCGTTGGAAATATCTGGCGCACGGTTCGGCAACAGCTCGCCCCGATCCCACCAGCTCGTGTTGCCGTACTCACGGGCGCGCTTGCGCTCCGATCGCCGCCACTGGCTGCGCGCTTCAGGATCAAGGAAATCCTGTACTTGATCCCAAACCAGCCGATCCGTGACGAGACGGGTGTACCAGTTCGTAGTTAACGGCGCGTTGTACCTCGCCAAGTTTACAAAATCTCGGCCGAAATTCGTTCCATCACCAGCGGCAATAGACGCAACATTTGAAGCCACAACTCGCAAAATATCGCCACCTAAGCCCACAACTGGACCTGCCAGCGTTTCCGCAAATCCACCACCTGCACGACTTGTTTCCGATGCAAAGAAATCGCCGAAAATGCCGACGCCGCCACCTTGCATCAGTGCGGCCGCCCAAAACTTAGGATTATCCATAGGCAATGGATCACGCCCCTTGACAATCTCCTTCAGCTGAACTGCCATCGCCCCCATGATGATCATTTGCGCACTTATGGACGCGACGTATTGCGCCCGCGCCAAACCTGTTGGCATCGCCATAACATGACGATACTGATTTAGTTGCAGCGATATCGCATAGCTTTTAAACATGATCGACGAGCGCATTATCTCGCCACCGACGGATCCTGGTGCTGCAGTTCCTTTCAAAAACGCCTTCCCTTCCAGCGACGTACTTGGAATAGCGAACTCCATCCATTCCTCGGACAATGTCTCAAGACGGATTGCCAAGTCCTCGGCTTGCGCGCGCGGGGCGTTCGTGTGTTCAAGCCAATAACTTGGCGACAGAAAGGTCGCGCCGTTGTCGGCCGTAAACAACGCATTGGCGTCCCGCAGCAGATCCCAGTCTGCCTCGGTAAATCCACTTTCGCGGAATATCTTTTGTAACTCTGGATCCATATCATTTAACCGACGGCCGGCGTTGTCAGCCAGATGACCGGCGAATTCCATCTTGAAAGCAATCCGGCGCATGTCTGTCACAAACGAAAGCCCGTTAACGCGCAGTGCAAAACTGCTTATCCGCTTTGTTATCTGGGGCGACCAGATATCCCCCATAAACCGGATCGAAGCCGCATTGGTTTGCGACAAAGTATCTGCCACATACCCCATCCGCGCGGCCGTTTCTTTGGTGGCATTGCTCGCCATCAAATCCATTTCCCGTTTGAATAGATTGTTCGGGTTCATCCCGATGGCTTTGGCCGCGCTGCGCATGGTCACCCAATCGCTCAATGCCGATATTGTGGCTGAACCAAGCTTGGACGAGACTATGACCTCGCGGGTACCGGCAAAGAACGCCGCCATTGCATGATTTGCCGGCACGTTGTTTTCGCCTGTTATATCTCCCAGCATCACGCGCGCCAGTTTTGTCTTTTTATCTATCAGCTCGATATTCTTTGGATCCAAACTTAATGCAGCGTTGCGCTGCATCACCTGTGAAGCGTGTTCCAGGCCCGCTTTTGGATTTGGTCCGAATGTCTTCATCAGCGCGATGTCGCGCGCCAACCCGCTAAGTTCGTCCACAATCGCATCAAACGGATTGGCATCGCCGAATAGGTCGTTATAGCTCATCCAGTCGTCGGCATCGTTAAAGTGTAACACGCGGGCTTCTGCGCGGGTGTTGTAAAGCGCCTTGCCGCCCGTCGCCATAGAGGGGGATCTGTCTTTCCAGCCGGCAGTTGTGATATCGTCATAAACGGCCTTTAGAAACCGGTCGGCTGCGGCACGGTTCGGGCGCCCACCCACCTCGCTGGTAAAAGGTTTGCCGGTCTGGTGATCAATGATCCGGTTCCAGTCCAGCTTGGTGGATATCTCGTCGCGCCAGGACTTAAATCCGGCCTTGGTGATTTTCTGGCGCGAATGCGCGTGCCGAAGGCCCCGATCTGCCAATTCGCCAATATCGCCACCGTGTGCGTTAAATAACGCCCGGGCGCGGTTCTGCGCATCCCTGATTGCTTTCGCCATCAATTTTGCTGACGCACTGCCGGTGGCTTCCCCGTGCAATTCTCGAACCACGTCCAGCAACAAGGCGCGCTCTCTAACATTGCCAACCAGATTTTTGCTATGGGTTTGCAAAAAATTGCCTACAGACCCCATAAACTGGCGTGTATAGGCATCCTGCATCTTTCCAACATCTTCCATATCATCCACAATCTTTTGCGGTTTAACATCAGACCCACCATAACGTTGTTCATTGCGGCGCATGGTTTGCAGTTGCGCCAAAACAGCATGACGCCGTGTTGTCGCCGCACGGCCAAGGGCGGTCTTCATATCAATACCGGCTAAGGCTTCGGCGGCTTCGCGCGGCATCGAGGATGCGTAATTGTCTGCCAACTGCTGAAACTGGCGCTGCGCCATTTTACCACGGGCGCGATCCAGCTCCCCGGCTTCTATGGCTGTTTGAAGACATTGATAAAGGCTAGGCATTGCCACCTCCTTTTGAAGCACAAAGTTGTGTGATCTGGACCAGATCGGCGTCATCGTCGAGATCATCAAGCATTTCCGACAGGCGATAATTCTGACCGTCCAACTCAAACTCGAAATCCTTACCGGCCTTGATTTCTTCAAGAATTCTGCTTACATCTGTAGTGTCTCCAACGAAGGGAGTATCGTCGATGGAATTCAAATTCTTTGGTAACTGGGATTTCCGGCCTGCAGTGCTATTTGAAATCTCGCCTGGTTCGTTTTTCGCACTGGCAATTCTGGAACCTGGTGCGGACTGGGTGTCTGTCGATGCTCTGGATGTCTGGGACACGGCCAAGCCATTAGTATCCGAAGAAGACTTCCGAAGAGTGTTCGCCAAACGCTTCGGCGAATTCGAAATCCCTTCTCTGGAAAAAGCAACGGAATTGAAATCTTTGGCCGAAGCCGCATAGATTTCACGTTGTTGCTGATTGAGAGCTTTATTCTTTGGATCATTGACGGCTAGTCCACGCTGTTCAGCGTACAGACGATGCGCCTGCTTTTTTGCTTCCAGCATTTCGCGCGTCCAAATCTGGACCTCGCTTAATGTGCCATCAGGGGACCGAACCATAATTTTGCGATCAACATAACCCGCATCGTACTGCTTCCAACCCTCATCGACCCCGTCGAAATCATCGCCTAAACGGGCAGCCAACCGATCGGCATCGTCCAGGCTATCAACAATAAATCCGGCACGCGAAACATCCGTCAGCTGCTTTGGCGAGGTGTAACCTTTGCGCCCGATTTTGGCCTCGGCTACGCCGCGGTCTTTCAATTTCGCAGGTTTAAATTCAATGCCTAAGTCATCGGCAATTTTCTGACCGGCTTCCAGCAGGCGTTCCTGTGCAGCAGCTGCGCGCACATACAACTCGTCGATGGTATCAAACGGCTGGCGCTGCGCCATTTCCTGCACCAGGCCTTCAGGCTCGACATCGGCGAACTCGTCGCGCGGATCCGCACGCCGAACATTCGCCAGCTCGGCACGCAGATTTTCCTCAAGCGCATTGTCGGCTAATTGCGCGCCTTCGGATCCGGCACCTTCCCGGAAGCTTTCGACAGGAGCGTTTTCGACATCGAGGCTGCGACTAACGCCTGCCCCATATCTTCCAGCTCCGGATCGGCTTGTGCGGCTTGCGAGTTTTTCATTGCGTTGCCGAGTGCCAGCGCCGCCAGTGGCGAGAAATCTCGTTTCGTCTTGGATTGCATTTAGAATATCCTCCGGCGTTGATGAAAGCGCATCCCCGAACAATTCAGGATCAGTCCGGCCAATGTTTCGCGCTTCAGTGATGTAGCTTTGCATGATTTCGGCAATTTCGCCAGAATTTCTAACCCGATCGCCTTTATAAAACAGCTTCACGAAGCCGGCTGTGATCCCGTCAAGATCACCCTTCAGCAAATCGCCCTGCTCAAGGGCTGCATCAACCGCGGCCAAAACCGACACACCATCGCGGCTGGCTGTCTTGCGTGCATCTCCGATCAGGCGGATCGCATCCAGAACCTGTTCTGTGATATCCATTTCCGGCTTGATCGCGCCTGAAGCAATTTCAGATCTAAAGGATGCCCAGCTCGGCGCAACTTCGGCCAAGGCCTCGGTCAGGCTCCGGAACTCCGTGGCATCGCCCTCTGTGTAGCGCGCGATTAAATCTGGTGCATCATATGCCCGGGCGAATAGCCCTTGCTGAAGGCGGCGGATCCCGTCCAGATTTAGCGCTCCGCTGGATGTAACCAGCCCGCTACGCTCGGCTTGCGGAATATGATCCAGCGCCGCGCGAACAAAGGCACGATTTTCCGGTGCATCGAGGCGTTGTCCCGGCTCATACAGCGCCAGAACATCATCGCTCAACGATTTGGCGTCCATCGCCGATTGCTCGGTCGCACTCATGCGCGCGATGTTCGATGTATTGGCGTCACGCACGAACGACTGGCGCGCGTCATCACTCAATTCCGACGTGCGCCGCGCAATCAATACCGGCTGGCTAACACCCTCCGGGATATCGAACTGGCTGCTGATCTGGTCGACATAGGCCTCATAGCGATCCGGATGCTCTTCAGCAGCCCGCACAATCGCCGCCACACGGCCATTGCCGCTTTCGATCATATCGTCCGGCCCAACGATCGGCGCGCCACGGTCAGCCTCTGGCGAAGGCATAAGGCGGGCAGGATCAAGCTCTGACGCTATCGCGGCTATCTGCTCGTCACTGGACGCTCTTGAGCGGTCACGGGGCTGTAGCTTGCCTCTGGCGCTTACAAGCGTGCTGGCGTCAACAATTTCATAATCGACATCAATGCGCGTACCGGTTGGCGTTGTCACTTGATCCGGTGTTGTGTAGCCGGCGCGGGTGGTGCGAGGGCTGGAGCCAATCTGCGATGTGCCAAGGAAAATCTCTGCCTCGCGTGTACGTCGCGGGGCATTGATCCCGTCATTATCACCGCGAAGGCGCAAGATCGCAGTACTGATTTCTGCTGGATCACCACCACGAACCGCGCCCAGAATGCGATCGGGCAGATCGCCGTAATTGTAAGCAATCGAATTCAGGACCGCTTTCTGGCTGGGCGAAAACGCGTTGAAGGTATCTTCGCCCACTTGCCCGATCACGGTTTCCTGAAACTCCCCGACACGACGTTCAAGATCACGGTAGGCGTCTGCTTCCGTGATGGTCGTTTCAGGGGTCACACGCTCGATGGTGCCATCAGCGCGGGTAATCGTGTCGGAACCAAAACCAACGCGATACGCGTTTACGTCCCAATAAGGTGTTGAACGAAACCCTTCAGCACCAACCAGAAGGTCAACCGTTGCCTGTGTTTCTTCAGGAAGTTCCAGCCCAATCTCTGGCAACGGTTCATCATTTTCCATTGCAGCCTGCACGTTCTCAAGGTTCTGATCGTGTTCGATGGCGGAAATACCTTCGGGCACTGTCGCGCCAGCACGTTCGCTGCGGGTAAACAGGTATTCCGCGCCGCGCTGCGCCCCCTTGATAAAGCCACCAAATGCACCACCGGTCACCGCGCCGAGCGCGAGCTGGGCAGCAACGTTGGGGTCCGGTCGATCAAGTTCTTCAGCAACTCTGAACATTTTTGGTAATATCGCGGCCTCTCCTGCCAAACCGAGGCCAGCCTCGATCGCGATCGTAGCTTTAATACCAGTACCTACGCCTGCACCCAAAAACAGAAGTGGCAGAGACGTTTCATCCGTCATCGCAATACTTGCAGCGCCGCCGAATATGCTGGCACCGGCTTGGAAGCCCGGGGCTCTAAGGCCTAGCACCGCCTCGGCCTCTTCAATTTCCGCGTTAAGGCGACGGGATATTTCCGCGTCAAAATCAGCCTGATTGGTCGGCAGGTTCCCCCATGTCGCTGGATCAAAGCCTGCGACTTCGCCCGCTTGCGCCAGAAGATCAGGATCTTTTAAGTCATTGCTGATCTGGGCCTGCGTCCACTCTTTAGAAAATCTGGAACCATCACCATACAGTTTTTCCCGCAGTTCGAATTCCAACGCGACTTCTTCTCTGCGACGCCGCGACCAGAAGTCCTGATCGATGGCCGTTACCGTTTGCTTTGCACCGAATAGATCCCCGTTAGTTGGAATTGGCCCTTCCAGAACGGGGATATCGGTTTTTGGTTCGGCATCCAGAAAGAAGGTCATTTGTTCACCTCCCGCAAGAATTTTACCAAATCGAAATGATATGCCGCACCGGTTTTACTATCTCCGACGGCCTTCGGCCCAGTGTTCGTCTCATACATGAGGGTGTAACTGCGTGAGCTACTCGCAACGATATAAACCTTTTGTAGATCTTCAGTTGACAATGGCACTCCGGCAACCGCAGGTGCGCCACCGGAAACCGAAGCCGCCAACCAAGGCGCGGTCTGTAACGGGTTTCCGGAAAGGCTCGCTGTAATTCCAGAAGCGTCGGTCGTTGCCTCAAACATTTCAAGAGCGGCACTAAAGCCATCCTCCACATCTTGCGGCCGCACACCGATCGGCAAAATGGTTTCAACATCAAACACCTCTTGAATTCCACCACGCGCATTATCTTTATCTTTGTACTCGCCGGTGCCGCCCGCTGCTTCGTGCAGCGCCTGTCGGTAGCGTATTTCTTCCTGTCGAAACGCTTTAGATGGATCGACCAGACGGTCTCGCGCTGCATATAATGCATCAGCTGTCGCCATAAGCTGGGCCTGCAGGATATCCTTGCCAACGAACATTTCACCAAATTCCTTGAAGGCCTGTTCGCTTCTTATTTTTGCAGTAACCGGATCCGCAGTATCCGCAAGCAATACCTGCTGGCCAGTGAATATTTCTTTCGCCAAAGCTGGATTTGCACCATTGGCCAACAACCCGCCAACGTGCGCGAATACCGTACCGGCGCCAATTTCCTTGAACGCCGATCCCGCGTATTCGGACCCGAATACTCCCGCCATCGCGCTGGCGAGCGCCGTCCGTGTTTCGACGTCTGACGCCACGGATGCACTTTCAGTCAGTTGTACTTTTTCGGCCTCGCTAAAGAATACCGGCTTTTCCAGAAAGTTGTCATCGCCCGACATCGAAACCGCATAGGATCGGCGCTGGCGCAATGCTGTTACAAAATCATTTGGATCAGCAGCAGTGATGTCAGGCAGTGCGTCAGGTACCGGCAAACCAACTTCTTCTGCATAGCTGTACGGATCCGTGCGCCAGCCCTCAACCGCGGCATCCCGAACGGAAACCATCGCGTCCAGAACGCGGACCTCGAATTTCTCGCCGACCGGACGGTTCTGCTCGGCCGTGATCTGCTCGTTCATCTCGGCAACGGTCAATCGTGCAAAGCCGGGTTTTCCATCACGCAAAATCACCGCGGCTTCGGCCTCGGCAAACTCCGGGTTCGCCTGAACATCAGGGTTGCTCAAGAACTCAACCTCGCCCGCCCAATTGCGACCTGATCTGGCAATATCTCGAATATCCTTCAGCTGGTCGCCAATCTCCGTATTGCGCTGTTTGGCCAAGCGGTCTGCCTCGGTTGCGTCAGCTTTCGCAGCACTCTCGACCGCCGCAAGCGCTCTAGTCCGATAGGTTTCCCGCTTTTGCGCATCGAGGGCGGTATACTCACCAGCTTCAAGTCCATCCAGCAAGCCTTGCGGATTGTCGGTCAGCATCCGGCTGGCTGCAACACCCTCCATGTCACTGCCAAATGAACGCAAATCGGCCAGTGCCGCTTCACGGTCCAGATATCCGGCCGATACATTCCGGTCCAGCATGTCAGAATACTGATCCATCATCGCGTCGCGCGTACCCTGATCGCTGACGGCCGCCTGCTGGATAACGGTTTCTCCGTAACTAGTCGCCGTCGCACGCGCCCGATCGCCCCGCAACTCGATGGCGCGGCCCCCCAATGCCAGGCTGTGTCGCACGCTCAATTCATCAAACGCTAGCCCGACGTTGTCGGAAATCTTCGCATCATAGCGCGACAGGATTGCCTCGCGCAGTCCGGCACTTTCCGACGTCCAGCCCTGATCAATCGCGTCCGGATCGCTTTCTTGCGAATACTTCAAGCGCAGATTGCCAAGCGATTGCGTCATCTCGATCTGCGCGCGGCCCATCTCGGTTGACAGGCGGTCGGTTTCCATACGACTTCCGACTTCGCGCATTTTCTCGCCAAACTGGGCGACGATCGCGCCGTTCTGACTTCCTTCAACGCGGACCTGGGCGGCGCGCCCCCCTGAAATCGGGGCCTTGGGAACAGTTAGGGTACTCATTGCAGAACCCTTTCATCTTTCAGGGACGGCCAGATATCGGGCGCTGCATCCAGCAATGTTCCGGCAGCACTGAAGCCACCTTTCAACAATGCGGATTTTCCGCGCGCCAGCGTCATACGTTTCTCGGCCGTCAGCTCCTGTTTACGCGCACCCGCTTCACTGCGTACAGATTGAGATGCAAAACTCATTTCTTCAGCGGCTGTACGGCCCAAAACAATCGCAGTCGGGCTGTCGAGAGAGACACCACGACCAACCAGCTCAAGTCGCTGTTTTGCCATCTCGCCTTTCATTTGGTCACGAAGCCGGTTGTCTTTAACCGAGGCCAGAACCTGCTCTGTGGCCATCTGGTTTTCAATCAATTCGGCATTGTAATTGGCGGTCTGATACGCGTTAATCCCCGAGTACAATGATCCGGCGATTGTCACGGCCGTGCCAACTGTCTGGAGCGATCCAGCTATAGCCGCCATTGTAATCATCTCACACATCTCAACCACCTGCCGTTTCTATAATCGGAACTATCCCGGCGATCGTTGCGGGCGCACCGCCAACTGGCCGAAATTCATAACTGACTTCTCTGGCCCAGCCAGAAGGGATCGGGGCATCGACAACGCCGGATGATCCGTTAAGCAAGTCCGATGGAACGGAACGGTTGGTAATATCGATAAACGGGCTAACAACGTCAACCTCACCGAAATTACTCTCGATCATCCGCGCTTCGATGGCCGCTGTGCGGTGCAGCCGCATTCCAAACGCTTTCACACGCTTTTGCCGGCCAAGGGTTGCGCCGTCTTGCGCCTGCCCTTTGACATCCAGTGTCATCGCGCTGTGTGTGGCATCAAACAATCCGATTGTTGCCCGCGAAACCGCGGCTGCAACTGTAACGCTGCCACCCGTAACCGTGACCGGTCCCAGCTCGCCTTGATCGGTCCAGACATAAACCTCTTCGCCCTCAAGATGCGGAACGGCGAACGTGTCGGTGGCGGCACCAGGCACGATAACTGTACTTGCAAAAAGATGGACCGCTTCAGAAATCGGCTGCGCGCCGGTTAAAACGCCGTAAGAAAGGGCGATTTCCTCGACAAACCTGACCGTGGATCCATTCACCTCACGCTGAACAACCATGGTCACGATATCCACCTGCCCCGCCGCGTCTTTTGAAACCGCCATACTTTCCACAATGCCGCCGGCAACCGGCAACCACGACCAGCCCAGAACCTCTTCCTGTGGGTCATAAATCAATTGCGCGACATCACCGCCGCCACGACGGACCCAGCCGATGCGTAATGGCGCGCCTTGCCAGACTATTTCCTCAAATCCGGACGCACCCAGATGCTCGCTTGGCAACGACAGCTCGCGCGGCGCATTGCGGTCCTGATCGAACGCGTAGGCAATCTCGAATATACGCGCCCCGTCGCGCGAGATGAATATCGGCTTTCCATCCGGTGCGATCGCCCGCACATCTTTTGATCCGATCTGCGTGTCGCGCTTAAACGCGACATTCAGCGCGCCGATCGCTTCGCCAGCCGTCGTCGATCGACTTGAATATTCTTCGCCCAATGCGCCGATGTGCAGGCCACGCGATCCACCTTTAAGCCAGATGATTTTGTTCTGGCTTTCGGATCCACCGATTGTGTAGGCGAACGACCCGTCAACCAAATAACCTGGCTCGAAATTCGTATATGCCCCCAGTGTCGAAAACCAGATTGTACGCGGGGCCGCAGGTGTCGCCGCAAAATCCAGTCGCTGTTCATAAATCGCGATCGCGCTGGGATACCCGTTTTTAGTGGACCATGCACCCTCCTGCCAGCGATAGGTTGGCGATGTTACGCAGCCCTTGGGAATGCGCTTGATTACCGATGCCTGCGCAGAAATACCGGAGGCAATACTTACAATCCTGCAAATTCCGAAATCGTCGCTGATATAGCGC
>Ga0256839_1004367_pt1 | contig 13866 bp, 12 predicted proteins | sample 354166metaG_FD_185968 | JGI IMG/M metagenome (GOLD analysis project Ga0256839, IMG submission 185968) | Hydrothermal vent microbial communities from Mid Atlantic Ridge, Atlantic Ocean - 354-166 | ecosystem: Environmental > Aquatic > Marine > Hydrothermal vents | place: Atlantic Ocean: Mid... | reverse complement strand
GCGCTCCCCGTGCGCCCGCCGGCTGGATGCCTGCGGCCGGACTCGCGGATGCCCATTTGTTTTCGCCGTTTCTTCCCAGTTACCTGGTGTACGGATCCCGTTGCGGCACGCCCCGCCGAGGCGTCACACCTCCTGCCAACCCGCAGAAATCAAAAGGGTTGTCGGTTTCAACGTTTTTCGCGCCCTTCTTGCCGCACGTCACGTCACTTCGCGGGACATGCCGGCTCGGGCGGGTGCACAGCCGGCGGAAATTCAGGCTGCGCCGCCGCCGTCGCCCGGCTCCAGCGGCAGCCGCACGCGGAAGGACGACCCTTTGCCCGGCTCGCTTTCGACCTCGATCGAGCCCCGGTGCACCTCGGCGATCCAGCGGGCGATCGAGAGCCCCAGCCCGGCGCCCCCCATCTCCCGAGAGCGCACCTTGTCGGCCCGCCAGAAGCGCTCGAAGATATGGGGCAGGTCCTCGGCGGCGATGCCGATCCCCGTGTCGCGCACCTCGCCGGCGGCGTAGCCGTCCCGGGCCTCCAGCCGCACCTGGACCCGGCCGCCCTGGGGCGTGTACTTGACGGCATTGTCAATCAGGATCAGAAACAGGCGGCGCAGCGCCGTGGGATCGCCGCGGATCGGGAGCCGGCCGTCGGGCGCCGCGGCCTGGAACTCGACGCCTTTGCTCTTGGCCAGCTTCGCGCCCTGGCTGCAGGCGTCCCGCACGGTGCCCGCCAGGTCCATCGCCTGCAGGTCCAGATCGACGATGCCGGAATCGGCCCGGGCGAGCGTCAACAGATCTTCAATGAGCCGCGAGGTGCGCTCCAGTTCAATGAGGATCTGCTGGAGCGCTTCGCGGTATTCCTGCGGGGAGCGGTCCCGGCGCAGGGCCAGCTCGGCCGTCGTCCGCATGATCGACACCGGAGTGCGCAGCTCGTGCGAAGCGTCGGCGGTGAAGCGGGTCATCCGCCGGAAGGCCGCCTCGATTCGGCGCATCATGTCGTTGAGGGTCTCCGAGAGCCGCGCCAGCTCGTCGCCGGTGTCGGGCACCTCGAGCCGAAGGGAGAGGTTCTCGGCGCTGATCCGCCGCGCCGTCCGGGTGACGGCGTCCACCGGGGCTAGCGCCCGCCGGCTCATCCAGTAGCCGCCCAACGACGCGGCGGCCAGCACTACAGGCAGGAAGCCGACGAGCAGCCAGGCGAAGTTCTCGAGCGCGTGAAACGCCTCCTCGACCGGCGTGGCGATCTGCACCAGGAACTCCCTTCCGCCGGCGGTGACCGAAGCTTCCAGAACCCGCAGCCGCCGTCCGTCGGGTTCAGCCGTGTAGAACCGGGGCTCTCCGCCGGGGCCGATCGCAGCCGGCGGCGCGAGGCTGTAGCGCTCCATGCCCCGGGAACGGTAGCTCCAGCCGGTGGCGGGCTCCTGGATCGCCAGCAGGTCCCGGCCCGGCTCCAGCTCGGAGTGCTCCCGGAACTCGTCCTCGAGGTCTTCGCCCTCCAAGCGCGGGACTTTCCGTTCCAGGAAGCGCCCCACCGCCCCCAGGCGCGCTTCGAGCTCTTCGTCGGCCACGTGCAGGATGCTCTGGCGCATGGCCACCAGCATCGCCGCGCCGAACAGGCACAGGCTCACGGCCAGCACCGAGAAGTACCAGGCCGTGAGGCGGAACCGGATGGAGCGGGTCTTCATTCTTCCTTAGGCTCCCGGATCGAATAGCCGAACCCGCGCACGGTGTGGATCAGCTTCACCTGGCGGCCGTTGTCGATCTTGGTCCGCAGCAGCCGGATGAAGGCGTCCAGCGTGTTGCGTTCCACCTCCCGCTCGAAGCCCCAGACGGCTTCGATGATCTCCTCCCGCGGCGCCACTCGCCCGGCGCGCCGCATGAGGAACTCGAGCAGCCGGTACTCGGTCGGCGTCAGGTTGATCCGCCGCCCGTCCCGGTAGACCTCCCGGGCCGCCGGGTCGAGGACCAGATCGCCGGTCTGAAGCTTCGTCGGCCGGGCCGGCGACGCGCGCCGGGCGATGGTCCGCAAGCGGGCCAGCAGCTCGCTGAAGGCGAAGGGTTTGGTCAGATAGTCGTCGGCTCCGAGGTCGAGCCCGCGGACGATGTCGGGGACGGCGTCCCGGGCCGTCAGCACCAGGATCGGCGTCGTGTTGCCCAGCTCCCGAAGCCGCTGCAGCACTTCGAAGCCGTCCAGGCCGGGCAGCATCAGGTCGAGGATGATCGTGTCGAAGGCGCGCATCCGCGCCGCTTCCAGGCCCACCCGGCCGTCGTAGGCCACCATCACGCTGTGGCCTTCCTCCTCCAACCCCTTGCGGAGGAGTTCGGCCATGCGCCGTTCGTCCTCGACCACCAGGATCCACATGACAGCCGTTTGCGGTCCGCCGCCCGGCTCCTGATCCTATGTTAGCCGCCGCGTCTGAAGGGCGTCTGAAAAAGGTCTCGGCCGGCCTTCAGCCGATCTTCAGATTGCGGCCGCAGAATCAGGCCAGGAGGTCGCAAGAATGAAGGCTGCACGTCTGGTGTGCGGAATCGCGGCCGCCGCCCTGCTCTCGGCGGCTTCCCCGGCGCCACCGAAGGTGGAAGCCGACTTCGATTCCGATCCGGTAAATCAGATGCCCGCCGGCTGGACCTCGGCCATGACCCATCAAGGCGCCCCGCCCCGCTGGGAGGTCGTCCGGGACGAGACGGCTCCCAGCAAGCCCAACGTCCTGGCGCAGCTCTCCGACGACCCGACCAGCGGCCGCTACCCGCTGGCGATCTACCAGAAGCTGGAGCTCCGGGACGGCGACTTGAGCGTGAAGTTCAAGCCGATCTCCGGCACGGTGGACGCCTCCGGCGGCCTCGTCTGGCGCTACCAGGATCCGAACAACTACTACATCGTCCGCTCGAACGCACTCGAGGACAACACGGTCCTCTACAAAGTCGAGAACGGCCGCCGCCGATCCATCGCGCCGAAAGGAACTCCGCCCAAGACATACGGCGTGAAGCACGAGGTCACCCTCGGCCGCTGGCATACCCTGCGCGTGACCTTCGACGGCCCGCTGTTCACCGTCTACTACGACGGCAAGGAGATGTTCGAGGTCGAGGACCATTCGTTCTCCGAGCCCGGGAAGGTGGGGCTGTAGACGAAGGCGGACAGCGTAACGCACTTCGATGATTTCCGGGCGGCAGAGCACTAACGCAACGGGCGGCGCCCGGAGTCCCCTCCTGGCGCCGGCCTCCGCGTCACTCCTCCCAACGGCACGGGCGGCGCCGGCGGATCACACCGCTTACGCCGCCCGGGCCGTTCGGGCCCTGTGTCGGTCCCCGACGGGTCCGGTCCGGCGTTCGGAAAAATTCCGCCCGGGCGCCCGGTTCTGTCGATTCTGTCTTGATTTTCGTGCCTGATGCGTCTAAATTTCTTGGTGACTGAAGACCCACGCGGAACTCGAGGAGGGAGCAAGTCATGGCAGTGACCGTCAAGAAGATCAAGCTCTGGCGGACCGAGGTCGAGAACAAGCCCGGCGCGCTGGCCGCGGCGCTGGAGCCGCTGGCGGGCGCCGGCGCCGATCTCCAGATCGTCATGGGCTACCGCATGCCCGGAGCCGAGGAGAACGCCGCCATCGAAGTTTTCCCGGTTTCCGGCAAGAAGGCCAAGGACGCCGCCGGCCAGGCGGGCCTGTCCGAGTCGGCGATCCCCACCCTGCTGGTGGAAGGAGACAACAAACCCGGGCTCGGGCACACCATCGCGCAGGCCATCGCCGCCGCCGGCATCAACATCGCCTTCTTCATCGCTCAGGTGGTCGGGCGCCGGTACTCGGCCGTCGTCGGCTTCGAAAGCGACGCCGACGCTCGCAAGGCCTCGAACATCATCAAGAAGACGACCGCTCCGCGGCGGGCGGCGAAGAAGGCGGCCAAGCGGAAGTAGGCCCGGAACGGGCGCGCCGGTGAAATCCCGCGAAGGCGAAAGGGGAGAATTTCGTCCTTCAAGCTCCGCCCCAGGCCAGGTAGCTGATCCCGACGCGGAACCCGTGGTGCCAGGCCGCCGGCGCGAGCCAGTACAGGGCCGAAGAAAGCAGCGCCTGAAGCAGGGCCAGGCCGAAGACACTGGGAACGCGCTGGAACAGGCGGCAGGCGGCGGCGCCCCAAACGAACGTCGCCGGAACGAGGACCGGATTCGGCAGGTGAACCAGAGCAAACAGAGCCCCGGCCGCCAGACAGGCCCGCCCCGGCCGCCCGCTCCGGCACAGAGGTTTCGCCACGAGGTTCTGATAGAGCAACTGCTGAACGGCCGCCCACCAGAAGTAAAGGAATCCATCCCACCACATCCCCGCGTTCAGCAGCCGCCATCCCGCCGCTGCCAGCAGGGCGGCCGCCGCGGCGATCAGGCCCCACCGCCACCGGCGGCAGGCTTCGGCGAACGCCCCCGGCTCGAGACCGAGCGACGCCGGCGTCTCCCGCCGCGCCCGGAAAACCGCGATCACACCCAGCAGCAGAACTCCCGCCAGCCCGGCGGACCATGGCCGGTCCCGCACCCAAAGGTACAGCGCCACGCCTGCGGTAAACAGAACGGCCTGGAGTTTGTCCTTCGCGGCCCCGGTCATGCCTACAAAACAGCTTCGCAAGAGAACCGGTGATCCGGGCCTCCTCCGCCCCGGAAATCAGCGGTCCGCAGCCGGGGGTAGGGTACAATCGCCGAAGGATGACTGCTCTGACGAGATCGTTGTGCGCTGTTGTGCTCCTCGCCGCCGTCGCGGCCGGGCACGATTTCTGGATCGAACCCTCGAAGTACCGCTCCGGACACGGAAAGCGGATCACGCTCCATCTCAAGGTCGGAATGCAGTTCGAAGGCGAGCCGGTGGAGCGAGATGCGAAGCTGACCCGCAAATTCGTCGTCGCCGGCCCCGAAGGCGAATCGCCCGTCCCTGGGGAAGACGGCGCCGAGCCAGCGGGCTGGTTCCAGGCCGGAGCGCCCGGCGTCTACGTGGTCGGGTACCGCTCGAACCGGAAGTTCATCGAGATCGACCCGAAGCACTTCCATGAGTATCTCGAGGAGGAGGGCATGGGGGAGATCATCGAGCGCCGCCGCCGGTTGGGTGAAGCCGGCAAGCCGGGCCGGGAGTGGTACTCCCGCTGCGCCAAGCTCCTGGTAGAGGTGGACGGCGGCGGGGAAGGCTACAGCCGTCGCCTGGGCTTCATTCTCGAGCTCATCCCTGAAAAGAACCCTTACGCCCTCGAACCGGGCGACGAGTTGCCTGTGCGGCTGCTGTTCCGCGGCAAGCCTCTGGCGGGGGCCCTGATCGAGGCGGAGACGAAGGGCCGGCCGGAGGCCAAACAGCAGGCGCGGACCGACGCCGAGGGCCGGGCCGTGCTCCGGCTCCCCGCCGCGGGCCCGTGGCTGCTGGCCGTGGTGCACATGGAACGGACGCCGGAGGGCAGCAAGGCCGATTGGGAAAGCTGGTGGGCCACGCTGGTCTTCGAGCTGCCCGAGAGCCGTTAGGGTTGCGCCGCCCCCTTCGCAGAAGCCTGCACCGCGCTTTTGCCACAATGGAGACAGGAGTCCGGTATGCGGGAACCAGACAACCGCCGCAACAGCAAGACGCGCGGGTCCGCTCTGACGCGGGCCATTCTGCTGGTCGCGATCCTGGCCGGCGTAGCCGGCGTCGTCTGGTACACCGTGGGCCGCATCCAGGAGCTGAACCGGCAGCTCGCCGCCTCCGAGCGCCGGGCGGCGGAGATGAACGAGCGGCTGCGGGAATACTCGGCGGAACTCGAAGCAGCCATCGAGCGGGCCCGCCAGGCCCGCACCCGCGCCGAGGTGGCCGAGAAACGCGCGCAGGAGACTGAAGAAGCCCTGCGGCAGACCGAGCGGCAGGCTCAGTCGGCGGCGCGGCAGCGCAACCGCGCCAAACAGGAAGCGATCGCCGCCCAGGCCGAGGCCCTCCGGGCCAAACGCGAAGTCGAGGAGATCCGCCGGCGCCGGGAAGCCGAGCTCGACCGCATGCAGCAGGCCCTCAACAAGATCGCCCCCACCCGCCGCACGCCCTCCGGAATGGTCCTGACGCTGGCGGACTCCCAGTTCCGCTTCGACTTCGACAGCGCCGAGCTGCGCCCCGAGAACCGCGAGAAGCTGGCCCGGATCGCCGGCGTCCTGCTGGCCAGCGAAGGCTACCGCCTCTTCATCGACGGCCACACCGACGACATCGGTACCGCCGAATACAACCAGAAGCTCTCCGAGCGCCGGGCCAAGGCGGTGCGCGACTACCTCGTCGAGGCGGGCATCCCGCCCGAGTTGATCGAGATCCGCGGCTTCGGCAAGACGCAGCCGCTGGTCAAGGCCAAGACCAAACAGGCCCGGGCCAGGAACCGGCGCGTCGAGATCGGCATCGTCGATACGATCATCCATTATGAACGGGCGCTGCGGCGGTAGCCGGGTTCCGCAGATGCGCTCCGGACTCCCCCGCCCGCACCCGTAACCCCGGCGCGGCGGCGCCCGAATCTTCGATTCACAGGAGGACTTCACTCTCATGTCGAGCTATTACCACGAAGACGACCTGGCCCGTTTCAGCGAGATCGGCGCGGCGGCGCCCGAGTTGTGGAAGAAGTTCCAGGAGTGGTATTCCGCGGTCTTCGCCGAAGGCGCCCTCACGGCCCGGGAGAAGAGCCTCATCGCGCTCGCCGTCGCCCACGCCGTGCAGTGCCCTTACTGCATTCACGCCTATACGGAGGATTGCCTGGAGAAAGGGGCCGACATCGCGCAGATGACCGAGGCGGTGCACGTGGCGGCGGCGATCCGTGGAGGCGCGAGCCTGGTGCACGGCGTCCAGATGCGCAACATGGCAGAGAAACTTAGCATGTGAGGAGAGCGAAGGAATAGAGTGTAAAAGGAGGGGTAGCAGTTGTCCACTCTCGCCAGCCGCCAACATCCCTTGGCCTCTCCGGCCGAGCAGTTGCGGATCCTCAACCAGCCGGAGGGCGTGAAGCCGTTCCATGAAGTCCTGGCCGCCTCGGGCCTCCACCCGCTGACGGCCACCGGTATCCAGGTCTTTCAGGTGAACGTCGGCAAGCTGTGCAACCAGACGTGCAAGCACTGCCACGTGGACGCCGGGCCGGACCGCAAAGAGATCATGAGCCGGGAGACCGCCGAGCTGGTGATCGAGAAGCTGGCGGCCACCGATATCCCGGTCTTGGACATCACCGGCGGGGCGCCCGAGCTCAACCCGAACTTCCGGTTCCTCGTCGAAGAAGCGCGGCGGCTCGGACGCCATGTGATGGACCGGTGCAATCTCACCGTTCTGCTGCTGCCTTCGCAGCGGGACCTGGCGGAGTTCCTGGCCGGGCACGAGGTCGAGATCGTGGCCAGCCTGCCCTACTACACGGCGGAGCGCACCGACGCCCAGCGCGGCGAGAAGGTCTTCGACAAGTCGATCGAGGCGCTGCGCCGGTTGAACCGGCTCGGCTACGGGCAACCGGGGTCGAAGCTGAAGCTGAACCTGGTCTACAACCCGGTGGGCGCGTTCCTGCCTCCTGAGCAGCAGGCGATCGAGGCCCACTTCCGGCGGGAACTCGAGCGCCGGCACGGCGTGGTCTTCCATCACCTGTTCACCATGACCAACATGCCCATCAGCCGGTTCCTCGAGTTCCTGATCCGAAGCGGCAACTACGGCCGGTACATGCAGAAACTGGTCCGGGCCTACAACCCCCAGGCCGCCGCCGCGGTGATGTGCCGCTATACGCTCTCGGTGGGCTGGGACGGCACGCTGTATGATTGCGACTTCAACCAGATGATCGGGATGCCGGTGGACCACGGCGCCCCGAACCACCTGCGGGACTTCGACTACGAGGCGCTGAAAGCCCGGCGGATCGTCACCGGCCAGCACTGCTACGGATGCACCGCCGGGGCGGGGTCCTCCTGCGGCGGGGCCACCGCTTCGTGAGTGCGCGCCAGAGGAACGGCCGGCGCCGGGCGAGGGCGGCCCGCGGGGGCGGGCAGTGGCCCCCGGGGCGCTTCTGTTGCGACGATCTCTAGAGACGCCATGACGACGATCACTCACCTGGAATGCTCGGCCTGCAGGCAGCGCTACGAGGCCGGTCGCGTCTGGGGGCTCTGCGAGTGCGGCGAGCCGCTGCTGGTGCGCTACGACCTGGAGAAGGCCCGGCAGAGCTGGAACCGGGCCTGGGTAGCCAACGGGCCTTCGTCGATGTGGCGCTACCAGCCGGTGCTGCCGCCGCGGCGCGGATCGATCGTCTCTCTTGGCGAGGGCTTCACTCCCTTGCTCCGCTCCCGGCGGATCCATCGCCGCCTCGGCTGCGAGGACCTCTGGTTCAAGGACGAGGGCCTGAACCCGACTGGATCGTTCAAGGCGCGCGGCATGGCCTGCGCCGTCTCGATGGCCGCCGAGCTGGGGGTAAAGAAGCTGGCCGCCCCTTCGGCGGGCAACGCAGCCAGCGCTCTGGCCGCCTACGCCGCGGCGGCGGGCCTCGAGGCCCATATCTTCATGCCGCGGGACGTCCCGCAGGCCAACTACCTGGAGTGCCGGGCGTACGGCGCGCACGTGACCCTGGTAGACGGGCTGATCAGCGACTGCGGCCGCATCGTCGCCGAGCGCAAAGACGAAGAGGGCTGGTACGACGTCAGCACGCTCAAAGAGCCGTACCGGATCGAAGGCAAGAAGACGATGGGCTACGAGGTAGCCGAGCAGTTCCACTGGGAGCTGCCCGACGCGATCTTCTACCCCACCGGCGGCGGCGTTGGGCTGATCGGCATGTGGAAGGCCTTCGAGGAGCTGGAGGCTTTGGGCTGGATCGGGGCCAAGCGCCCGAAGATGATCGCCGTGCAGGCCGAGGGCTGCGCTCCGGTAGTGCGGGCTTTCGAAGAAGGAAGCGAACGCTGCCGCCCGTGGGAACGAGCGGCGACGGTGGCCGCCGGGCTGCGGGTGCCGAAACCCCTCGGCGACGCTCTCATCCTGCGGGCGCTCAGAGAAAGCGGCGGCTGCGCGGTAGCGGTGAGCGACGCCGAGCTGATGGACGCCGGGGTGGAGCTGGCGTCCCAAGAGGGCATCTACGCGGCTCCCGAGGGGGCCGCCTGCGTGGCCGCGCTCGAGAAGCTGCTGGCGAACGGCTTCCTGAAGCCCGAAGAGCGGATCGTGATCTTCATCACCGGGAGCGGGCTGAAGTATCCGGAAGCCTACGGCGTACGGTTCCCGCGTCCGCCAGGAGGCGAAGAAGACAAGCTCGGCGGTTTGATCACGCCCCGTTAGACGGCTGGCCCGTCCGGGCGGGAAGCCACCGTTCCAGCACCTGCCGGAGCGACGCCGCGGTGACCGGCTTGCTGATGTAGTCGTCCATGCCGGCGTTGAGGCAAAGCTCCCGGTCGCCGTCCATGGCCCGGGCCGTCATGGCGATGATCACCGTGTGCGCCCGCCCCCGCTCCTGCTCCCGAATGCGCCGAGTGGTTTCCAGCCCGTCCATGCCGGGCATGTTGACGTCCATCAAGACGAGGTCGTAGCTGTTTTCAGCGAGCAGGCGGAGGGCCTCGGGGCCCGAGTCCGCGCATTCGACCTCGCAGCCGAGGCGCTGAAGCAGCTTCTCGGCTACCAGGCGGTTCACCCGGTTGTCCTCGACGACCAGCACCTTGCGTCGATGAGGCGCGGCCTCGGCGGGCGGCGTCTCCGCCTCCTCCGGCAGGGCGGCCTCTTCGGCCGGCACGGCCATCGGGATGGTGAACCAAAAGGTGCTTCCCTCACCGGGCCGGCTCCGGCAGCCGATCTCGCCGCCCATCATCTCGACCAGGCGCTTGGAGATGGACAGGCCCAGGCCGGTCCCGCTGAAACGCCGCGCCGGCGAGGCGTCGGCCTGGACGAACTCTTCGAAGATCTGCTCCACCCGGTCCGGAGGGATGCCGATTCCCGTGTCGGCGACGGTGAACCGCACCCGGGACTCGCCGCCGTCCGACGGTCCCGGCTCCACCGTTACCTCGACGGAGACTTCCCCCGCCTCGGTGAACTTGATCGCGTTGCCGACCAGGTTGACGAGCACCTGGCGCACGCGGCCTTCGTCGCCGACCACCCGCCGGGGCACCGCGTCGTCCACTCGGGTCGTGAGGCGCAGGCCCTTCTCCCGGGCCTGGGCGATGAGCAGGGTCACGACGCCCCGCAGACAGAGCCGGACGTCGAACGGCGCGCGAATGATCTCCAGGCGGCCGGCTTCGAGCTTGGAGATGTCGAGGATGTCGTTGACGATCCGCAGCAGCGACTCGGCCGAGCTCTTCACGGTGATCGCCCAGTGGCGCTGCTCGTCGGTGAGGTTCGTGCACAGCAGCAGCTCGCTCATGCCGATGATGCCGGTCATCGGCGTCCGCAACTCGTGGCTGATGGCCGCGACGAACCGGCTCTTGGTCTCGGTGGCCTCCCGGGCCGCGGCCAGCGCTAGAGCCAGCTCGTCGTTGCGGCGCTCGATCTCCTCGGCCTTGGCCTGCAGCTCTTCTTCGGCGGCCCGCCGCTCGGTGATGTCCTTGGCCACGGCGTAGATGAGGCCCGTCTCCGGCGACGACCGCGCCGCCCACAGCAGCCAGCGGTAGGAGCCGTCCTTGGCCCGGAAGCGGGCTTCGAAGCCCTCGATCGGCTCACCGGAAAGGACTTCCCGGAAGGCCCTCAACACCGCCTTGCGGTCTTCCGGGTGGACGACATCCAGCATCGTGAGGCGTTTCAGTTCCTCCAGAGAATAGCCGAGCGTGCGCTGCCAGGCGGGGTTCAACTCGATGAGGAGGCCTTCGGGACTGGCGACGCACAGCAGGTCCAGCGAGAGATTGAAGAGCCGCGTCCGTTCCTCTTCCGCGCGCCGGCGCTGGGCGGCGAGTTCGGCGATCTGGCGAGCGCGCTCGCGGCTCTTCTGGGTGAGATGGACCATGCCGCCGAGCATGACGGTGACCACGAAACCGAACAGGAAGATCGTCTCGGGCAGGTGGGATTCGAACGACTCGACCCACTGGCTGGTAGGCCAGACCTCGAGCCGGGGGGTGGCGTCGAAGACCTGGGTGGTGCGCTCGCGCAGCCACAAGCTTCTGAGGTAGCGGGTCCGTTCCGGCTCCCGGTCCCGCCAGTAGACCAGGTCTTCGTCGTCGTAGATCGCCATGGAAAACAGGTGCCCGCCGGGCTCGCCCGCCAAGACTTCGTCGATGAGCGCGGCTGTATCGATCACCCCGGTGACGTAGCCGTCCGGGCGCCGGGCGGAGGGGTACGGAACGTAGACCTCCATGCCGTGGCTTCCCGATATGGCGTCGCGGCGCATGATCGCGAAGCCCAGCTCCTCGGCTTCGCGCCGCACGCTCTCGCAGTTCACACCGCCGTGCTCGTCCCGCGGCGGGAACCGCCCCTCGTAGGCGGGCAACGTTTGCTTCCAAACCACGCGACAGTCGGCTGCGCGGCGGGTGATCTCGACGAAGCCGCGATGGCGGCTCAAATAACCGTCGGCCCACTCCGCGAAGCTCTCATCGGGCTCGTCTGGCCCGAGCGGCGCCGCCGGCAGCTCCACCGACAGGGAAGCCACCGCCGCAACCACGCGGGCGTGGAGGATGCGGGTGAACCGGTCCGCCTCGCGGTCAAGTTGCTCATTGGTCCAGGCGTGGCGTTCGTAAGCCACGACTTCGCACAGGCTGATGACCACCATGAGACTGATGGCGGCGATACCCAGAGGCGCCCATGGAAAGCGGACCGGTTCCCGCCGGGAGCGGACCGCGCTGACGACGGCCAGCAACGCCACTCCCAGCATCACCAAACCGCCCGCCACTTGAACGTTCAACGGGGCCAGGAAACCGTCTCCATGGAGCCAGGCTCCGCCGGTGGCGCTGACCATGATCGTCACCAGCCCGGTGGAGGCGACCACGAGGGAGACGGCGCCGCCGGCCACCGAGGCCCAGCGGCGTTCCCAATACGGCGACATCGACAGCACGGTTCCCACCAGCAGCAGGCACATCGCCGATTCCAGATCGACGACCACCGGCGGGGGGCTTTCCTGAACGGGCGCCCGGTAGAGGAGCCACCAGACCGGATGCACATCGGTGCCCGTCCAGTGCATGGCCGCGGCCACCGCCACGAGCGCCACGGCGAAGCCGGTCGCCACCGTGGCTCTGATCCGCCCACGAACCGCGAAGAGCAACCCCACGGCGGCCAACAGCAGTCCCACGCCCATTTCCGGCGCCATAGGGACGGGGGTCCAGAAGAGCCGGACGAGAACGGGCGCCCGTGTGAGCCAGGCGGCCAGCGAACCGCCGGAGACCATGATCCCGGCGACCGCCGCCAGCTCCACCCAGCGAAGATCCAGCGGCGTCGCGGACCTTTGAGATGCGGTGGTCATGTCACCATCGGGCCGTTGCTCTCACCTCCGCTCTGGCGGGAAGCCGCACGAAGCCGGGGAGGGCCGGACCCGAACACTTTCTCAATGTATCAGCCTACGACAACACTATCGGCATTTGAGCAGGAATTCCTGAAAGGCTGGCGGCCCGGCGTCCAGCGGGAGGCACATCCGCTCAACCGGAGAGCAGCGCCGCGATCCGGTCAGGGTCGTTCGGCGCCACGACGGGCTGGTTGGCAAACTTCCCGCGGACGGGCCGCCCATGGGCCGTCTTCAACTGGCCAGTGTGGTAGCGGTGGACGTAGTCGGGATCCTTGAGCAGGTTGCCGGTGAGCACGGCCACGACGTCGGCCTCTTTGTCGATTACGCCGGCTCCGGTGAGCTTGCGGATGCCCGCCAGGGTCGCCGCCGAGGCCGGCTCGCACCCGATCCCGGCCCGGCCGATCTGGGCCTTGGCGTCCGCGATCTCCTCCTCGGAAACCTGCTCGACGACTCCGTTGGACTGTTCGATCTCATACCAGGCCTTCGGCCAGGAGACCGGCGCGCCGATGCGGATGGCGGTGGCCAGCGTCTCCGGGCGCCGCTCCGGCTCGAAGCCGCCGGGCCGCGGGGCCTTCATGAAGCGGTAGAAGGGCGCCGCTCCTTCGGCCTGGATCACGGCCAGACGGGGCAGGCGCGGAATGAAGCCGAGGTCGCGTAGCTCGCGGAACGCCTTGCCCAGGGCGGAGACGTTGCCGAGGTTGCCGCCGGGCAGCACCACCCAGTCCGGCGGGCGCCAGTCGCGCTGGTCCATCATCTCGATGGCGATCGACTTCTGGCCTTCGATGCGGAACGGATTGATCGAGTTCAGCAGATAGATGCCGAGGCGCTCGGCGAGCCTGCGGACCAGGGCGAGAATCTGGTCGAAGTTCGCCTCGACCTGAAGCGTCAGGGCGCCGTACTCGAGCGCCTGGGCGAGCTTGCCCAAAGCGATGTTGCCGTGGGGCACGAAGATGATGGGCTGCAGGCCGGCCGCCGAAGCATAGGCGGACATGGATGCCGACGTGTTGCCGGTCGAGACGCAGGCCACCCGGCGCATGCCGAGGCGAATGGCCTGGGAGGCCCCGCAGGTCATGCCGTTGTCCTTGAACGAGCCTGTGGGGTTGAAGCCCTGGTGCTTGAAAGCGATGCTCTTCAGCCCGCCGTAGGCGGCCGCCTTCGGGGATTCGAGCAGCGGCGTGTTGCCCTCGCGCAAAGTCACGACGTTGCCGAAATCGTCGAGGAAGGGAATCAGCTCCCGGTAGCGCCAGACGCCGCTCTGCTCCAGCGGCGCGTTGCTCATGCGGCGCTCCCGGAAGAAGCGCTTCAGGCGTTCGGGATCCGGGGACCAATCCGTGTAGCCGACCTCGAGCAGGCCGCCGCAGGCCGGGCAGTTGTAGATCACCTCAGTCACCGGATACCGCTTCCGGCAGGCCTTCTCGAAACAGACAAGATGGGCGGGCATGAAAACTACGATTATAGGGGAGTGGCGGCTAAGAGAACGAAGCGGACGATGCTGGCGGTCCATTTGGAGA
>Ga0256839_1004366_pt1 | contig 13873 bp, 12 predicted proteins | sample 354166metaG_FD_185968 | JGI IMG/M metagenome (GOLD analysis project Ga0256839, IMG submission 185968) | Hydrothermal vent microbial communities from Mid Atlantic Ridge, Atlantic Ocean - 354-166 | ecosystem: Environmental > Aquatic > Marine > Hydrothermal vents | place: Atlantic Ocean: Mid... | reverse complement strand
GCTCCTCCCAGCTTCCCTTCTGCCCCATCATCAGGAAGGCCTGGTCAATGGCTCCCAGCAGCCGGCGATAATCCAGGCCCTCCTCGCTGATCAGGCTGAGCTCTCCGGTGCGGTCGGCCCCCGCCCGGTCAATGGCCTGACTTAGCAGGATGACCTCGCTCTTGAGCTTTTCTGTCTGGACGGCAACGGCGGAGAGCTTGCGGTGGATGCTCTCAATCTGCTGAAACTCCCGCAGTGACCAGTTAAGCGCCAGCCCCGCCACCGCTAGCATGGCGAGGCCGGTCGCCGCAAGGAGTGCCCTTCTGGCCAGCAGATTCACCTACCAAACTACTCGGTGCATGGCTAGATTAGTCCCAGCCCGCCGTCAACGATGATGTTCTCCCCGTTGATCCAGTCCGCATCCGGGGTGGCCAGAAATGCCACCACCCCTGCAAGGTCGGTGGGCTGTCCCAGCCGGCCCATGGGGGTATTCTTGATCCACTGGCGGCGGATCTCCTCGGGGAAGAACTTCATGTTCTCGGTCTCAATGGGGCCACCGCTTACCACGTTCACCGTAGTGCCGAAGCGGCCCAGCTCGTAGGCCAGGTAGCGGGCCAGGGTGATGATGGCCGCCTTGGCGGTGGCCACCCCCACATAGCCGGGGATGTAGTGCCAGGGCCCGGTGGAGCTGATGGCGATGATGCGGCCGCCGATGTGGGGCGGCTTCTCCCCCGCCTCCACTATCCGGTCAAGCTCCTCCAGGGTGAGCCCCGACTGCTGGGTGAAGATGCGAAACGCCTCCTGGGCGCCGATCAGAAAGCTCAAAGGGTTTGCCCGCATGGCAAACTCAAAGTGCTTGGGCTTGTAGTCAATGGTGCGGGCGAAGGGGGCGATGGCCGCGTTGGCCACAAAGATGTCCAGCCTGCCCAGTCCCTCCACCGTCTCCCGAAAGAGGCGCCTGAGCGACTCCTCGTCGGCCACGTTGGCCTTGATCACCACCGCCCGCTGGCCCAGCGACTGGATCTGCTCCGCCACCTCCTCCGCCTTCTGGCGCTGGCGGACGAAGTTTACCGCCACATCGGCCCCCAGCTCCGCCATCCGGAGGGCAATGGCCCTCCCGATGCCCCGTGACGAGCCGGTAATCAGCGCAACCTTTCCCGCAAGTGGCTTTCCAATCATGGCTTCCTCCCAGGCCCCGATTCTATACGGCCGGCCGGCGAGCCTATAATCGCTTGCCGTGGGGGATGCCCAAGGGCTGTCGGTGCTTCACCTGCTCCCCGCCCTAGAGCTAGGTGGAGTGGAGCGCCACGTCTCCGACCTGAGTCGGGCCCAGGCCAGGCTGGGACTGAAGGTGGCGGTGGCCTCCACCGGCGGACGGCTGGCCGAGCAGCTGCCCGAGTGGGGAGTGGAGCACATCCCCCTGCCCATAGCCAGCAAGAACCCCCTGCGCTTCCTCCTCTCCCAGCCCCAGATCGCCCGCCTGCTCCGCTCGGGCCGCTTTCAGATCGTCCACGCCCACAGCCGGGTTCCCGCCTGGCACGCCTTCCTCGCCGCCCGCCCCACCTCCCCCTTCCACCTGGTCACTACCTGCCACAGCCCCTACCGGCCCGGCCTCCTCTCCTCGGTGATGGCCCGCGGCGAGCGGGTGATCTGTGTCTCCGGTGCGGTCAGGCGCCACGTCCTGCGCCACTTCCACCCCCCCGAGGAGAGGGTGCGCCTGATCTACAACGGGATTGACCTGGAGCGCTTCCATCCTCCCTCGGCCGGCCAGCGGGAGGAAGCGCGCCGCAAGCTGGGCCTCTCCCCCGATCACCTCGCCCTGGGCAACGCGGGTCGCATCTCCCATGCCAAGGGGTGGGACATCCTGCTTAGGGCACTAGCCCCCCTCATGCGCGAGAACCCCCGCCTCCGGCTGGTGATAATCGGCGACGGCCAGGCACTAAGCTCCCTGGAGCTCACCTCTGAGCGGCTGGGCATCCGCCAGAGCTGCCACTTTGCCGGCCTCATCCAGCGGGTCTGGGAGGTGCTGGGGGCCCTTGACATCTTCGTCTCCGCCAGCCGTTGGGAGGGCTTCGGCTATGCCCTGGTGGAAGCTATGGCGGTGGGATTGCCGGTGGTGGCCAGCCGGGTGGGATCGGTGCCCGAATATGTGGTGGACGGAGAAAACGGTCTGCTCTATCAGCCCGGCTCGGAAGAGGAGCTCTGTGAGAAGGTGCGCATCCTGGCCGAGAGCGAGACCCTGCGCAGCGAGCTGGGCAGAAGGGCGCGGGAGGTGGTGGAGGAGCGCTTTGACCTCCGGAGGAGTGCTGCCCGGGTGGTGGAGGTCTACCGGGAGCTGGTGCCAGCCGGCTAGCTGGCCTTCAGAGGTGATCGGTGCCCAGCAGCCCCAGGGTGACCCCGAAGGTCTGGTCCACCGCCTCATAGAAGAACTGCAGGTTGTAGTTGGGAAAGAGGTAGTAGAGGGAAAGTTTCAGCTTGTCGGTGCGGTTTCGCTCCATGTCCAGCCGGTAGTCCATTCCCAAGAGATAGCGGCGGGAAACCCTGCCCACCAATCCCACATTGAGCTCCTTTTCCAGAAAGCTCCGGTCGCTCACCAGGGGAGTGGGGCCGGTGCGCTCCCTGAGGGTAAAGCCGACGAAGTTTGAGCCATAGGGGGTGCGGTAGTCCAGGCTCACCCGTCCCCCCCCCACCCGGTAGTCATCCCCCTGCCCCGAGTAGTCATACAGGCGAGCAAACAAAAGCATATTGAGGCTGAGCCGGTCAGTAAGGGGCAGGGGAGCAAGGTCCATCTCTCCCCCCAGCATGCGCCTGCTCACCTCCACCTCGCGCCTCCCCTCCTCGGGGAAGCTGATTTCGGTAAGCCTGCCCGCCGCCCCAAGGAGCATCAGCCGCCGCATCCACCCCCCGCCCACAAACTCCCTCCTCAGCTCAACCTCCCAGTCACGGCTGAGCAGGATGGAGCCGCCCTCCCGGTCGCGTACGGTAAAGCGGCCGGTGGCTAGAGCAAGCTCCCCCAGACTCCGCTCGGCCTCCCCCACCACCAGCCGGTAGCCGGCGAAGGTGCTGCGGCGGGTGGTGTAGTTGAGGTCCACAAAGAGCCGCCCGTCCCCAACCGAGTAGCTGGGGGAGAGGGAGATCTCCCGCCCCACCACCCGGTCCGAGCGGTAGCGGGGCAGGCCGGGGTCAAAGCCACCCCCGGTAGGACGAAGATTAATCCGGTAGCTGGGCCAGGAGAAGACCTTGATACCTCGGAAGTGGAGGGCGATCCCCTCAAGGTAGATGGCCTCCCCCTGCACCAGGGTAAGCCGTCGCAGGGAGACGAAAATGTCAGTCTCCTCCCGCGGAGTGTTGGAGAGCCTTACCTGCTCAAAGTTAAGTATCCCTCGCCCACCTGACCGGCGGCTGAAGCGGAGCTCGCCGGAGAGGACATAGAGGGTACCGCGCATGGCCAGCGAGCGCCGGGCGGCGGTGGCGGCTGGAGTGGCCGAAGCGGGAGAGATGCTCGCCGTGTCGGCGATCCCCCGGCGGATCTCCTCCCCCAGCCTGGCCGGTAGCACCGCCTTAACCTGACTGAGCCTTCCCTCCCCACTCCGTCCCTCATAGACCAGGTCCTGGCCAGTAAGCTCAATCCCGCTCTCAAGCAACCTCAGCTTAGTCTCCCCGACCACCCTGAGCGAAAGGGCACTCGCGCTGAAGACCAGCTCCTCAGCCTCCACCTCCAGGGTATCGCCGGGGATCAGGGCATCGCTCGTAAGCCGTACCCCCTGGGAGAAGTAGTAGGTCTTGGTGCGGCTCTCATAGCGGGTGTGGCCAGCGACAATCTCGGTGGCAAAGGCAGGGGTGGCCACAACAACCGCCACCAGTACCCCAAGCAGCCACCCCCAGCGGCCCTTCCAGCGAGCAAAACCCATCGGAGGGGAATTCTATACGACCGCCTCCCCTAAAAAAGGGAGAGGGGGACCCGGGAAGATTCCCCGGGCCCCCCTCCAGTACGGGACGGTGGGGGGGACTACCAGTTTAGCAGAGCCCAGCCGCGAAGCTGGGTGGCAGAATCGGAGAAGTTGTCGGTGGTGCCAGCAGTGATGATGTCAAGGCCCAGCGTGGTGGACTTGGTCCACGGGTAGCGGAACTCCAGGCGAGCCGCCGCCGGACGGTCATCGGCGATGGCGTCAATGCGGCTGCCCAGGTAGGCGGTGAGACGGGTGTAGAGCTTGTTGCTCCAGGTGGTCTCCCAGGAGATGCCGCCGCCGACGAAGTCGGCCGGGAAGTAGTTCTTGCCGTAGCGGCTGACGTTAATGGCCAGGTTCTGGGCATCCGGGGTAGTGGTGACCTCAAACTCGCTAAAGGGGTCGTTGTCCACGTTGGCAAAAGCGGGCAGGCCCTCCAACTGGGGCAGCCAAGCCCAGCCAAAGCTGAACTTGGTGTTGCCGTCGTTGTAGATATCCAGCTCAAGGACTCCACCGTTGTTGGTGAAGCCGTCCAGCGGGTTGGTGACGAACTCGGCAGGGTCGTTGGGGTCCTGGTCGTTGATGTTCTCAAACATCCAGTACCACTCACCGCGGAAGCCGTTTAGCCATTTCTCGTCAAACCACTTGATCTCGGTGTGGGCGGAGATGTCAATGTAGTGCTCGTAGCCAGCACCTTCAGGTACCCAGACCAGCGAAGCTCCCCACTGGTCCTCGTGGCCGGGGATGGTACCGGTACCGCTGGAATAGGAGATCTGGATGTAGTCAAAGTCATCGGAGTTGGAGGCAAAACCACCCAGACCGAAGCGGGCAGTGCTGCCAAAGGTACCGTAGGGCTGGTTCATGGCTGCGCCTCCCGCCGGGACCAGCGCAGCGGTTGCGCTCTCCAGCCGGAAGAGACCGACGTTTACTTCCCAGTTGGGATCCCAGTTGGCGCTCAGCACCAGACCGTAGTTGGACCGGTAGCCGTTGTCGCCCGCCAGACCAAACTCACCCAGGCTGAAGTACTGACGGCCCAGGGTGGCGGTAAAGGAGTCGGCAAAGTTGGGGAAGATGCGGTGCAGGTCCCAGGTGGCGTAGAAGGTGTCAACGATGAAGCTAGCCGAGCTGGGGCTGGTAAAGCCAGGGTTGATGTTGGGGTTGGCGAACTCGTTGTTTCCTCCCGGGACGCTGGAGATGCCAAAGCCCTGGTCCTCACCGTAGGTGAGGCTCATGTCAAAGCTGGTCCACTCGTCCAGCTTGAAGGACTTGTGAACGTTCATTGCCCAGTCCTGGGCGACGTCCTGAGCCAGGTTGTCGTCCGGAGTGTCAATGAAGTAGCCCGCCCTGTACATGACGGTGTAGTCCACCGTGCCCTTGGTAGAGACCAGCTCCTTGAGCTTGGCGATCTCGCTGGTGTTGTCCTGGACCTGCCCCTCCAGATTGTCAATGCGGGCGCCCAGGTCCTCCAGCTCGTCCCGGAACTCGTTGGCCAGGCGCTCAATGGCAGCGCGCGCCTCCGGGTCAACTCCCTTCCCCGTCTCCAGCGCACTCTTGAGCTGGTTGTAGAGGCGGTAGACCAGCACCGCCATCTCGTAACGGGTAAGGGTGTTGTCGCCCTTGAAGTAGCCGCCGGGGTAGCCCTCAACGATGCCCATCTCCTGGAGCTTCTCCAGCTCGTCGTAGGCCCAGTGGTTGGCGGGCACATCCTTGAATCCGGCGAAGGCGACGCTTGCCACCACCAGCACCATGGCCAGCGTGGCGGTTAGAAGAAGACCGATCTTCTTCATGCCTTCCTCCTTGTGGACCCTCGCTCCCCGTGAGGAAGCGGCATTGGGAAGTCTCCTAGGTTTCCTTCCTCCGCCTTCTTCCTCCCGTATCGCTCGGGTCCCTCTTGTTGGGTTTACCTCTGCCAGCTTGCGGGCACGGCCGACAGCCTGAGTGGACTTCTCACCCCCACTTGTCTAACAGCCGCTCCCGCCGCTAGCAACCTCACTAGGTAGGTTAACCATGCCATTATAGCTCAGCGCCATCTCCAGCGCCGCATAGTGGTCCACGGGGTAGCCAAGGATGATCAGTAGCAGAGCAAATGGCCTCAGATACCACGGCCGATTCCTTACGAACCTCTGCCTGCCCCTGATCGTGGTTCCTTCCTCGTCTACCCCAAACACCTCAACTCTCCTGTCCGCAAGGAGCGGAGCTATCATCTCGCGCACCTGCCGGTATCCGGTGCCCCGTCCGATGAGGATCCGGCGAACCGGAAAGTGGGCGAGGATCTCCTCCACCTCACGGACCAGGCTGTCAAGGTTCACCCGGCGAAGGATCCAGGGACGACCGCCTTCGTCCACTAGGGCAATGCCTACCCTGCGGCGTCCCACATCCAGCGCCAGGACCACCATTTGTATTTATACCTAGAAATTTATGAAATTGTCAACCGGGAAGCCAAATCCTTTTCCCCACTCCTGACCCCAGAAACCCATTTGCGTTCCCACGATGACCTTGGGTTAAGATTGGGGCGAGGTGAGCGACATGGCCGAGCGGGGCAAAGACAAGAGCGGCATGGGAGCCGGCCTACCCGAGGGGAGGGAGAAGGAATACACTCACCAGAGCCACTACATCCACGGGCGGATGATGTCCTGGAAGTGGGACTTTCGCCACCATGTGGTCCCGCCCATCTCTCAGAGCGTTACCTATCGGTTGTACTCCAGCTCCAGGGGGGCAATGGGTTTTGAACGCTTCCCCGAGCCCAAGGAGGGTGAGCCGCCAGTCTACATCTATGACCGCCTGGACGAGCCCACCCGGGCCATGCTGGAGGAGAACCTCGCCTTCGCCCACGGCGGGGAGGTGGCGGTCTGTTTTGCCAGCGGAATGGCGGCCATCGCCGCCGCCCTCGGAGTGTTGGTCAGGGCCGGCGACCGCATCATCGCCCACCGCCTGCTCTACGGATGCACCCACTCCCTGCTGGAGAACTGGCTCCCTCGGCTGGGGGTTGAGGTGGTCAGGGTTGACCTTAACAGTCCCGATGAACTTGACCAGGCCCTCAACCACCGCACCCGGGCAGTCTACCTGGAGACGCCGGTCAACCCCGACCTTGACGTGATAGACATCGCCGCCCTCAGGGCGGTGGTTGACGAGTACAACGCCGACCGCGCACCCGAGGAGCGGGCCTATCTCATCGTGGACAACACCTTCGCCACCCCCTACGGCCAGCAGCCCCTTCGCCACGGCGCCCATATGGTGGTGGAGTCACTAACCAAGGACGTGGGGGGCTTTGGCACTGTGATGGGGGGAGTAGTGGTGGCGCCGCGGGAGCTCTACGACGATCTTCGCATCTTCCGCAAGGACTTCGGCGGGGTGATGGCCCCGATGAGCGCCTGGAACATCCTGGTCTACGGCCTTCCCACCCTGCCGGTAAGGCTGCACGCCCAGCAGGAGACTGCCCGCAAGGTGGCCACCTGGCTGGAGAACCACCCCCTGGTGAGGGAGGTGCGCTATCCCGGCCTCGCCTCCTTCCCCGACCTGGAGGTGGCCAAGCGCCAGATGGTCTCCCCCGACGGAGACTACATGCCCGGCTTTCTCATCTACTTCACCCTCCACGGCGGCCTGGAGCCAGCCCGTGCCCTGCTGGACTTCCTTGCCCGCGAGGCCTACTCCATCACCCTGGCGGTGAGCCTAGGCCAGGTAAAGACCCTCATTGAGCTGCCCAGCGCCATGACCCACGCCGCCCTGGGCGAGGAGGGGATCACCGAGGGCGGCCTGGAGCCGGGGGGCATCCGCCTCTCAGTGGGGCTGGAAAACCCCGACGACCTCATCCGCGACTTTGAGCGGGGTTTTGACTGGCTCAGGGCGGAGCTGGGGGAGCGCACCCTATCCCCCCAGCGCCGGTCGGGTTAGACCTTGTCCGCCGACGGCCACAGCCGACCGGCAGACCCCTCTCCCAGTGAGCTGCTCTCTTCTCTCTCCCACTGGCTCTCGGCCTGCTCCGCCTGCGGGGCCTGCACCACCGTGTGTCCGGTCTTCACCCTCACCCGCCACGAGGGACACACCGCCCGTGGCCACCTTCTGCTCATTGACCGACTTTTGCACGCAAAGCCGGGGGAGGACCAGGGTTCTCTCCCACCGCCCACCGCCCGCTTCAGGGAACTGCTCTTTGACTGCCTGCGGTGTGGCAACTGCGCCACCGTCTGCCCCAGCCACATCCCTACCGTGGCCCTCTTTGAGGTGGCCCGCATGGTCGTCTCCCACCCCCGGAGCCGTCCCCCCTGGTGGCGGCTGGCCCGCTGGACCCTGCTTGACCCCCACCGGCGCCTCCCTCCTCTGCTCCGGCTAGCCCGACCCCTGCTCCCTCTCACCCGCTGGCTCGCCGGCTCCCCCCGGCCGGACAGAAGGATCGCTGCCTCCCTTGTCCAGGCCGCTTGCGGGTCACCTCCCACTCCCGCCTGCCAGGGTGGTGACGCCCCCCCAAGTTCGGGGGCGGTCCCCATGCTTCTCTTTTCCGACTGTGTGCAGACGTCCCTATTTCCCCAGGCGCTTGACTGCCTGGTGGGCCTCGCAGCCAAGCTGGGTATCCGGCTCAGGCCGGTTAGGGGAAGCGCCTGCTGCGGGGCGGCCGGCCTGGGGGTGGGAGACCTAGATTTTTTGCAGCGAGCCATCGCCCGTAACCTGGCCCTCTTCGGGGAGGGGGATACCCCCATCGTGGTGGACAACCCCACCTGCCTGGAGGTCATCCGCAGCTGGTATCCCCGGCTGGCCGGCAGGGCGGGGGAGCGCTTTGCCAGCCGCACGGTCTATGGCCTCAAGCTCATCCTGGACCACTCTGCAAACCCCGCCTTTGGCCGCCGCCTCCCCCTCCGGGTGGCCCTCCACGACGCCTGCCACCGCAGGAACTTCATTCCCTCCGGTGACAAGCTTGCTCCCCTGCTGGGGAGGAGGGTAGACCTGCTTCAGCCTGGGCTTCTTCCCGATCGGGCCTGCTGCGGCTTTGGGGGCTCATTCTTGCTTGACTTTCCTGCCCAGGCCGAGACGATGGGAAGAAGGCTCGCCCAAGCGCTGCTCAGCCTGAAGCCGGATCTCATCCTCTCCACCAACCCCGCCTGCGCCCTGAGCCTGAAGGCCTCCCTGCTCAGGGAGGGAGCCGATCTGCCGGTCCTCCTCCCCAGCCAGCTCCTTCACTGGCTGAGTACGGTATAGGAATCTGCCTATAATCGTGCTTCACAAATCTAGCCTTAGGTAAACCTGGCGGGGAAGGAACCAGGCGGGAAGGGTGGAAAAAAAAGAGCGTAGAGTGCGCATGCTCATCGCCGGAGTGGGGCAGACCGGCGTAGAGCTGATTTACCGGTTGGGTGAAAGCTGGGAATTTGCCCTGGTTGATGAAAAGGCTGAATTGATTGAGCGTCTGCGTGAAAACCCCCGCGTGGTAGCAGCGGTGGTAGGTGATGCAACCAGTGACCTGGTGCTGCGCCGGGCTGGAATTGAGCAAGCTGAAGTGGCCCTTGCCTTGACCGAGAGTGATGAGGAAAACTTGGAAATAGCCCGCCTGGCCAGTCAGATCCACAGTGTCCCCCAGGTGGTTGCGCTGGTCAGGGAACGAAGCAACCTGGAAAGTTTCCAAAAGCTAGGGGAAAACGTAAAGGTGGTTTTCCGCTCCGCCGCTCTTGCCACCCTGATACAGAACGAGATAGAACTGCGTGGTCGCCACCCCGAGGGAATTGGCCTGGGAGAAGGTGAGATAATTGAGGTGACGGTTGCCCCCGACTCCCCGTATGTGGGTCGCAAACTTCGCGAACTCTCCCCACTTTCCTGGATAGTTGCAGCTGTCTACCGGAATAACAAACTTATTGTGCCAGATAAGGAGACAGTCATCTTGGCAGAAGACCGGGTTCTATTGGTGGGAGATAAACGTATTCTGCCTACCATTGTAGGAGGTTTTAGAGGGGAGGACATTGAGTTTCCTCTCCAATATGGCGAGTTAATGCTCGTAACTATCCGAGCTAAAGATCCGGTAGAGCTGGTCTTAGCCGAGCTGGACTGGATCTATCACCACACAAAAGTGAAGAGAATTGACTTTGTAGAGCTTCTCTTTGGCAGATCTCATTCATTTGGATTAGAGCGCCTCATAGATCAGCACACTACACTACCACAGGAAGCCTATTCTACAACCATCCTAAAAGAAGACCCTGTTGAAGCTCATAAAATTATGCTATCTAAAGACAAATACGGATTAATTGTCTTTCCGCCTCCACCCGCCGGTAGCCTAATGGTCGTCCGCCGCGAAACGGTAGTAACTAAGGTCTCCCGCCTGACTTCCATACCTCTCATAATCCTGCGCGGCACCCACCCCTGGCGCCGCCTGCTGGTCCCTCTCAGCGAAGGGGTCCACGGGGAGCTGGCCATCCATATCGCCATCTCCCTCGCCCGCCAACTGGGCGCTAGTGTGACCGCCGCGGTGGTCAGCCGTCCCCACTTACTCACTCAGGAAGAAGAGAAAACCCAAGCTCCCATTCTAAGTAGAGCCCGTCACCAAGCACGCTTGCGGCATGTGGGTTTTGAGGAGCTGCAACTTACCGGTAACCCAGTCATGGAGCTGGTCAAGGCCGCGCGCAACCATGATCTGATTGTGCTGGGCGTGGACCGACTCAGACCGCTAAGTTTCTTTTCTCCCGATTTAGCCGCCTTTGTTGCCCATCACTCTCCCATAACCACACTGCTGGTGGGACACGAGTAGCCATGGACGTTCGCCTCTCCATCCTCCTCTTCATCGTCATGGCGGGTGCCTTTGCCATCCCCCCCTTGGCCCGCCGCCTCGGTCTTGCCCCAGTAGTAGGAGAGCTCGTTTTTGGGGTGCTCATTGGCCCCACCCTGCTGGACCTGCCCAACTACCTTGGGGTGGCCGATCTTAGCTTCCTCAACCATGTAGCCAACGTAGGCCTGCTGCTCATTCTCTTCCTGGCCGGCCTGGAGCTGGACTTCGTTGAGCTCAAGCGCCAGGGGATCGTCTCGGTCATCCTGGGCACGCTAATTATGGGGGGGACCCTGCTCCTCTCCTTCTGGGGCATCCGGATGATGGGCCTGCCTGTCTTTCTCGCCCTGGTCCTCTCCACCTCTTCGGCCGACGTAATCCTCAGGGTGCTCCGCTCCGGGGGTCACCTCCAGCAGCCCTTCGGCCAGACCATGCTGGTGGTCGCCCTGGTGGCCGACTTCATCGCCCTTTTGGGCATCGTGCTCTACGAGATCTACATCCACTCCGGATTCAGCCTCGGAATGCTCCTTTTCCTTGGCCTCTTCATCGGGGGCGGCCTGGCCCTCTATCTTCTCCGCCTGCTCATCTGGTGGCACCCCCACTTCTTCCAGCGCCTGCTTCTGGGGGAGGACCCCGATGAGCTTGGGGTAAGAAGCGCCATGGCGCTCATGTTTGCCTTTGTGGTGCTGGCCGCCTTCTTTGGGGTGGAGGCCATCCTGGGAAGCTTTCTGGCCGGTGCGGTAGCCGGCTTTGTCTTCCACCGCCGGGGCGCCCTGGAGGAGAAGCTGGCCGGCTTCGGCTACGGCTTCTTCATCCCCCTCTTCTACATCTGGGTGGGAATGAGCGTTGACCTAAAGACCCTCCTCTCCCCCCAGGCCCTGCTCATGGTGGCCGCCCTGTTTGCCCTCGCCCTGCTCATCAAGGTGGTTCCCGCCTTCATCCTGCTCATTACCGGCCGCAGCTTCCGCCAGGTGCTGGGGGCAGGGGTGCTGCTATCCAGTCGCCTCGCCCTGATCATCGCCGCCGCCGAGATCGGGCGTGAGGCGGGCCTGCTGGCGGCAGAGCCTGCCCGCCAGGAGCAGGTCTATGCCGCCCTCATTCTGCTGGCCCTCCTCTCCTGCACCGTCTTCCCCCTCCTCTTCCGCCTGATCTACCCCGCCCAGAAAAAGCCGCAGGTGGCCGAGCCTGCCCCTGCCCCTGCCCGCTAGGCCCGCCCGCCTAGAATGGTTGCCAGCCAGACTTCATTTTGGCCCGTCCCCCCCGGGACAGGCAGAGAGGAAAACAGAAGGAAAAGAAAACCCAGCCAGGGAGGACCCACCAATGGAGAGCAAGACCAGCTCCCCCCTTGCCGGCCGCGATCCGGCCGACTTTCAGTTCCGCTTCGTCATCTTCGAGAAGCGCGACTATGTTGCCTGGATAACCATCAACCGCCCCGAGGTGCTCAACTGCTTCAACCACCAGACCCTACTGGAGCTGACCGAGGCCTTCCGCGACGCCTCCTTTGACGATGCCATCTCGGTCATCGTGCTCACCGGTGCCGGCCGGGAGGCCTTCTCCACCGGCGCCGACCTCAAGGAGCAGCGCCAGTTCATCAGGCGCCCCCAGGACTACTTCAAGTGGATGAGCGCCTTCATCCACCTCCACTGGTGGATCAGAAACTGCGGCAAGCCCACCATCGCCCGCCTAAACGGCATGGTGGTGGGAGGGGGCAACGAGCTGAACATCGCCTGCGACCTGGCGGTGGCGGCGGAGCATGTGACCCTGCGCCAGATCGGCGCCTCCAACGGCAGCGTGGCGGCGGGCGGGGCCACCCAGTGGCTCCCCCTCATCGTGGGCGACCGGCGCGCCCGCGAGATCCTCTTCCTCAACCAGCCCATCCCGGCCACGAAGGCCCTGGAGTGGGGCTGGGTGAACCGGGTGGTTCCCTACGAGAAGCTGGACCAGGCAGTGCTGGAGCTGGCCGAGCAGCTCCGCCAGAAGCTCCCCGAGTGTCTGCGCTACACCAAGGCCCAGCTAAACTTCTGGCGCGAGCTTTCCGAGGCCCTCACCGTCCACCACGCCCGCGACTGGCTTGCCATCCACAACCTGAGTCCCGAGGTGCGCGAGGCCATCTCCGCCTTCGTGATGAAGCGCCGCCCCGACTACCAGGGTCTGTGGGAGATGCTGAGAGAACCCACCTACCCCTTCGCCTGGACCCCGCAGGACTTTGAGGAGGCAATGGGGGAAGACAAAAAGGAGACCGAGACTCCCTCCTAGCCCTCTTCACCGAACTCGGTTCGGAGGATCATCTCTGCCTGGTCCCTAAGCTCAGGCAACCTGGCCACGATTACATCCCAAACAATCTGCCAGTCAATTCCGGAATATTCATGAACTATCCGGTTTCTAAGCCCGGCTATACGATTCCACTCAACCTCTGAGTGGGCATCCTTAAGCTCAGGACTCAACCGCCTGGCTGCCTCCCCGATAATCTGCAGGTTTCGTGCTACGGCATCCCTGGTCTTGCTGTCGGCCAAAAACGTCTCGTAAGAGTAACCCTGAACATACTCTTGTATCTTTTCACAGGCTTCAATGATGTCCTCAAGATAAAGCAGATCCCTGCGAGACATAGATGTCAATCCCCTCTTCCTTGACCCGAGCCAGGATTCTCGGTTTGAGCCCAGAAAAGGTAATCAGATCCACCCCAGTTCCTAGGATCTCCTCCAGAAGCTCACTAAGCTCCATGAAGTTGTCAAAAGTGGGCCTCTCAAACTCCACCACCATGTCCACATCACTCTCCGGGCCGGCCTCGCCCCGGGCGTAGGAGCCAAACAGGCAAAGGCGGCGCACCCCCAGGCGGCTAAGCTCCCCGCTGTGCTCCCGGAGGATCTGCCGGATGCGCTCTGCGCCAAGGGTAGCAGCCCTTCCCATCTGCCCCCATTCCACCCCCCGAGCCCAGTTTGGCACCTCTGCCAGCCCACCTAACGGTCTTCTCCTCTAATCACCGGTAGGGACCACCCCGGCCCCCTCCACCATCAACACCACGGTGCGCTCCGGGGCCCGGGTGCGGTGAATGACCCCGCGGGGTACCACCAGCCCCTGCCCCGGCCCAAGCTCTACCGTCTTCCCCTTGAGGTCCACCAGAAGCCTCCCCTCTAGCACCAGAAAGAACTCGTCCTCCTCCTCGTGCTTGTGCCAGTGGAAGTCGCCCTCCAGGATGCCAAGGCGAACCACG
>Ga0256839_1004365_pt1 | contig 13874 bp, 14 predicted proteins | sample 354166metaG_FD_185968 | JGI IMG/M metagenome (GOLD analysis project Ga0256839, IMG submission 185968) | Hydrothermal vent microbial communities from Mid Atlantic Ridge, Atlantic Ocean - 354-166 | ecosystem: Environmental > Aquatic > Marine > Hydrothermal vents | place: Atlantic Ocean: Mid... | reverse complement strand
AGCCATAGGGAGACTCTCCTATATGCACCCATTTGCAGACTTGGGTGCTGTTTTGTATGGGGCGTTGTTTGTTCTACATTTTGTACTGCTTTATGTGTACCAAAAAGAGTGGCAGTGGGCAAGGCATCTGCACATGATAGGGCTTTGGTTTTTTGTAGGGCTTGGGAGTGTAGAGTTGCATTACCATGTGACAGCTATGTATCAAACAAGTAGTGTTTCTTTATTATCGTTTGCGGTACTACCTTTAGTGGTATCGTTAGGACTCTTAGTGCCCAAAGCGTACAAAGCTTGGCTAGAACCACAGAGAGAAAACTACCAAATGTTAGGGGCAGGTGGATTGTTACTCGTTCTAGGACTATGGCAATTTAAAGCATTTACACAAGTATTAGAGGGAAGTTATATTCTTCTTTTTAACTTTCTAGATATGATGCAAATAGTTGTTATTTTAGTGATGGCTTACTGGGGCTATAAAAATAAAAGTGTGTTGTCCGTAGATGGCACAACATTACTCTATGGGGTGTTAGCCATTATGGGCTTCTTGCTCCTCACGGTAATATTTGCAAGAACAGTGCATCAGTCTCAACATGTTGCCTACACTATCCACGCATTATGGCAAAGTAACTACTTTCAAACAGGTTTGTCTTTGTTGTGGAGTGGCTTGGCTATCGTCTTTATGGTACTCTCAAAACGTTATATGCACAGAACACTCTGGATGGCAGGTTTTGGGCTACTCATCGTAGTGGTACTCAAACTCTTCTTTGTAGAGCTTGCACATTCAGGCACGATAGAGCGTATTATCTCATTTATGGTGGTGGGAACTTTGTTGTTGCTTATAGGGTATTTTGTGCCTATGCCACCGAATAAAGAGGAAGAAACAAGCACATGAAAATAGTACTTTTTGATGCAGAATGTCTATTATGTCATAGGTCGTTGCAGGTACTTATGTATTTAGATAAAAAGCGTATTTTGAAATATACATCGCTTCAAGGAGAGTTTAGAAAAACTCTCCAGATAGATACACATGTCGATAGTATTGTTTTTTGTGATGAAGAAAAGACATATTACAAATCTACCGCGATTCTCAAAATATTGAGAAGCTTTGGTGGGTTATGGAATATCGTCAGTCTATTATATCTTATCCCTCAAATAGTGCGTGATTTTGTCTATGATGTTATAGCCAAACACCGTTACGCGATGTTTGGAAAGATAGAACATTGCCTTATGCCAAGAGAAGATGAAAAAGAGTTATTCCTTCCCTAGCATTCAGGTATGCTTCTATTTTACCTCTGCCATCACCTCTTCTAAAATGTCTCCATTTGTACCAGAGGGTGATTTGGCATCGACTATGGCGGAGAGTGTAGGTGCGATGTCGTTTGGTTTTACGGCTCTATAGACTTGTTTTCCTTTTATGCCGTTACCTGCAAATATCACAGGTACAAAAGTGTCATACGTCCATGGACCACCATGATTACTCGCCATGATAGCACCACCATCCATATCGTTTGCAAAACACTGTGGCTCGAAGAGGATGAGTATGTCTCCTGAACGTTTGGCATTGAAGTTTTTCAGTGCAGCACGGTAGAGGTAGGTATCTGGTAAGGTATTGTTACTCATCTCGGTACTTGTGACAGTCAATGCAATACCATCAATATCCATAATCTCTTTTGCTACAGCTTTTTGTACTTCGGCTAGGTTTAGACCTTTTTCTTTTATGACTGTATGGTTAAGATAGATATAGGGAGGGAAAAAGGCTTCAATGAGCTTTTGCCCAACGCTAAACTTCTTTTCAAGTCTTTCTAAGGAAGGTTTTTTGTTCCAACTTAATGGGGCTATCCATTTGGCTTCTATGCCAAGTTTTTCCAAGTACCCTGGTGCTTCAGGGGCACCATGGTCTGCAGAGAGTACGATGAGTGTGTTTTCTAACCCTACTCTTTTGTCGACATATTCAAAAAGAGAGGCTAAGGTTTTGTCTAAACGTAACATGTTGTCCTCCGCTTCAAGGCTAGAAGGTCCAAAGATATGCCCTACATAGTCCGTAGATGAAAAAGAGATAGCCAGATAATCTGTCACATCGTGCTGACCCATCTTTTCATTGTCTATGATGGCTTTGGCAAAGTCGAGTGTCAGTTCATCTCCTGCAGGAGAGAAAGTAAGGTAGTGGTTAAAATATTTGTTGCTTTTGTTTTTGTAGCTGTGTGGAAAAACACGTCCAAAATGGGCATAATCTTCTTCCCAAGGGTTGTCATCTGAGTCTCCAAACATATATTTACTTTTGTCATACATCAGTTTCCAAGAAGTGTCGCTGTACCGTTCAGCCAATTTTTGCTCGTTAAATTTTTTGACCCAGCTAGGGTACTCGTCATAGTAAAAAGAAGAGGTAATAAACTCTCCACTTGTTTTGGAAAACCAAAATGCTTTCCCATTGTGCCCAGCTAGTGTTACTGCCCCTCTGTCTTTCACAGATACGCCAAAAACTTTTGACTTTTGGTTGGTAAAGAGTGAAAGTTCATCAGAAAAAGTACTCACTATAATGTTCGCAGGGGAACGCCCATCTGTCCCTGCCAATGCTTGAGACGCATCTACCTCCGTACTGTCATCAATGTCTGCATTTTTGGAGAGTATGTGGTAGCGCTTGTCTTCTATGTTATAGACCAGTCTTTTTTTTGTTCTGTCATACCAAACATTAGAAACCATACCATGAATGTCTGGGGTAGTGCCTGTAGCCAGTGTCGTGTGTCCTACGACTGTTTCTGTGTTTGAGTAGGTATAGTGGGCATTTTTATACCACAAGCCATTTTTTTTCAGCCAACGAAAACCACCATCTCCCATATTTTTCATAAATTTATCGGGTAAATCCCCCCGAAGTTGGTCGACGGTAATTTGTAAAATGAGTTTGGGTTGAGGGCTTGTTTTTTCTTCTTCTTGTACGGTAGCAAAAAGTAGAGTAGTTGAGAAGAACAGTGCCGTTGCTGTAAATGTTTTTAGTAACATAAAATATTCCTCCTGTTAAAACTTGAAGTTCAAGCCAAGCATAGGTCCGTACGTGACAGTATCGTATTTGAAGTAATTGAGCGTATTTGCTGTACCTGTTTCATAGTCTACCCATAGCCCTTTATATTGAATGTCTAGGTCTAACCATTCATTAAGGGTATATCTAAACCCAGCAACTGCAGATGCTGTAAAATCAGCACCTCCTGCACCAATATCACCACTCACGTAAAATTTCCACGTTTCATTGATGTTATTTATCCATCTAGCCCCTACTATACCATCTACCCAATCATTATTTGTATTACGAAGATTTGGAAGTCCTGAAATCTCAGCATCCATCTTAAGTCTCCATCTTCTGATACCTGCCATATAATCAATAGAACCATTTTCTAGATTTTGCCTATATATTCCCATGGCTTCAAAGACAGATTGTTTCACATCAAGTGTTAAGCTTCTTGCTGTACCAGGAATGTTGGCACTTCCACCTAAACTCACATAGTTGTAGTCTAATTCTAAGCCCCATCCACTGTTGTGCATAGCTTCAAAATGCCCAGCAACGCCAAACTCCAAGGCATCTAAAATATCGTCAAATCCAACGTCTAGGGGATTATCTTTTGCTAAAACAACAGCAGAATCTCCAGAGATACTTGACATTGCCAAATAGGGTGAGAACTCAAGTTCCCATGCAGATGTTTCTTCTACTATGAGGATAGGAGCTACATCTTGTACAAGGGGTGCAACGTGCCCACCTGCAAAAAGAAAAGATGATAAAAGTGTTGATCCAATAAGTAATTTGTTCATAGTTTATCCTTGTTCATTTATGTAATGTGATTTCTATTTAGGAAATAAAAATTGTAATTGTGCTCTTACTTGCCACTGTGCTCCAAAATCATCTGGTGTCACTACATTGTTATAGAGACTAAGCTGTGCATTGACAGGTTGTTTACCGATCTTGAAAATTTTACCAAAACCTCCACCTAGTGGCACTGTCCATTTATGGTCACTGTCTGCTTCCCAATTTGCTGTTATGATAGGTGCTGTGGTTGCGTACCAACCCCCGTCAAAGTTATAATTTATAAAAGGTTGTAATGTAAAGAAATTAATCTTATTATTTCCTGCCCCTGCAAAGGACCAGACATTTGAGATAACGCCACCAACAACCCATCTTCCTGGCATAGCCAGAGCAACTGCAGAAAGACCTGCTGACCATTTATCTGAACCTAGAACATCGTTTGATGCTGTTGGCATGACAAGCACAGGCCCTACACCCCAAGTTATCTCACTACTTTTAGGTGAAAAAAATGCTGTAAATGTTGTGTCACCTATACCGTTAACACGTCCTTTTCCGGTCAAAACATCAGGATTAGATGTAATAGGCACGATGGTTCTTGTAATAACATTCCAATCATCATTGAGTGAAAAAGGATAGACAGGTTGAACATTCAATATGTTTTGTGTCTCATCATTTGGACCGATGTTTAAGTTTGTATTGTTCTGAAAAGGCAAAGAAATCATATTTGCAATAGGGTTCTGGGCTGCCTTTGCAAGTTCTTCAGTACTTTGTTCTGCAGATGCAAGACCTGGTATCAGTACAGCAGCGAGAGCCAATGTTTTTAGTGTTGTTTTCATCGATTTCCTTTGAGGGTAGTTTATTTGATACTAGTCTATCAGATAATAAAAGCTTTGTCTATCCGTAAACCGTAAAATATAAATATGTATAAAAATATAACACATTATTGAATAGAAAATAGTTTTTATAGCACCTATCTTACGCTTTACGGATAGACATGCCTAGATAATTTGACTATAATAACTACGATATACATTAAATACAAAAGGACAAGTATGACAAAAAGAATACTAAGCATTGCAGTGTTGACTGCAATGATGTTAAGTGCAGGACAAGCTGAAGAGGCTTGTAATAAAAATTATTATGCACCAAAGTGGGACCATCAGGCACCTACGGTAGATGCGTACAATTTTGTAAGAGCAGAGACAGATATGCAGATGAAAGGGTATGCAAGTAAGCCATTTACCTTTGGACAGTTTACCCATGGTAGAAAAGCCTATGATGTCAATCACCAAGTGACTTTAAGTGGAAACAGAGATACCATCTACTCTTTTGGTGTATTTGATCTTTCAAAGTCTGACCTTACTATTACACTGCCAGATGCAAAAGGCAAATATATGACACTGATGCCTATTTCTCAAGACCATGATATCTATAGAGGGTTAAATGCTCCAGGTACCTATACGTTTAAGCAAGATGAAATAGGTACGCGTTATATGGTGTTTGTTATTAGAACACTTTGTGACCCTAATGATCCTAAAGATATGGAACGTGCACACAAACTTCAAGATGGTGTAAAAGTAAGTCAAAGTGACAAAGGTGATATGTCAGGACTTCAAGACTGGGATGAAAAGTCGATGCTTACTATGCGTAAAGCATACAATATCTTAGGGAGTGCCGCAGCAAGTTCTGAAAACTTTTTTGGTGTAAAATGTGACCGTTCTTACTTAGATGCTGCTATGGGTGTAGCTGTTGGTTGGGGTGGTATGCAACGTAAAGATGCACTCTATATTCCAACACAAGTTGAAAAAAATGATGGCAAAACAGCCTACACGATTACCGTACCCAAAAATGTACCTGTAGATGGTTTCTGGTCTGTAACGATTTACAATCAAGAACGTTTTATGGTACCAAATAAGTATAACTCTTACTCATTGAACTCTCTTACGACAAAGAAAAATGCTGATGGAACAACAACATTACATTTAGGTGGTGACCCAAAAGCAGACAACTATCTTTACCTTCCAGAAGGTTGGTTATATATTGTAAGATTCTATCAGCCTCATGAAGAGATTTTAAATGGTTCTTGGAAATTCCCTGCAGCAGTGGAAGTAAAATAAAATGCTAGATGCTTTAAAAAGAAGAGTGCTACTGTACTTCTTCTTTTGCTTGGTGTAACATTAGTGTAGGGTAGGCAAATTCAAGGTTGTTTTCTTGAAGTATTTTGGCTATCTTAAACATCACATCTTCTTTCGTTTCTAGCCACTCATCCCATACAACAGACTTACTGAAACAGTAGACCAATATATCTATGCTTGACTCTGAAAAAGTATCCATGTAGACCAATGTAGTTCGTTTAATTCCTTGAAAATCTTCTATGGACACCAACTTTGACTGACGTAACTGGTCACTATATTCTGTACGTTGATTGGCTATGCCATCATGCTCTTTTAGCATGGTACGTATGTCTATGATAGCTTGTTGTATATCATCAAAGTCTGACTCATACGTTAATGCCAACTTCATTTTAATACGTCTACCGATGCGTCTTCTGCTCCAGTTTTTTACACCTGTGTTCGAAAGTTCAAAATTGGGTATGGAAATAAGTGCATTGTCAAAAGTACGTATGGTTGATGCACGAAGCCCTATTTCTACTACGGTGCCGTTTACATCTTTATAGAGGGTGTAGAAGTTTGAAAGAAGAATAGTTGTACTTCACATCCAAAGATATGAAGTACATGAAATGACTAGAATAGGTAGTTAACACCAAAGTTAACAGTATTCAATGTATCACTACTGCTAAGAGCATCAACTGCACCTGTTTCACCATCAATAACTGATGTGTAGTCAACAAAAAGTGACCAGTTGTTTGTAAGTGCATAGTCTGCACCTACACCCCATGAGAAACCATCTGTACTGTCAGAATTAATAGTTACATTGTTATTTGGTTTATAGCTAGCATCTGCAGAACCATAACCAAGTAGCGCATAGATATTAAATACATTTGTTACTGGGTACATTGGTTTAACATAAACTCCCCAAGCATCTACAGTAACATCTGCTGGAAGACCTGTTCTCCATGCCAAATCGTTGTTTGAGTTGATACCTGACCAGTATCTACCTTCAACTGCTACATATTTGTTAAATTTGTAACCTGCATCTAATAAGATTGATCCAAATTTTTCATCTAAAGATCCACGATTAGTTTCAATTTTTAGATTTTCATAACCATATGCAATACCAAGGTAAAAACCTGTGTTTACTGGTGCTTCCATTACCATTGGTGTTTCGACCACTGGCTCTACTGGGGCTATATCTCCACCTGCTACTGCAAATGTACTCATTGCTAAGATTGTTGTTAATGAAAGTGTTAATTTTTTCATTGTTTGTCCTTGTATTATAAAATAAAGTACTATTATAGCAGATATAAATTTTTCTGTCTATCCGTTATCCGAATAATCCGAATAATGAAAAAAATTTATATCTTTTTGTTTTTTCGGTAAAGGTAGAACAATAATTCCTCTGTCAATTTACCAAAAATAGTTCAAGTTAAACTGCAACATGTCGGCATCCAGCTCACCTTGAGCCGTATTAGGGCTAAGAGATGCTGCGTAGCGTAGTTGGAACTGTGTTTGTGCATTGAGCATGTACCCTACAGTTAGCCCTAGCGAATCAGATGTATTGGCAGAGGCATTGGGTGTACCGTTGAGGGTGCTTTCTCCCACACGTTGGATAAAGTAGTCTAAAGAGACAAACAATGCAGGTGTAATGTCACGGGTGATGTGTGCTTCGAGTGTGTACATAGGGTCTTGTTCCATGTTTGCACCAAAGACATCATCATTGTCTCCATAGAACCATACAGAAGGTAAAACTTCAAAAGTAGTAATCTCCCCAGGCATCCAGTCTCCTAATGTCATCATAAAGGGTAGCCCTAGACGCATATTCCAACGGTTTACACCTAGGTTTAAAGCTTGGTTTCCTTTGTAGGCACCTGTAGGTACAGTCGCACCTACAAGAAGAGAAAGTACCGTGCCTTGCTCGTAGCTTGCAAATTGTTCTGCTGACAACGCAGGTGCACCAAAAAGATTGATGACCCCTTGTAAATATACGTCACCCAAACCACTTGACGAACGTAGTGATCTGTCAAGCAGTGAGCCTGATACTTTTCCTCCCGTAATGACGGCTGTAGCGATAGCTGAATGCCCTGCTACATCTAAAATACGGTTGTACCCTAAAACACCAATGTTAATGTCGACATCAAAGCCTTTTGAAGCTTGTGTATTTTCAGGGCTGGGGCTGTTTCCTGTAGCTGTCCAAAAGTAGGCTTGTAGAATGTTGGTGCCTACAGGGGCATTCCAGTACATACGTGGTCCATCATCGGAAGCAGAGAGTATACTTGTACCTAATCCTGCCAGAAGCAGTACAGTTTTTAGTGTTTTGTTCATGGTCTTGCCCTTGTGTATGACATAACCAAAAAATCTAGTGTAAAAGATACTTTGGTTAAGACATAATGTCGGGGTGTTTCACCCCGATATAAATTTATATAAGATAAAAGTTATTTTACCAATTCAACTTCACTTGGTCTCCATTTTTTCTCTATCCATGGTTTAAGTGGTCCATACATTCTAAGTATAACAAACCATGATTTACCAGGAATGGTTTGTAACCAGTTTTTACCCTCAGGTCTTTTAGGTGCGAAGTAAACATCATAAGAACCATCTTTGTTTTGAGTAAATCCTTTATCTTGACTTCCTATAGTGGGGAAAGGCTGGTCTGTTTGCAACTGTGAACGTGTTTGCGTGTCATACAAAGTCAATGCCCAAAAATCTGCTACAGGCACATTTGCAGGAATATGTATTTTGTAGGTTTTCGATCCGTCAAATGCTTCATGGTTTGCATCTTTAAATGCAATTGCATAATCTGAACCTTTTCCTTCACGTGGTGTTGCCATCGCAGGTGTTACCGCCGTATATGTATAGTGAAAAAAGTCTCTAGCATCTGTATTTAATGCCCCATCATAGTTGAAAAATACATTCTTAGCAGGATATGCCATTACCCACTCTGTTGGTTTATCTTCATAGAAATAGACCATTTTCATATCACCTTTAGGGTAATAGTTGTTGGTTCTTGCTGCCGCATTGCCTATAGCTACTGCATCAACCAGTATTTTTTTCATTCTTTCATCTGGAGCAAATTCTTGACCTTTTTTGATACCTATTGAAGCGAATAGACCTTTTGTCTCGGCATCTAACATTTCATCTGATTCATTTTGGATTAGATGATTCAAATGTTCATAAAAGGTATAGTCATTGGTGTGAATTGTATTAAAATATTTTCCAGAAGCAGAAAAGTATTCTGTTTTTCTAGGGTTTTTCACTTCAGATAATGGATATATTTTTAAATGGTCTTTCACATTTTTAACGGCTTTATCTATGCCTTTACTTATATTCCCACGCATAAAAAGCCAGAGAGAGTACGTTTTAGGTTTTACAACTGTGTATCCTTCCGGGATGTCACCTTCGTACTTTGGAGGAAGCACAAGATACTTACCCCCTTTACCTCTATCTGGTCCTGCCAAACCTACATCTCCTACATAACGAAACCATGCATCATTAAATGCACCTAGCATTGCTGGGGGTACTTCAACTACGATAGGACCTTCTTCTTTTGTATTGATGTAGGGAAGAATGTATAGCGTTGATGTGTTAGCAGTTAAAAACAAAGCCTTTGAATCCATCAACTTATCGAAAATAAGCACTTTCCCATTGGCATCAGCACCTAAGTCTGCACCACCTTGTACCAAACCTTGTAGTGATGCTCCAGGGATACCCTTTAAAAAAGCATCAACTCCTCTAGCTGTATCTATATAGTCTTGTACTTTTATAGCTGTTTCTTTTGTTGGTACACCATCAAAAAAGTTCAATTCACCTATACTCGTTTCTACTTTATCAGGAGTAGTGATACCTACAGGGATTTGGGTAGTATTTTTATACGTTGGTATTGTCTCTTTTGCATTTCCGACACTTATCATTAATGATAGTGTAACAACAGAATTTAGTAAAATTTTAGTCATTTTTGTCCTTTGTAAATTAAAATGTACATTATCGTATCATAAAAAAGTGATTTTATTTATCCTAAAAGCGTAAATACACTATAATCTTTCTATGCGAAGTAAAAAAAATGTAGAAACCATTACACTAGAAGAAAATCAAACACTTAACAAAGCGTTTGACAGCTACCTAAGTATGGCAGAAAATGCTGTAGATTGGACACTCTTCTGTACCTACCAACTGAAGCCAAATTTCACAGAAGGGAATTATAAAATTTTACAACTCCCTTCTATGCAAATAGTCTATACCTCTATGTCAGGTGGGGTGATGTTTGACTATGTTGTACCTGAAGGGTGCATCGTTTTTTCAGTGATGAAAAACATTAGCCATAAGGCGTGCATAGAACAAATGAAACTTGAAACAGGCATGATAGCCGTGACAGATGACAGTAAAATATATAACTTTATGTGTTCTGACAAAGTAGAATTGTTAGATGTTTCTCTCAAGCCAGAGGCAGATGCTACGCTTTTGCAAGCGTTAAGAAAAGTGATAGATTGTTATGTGGTAGATGCTGAGAGTAAAATGACGACCTTGCTGATGGATGTAGTCAATACGTATGCAGAGGAAGAGCATATTGATGCGAAGAGTGCAGAGAAAATAGAGCAAGAAATGACCAGAAAAATGCTTCAACTCCTCGAAAATGAAGAAGTCCATACTCCCCGTTTTACCAAGTCGGAGATGATAGCATTGGAAATTAAATGTGCACTTTTTCAACATATGGATCATACTATGAGCGTCTCAGAAATAGCACAAAAGTATGGCATTAGTGAAAAGAGTTTACAAAACAGTTTTAAGGCACTTTTTGATTTGACACCTAACCAATATATGCGACTATTGAAACTAAACCTCGTACATCATGACCTTGTCAGAGGCAGTGCCTCAAAAACTGCTGTATGGAAGATAGCCCAAAAATGGGGCTTTCGGCATATGGGACGCTTTTCCAAATACTACAAAGAGCTTTTTGGAGAGAACCCTTCTGAGACATTAAGAAACCCTAGTCCTATAGAAGATGGCATGAAAGTGCACTGTGTGGAGAGACAAGAAGAAATGTATTAGGTGTGTTTCAAAGTAGTACATATTTTTTCTATGAGAGTATGAGAGATGGGTATTATAATATATAGAAAGAATTTTAGCCATTTTTCTGTTTTCGGATAATCTCATTAATCTTTTCAAGTTAGACTGCTAGTGAACAAAATAATGAAGGAATTTTATGAAAAAAACATCACTACTTTTCGCAGCAGCGATAGCACTCTCAAGTACAGCCATGGCAGGACCTCTTGTCAATGCTGTGATACTGGACAACAATGGTAGACAAGATAAATCCATAGCCAACAAAGCAGTAAAGGTTAATGTAGCCAAAAAATCGATAGATAAAAATGATACGGCAGTACAAAAAGTGGTTAAAGGTAAAGTGATCCGTGGAGATTATCGTGTCAAAAGACAACTACAACATAGATAGACAAAGTCTATGAAATTAAGATATCATATATCATACATTTAAGGAGAAAAAATGAAATTAGTACATAAAGTTTGTACCGTAACCAGTGTAATGTTCCTGCTTGGGACAACACAGGTTATGGCAGCAGAGATGAGTGCAAAAGCAGTGATGACAAAAGTATATAACTACTTAGGCAGTTTAGATAAGTATGCCTTTGATGCAGTGATTACCGATGAGTATTCAGGTAATGGAGAGAAAGAAACACTTAGACATAATGTGTCTGTCAAACTAGAAAGACCTGGAAAATTACGTGTTGATGTAAAAGGTGATACAAGAGACAGAAGTAATTACTTCAACAACGGTCAGTTTACGATGGTAGACCATAATTTTGGGTACTATGGTCAGTTGAAAGTACCTAAGACAATTGATGGTGCATTAGACTTCATTGTGAATAAATACGGTATTCATGCCCCTTTAACTTCTTTACTTTATAGCAATATGAAGAAGCGTGCCACGTTTAGTAAAAGTAAAAACTTTGGTGTGATGGACGTAGTAGGGGTGCCTTGTGACTATGTTGCTTTTAGAACAAAAGGTTTTGATGTACATGTGTGGGTAACTACAGGAGATAAACCGTTGGTAAAAGCCTACTCTATCATAGAGACAGCAGGTGATAAGAGTACGCGTATCAATACGTCGATCGTATGGAAAGATGCTACAAGTATTAAAGCAAGTGATTTTGTCTTTACTGCACCTAAAGGTGTGACGAAGATATCTATAGAACCGGCAAACTAAGGAGAGATGATGAAAACAAAAAAACTATTTTTAGCAAAATTTACTGTAGTGGCTGTGATGGCTGGATTTTTATCTCCTTCTGTCCATGTAGAACGTGTAGATAATATGACTTCTGTATCGGTATCTGTACTTCAACAAGCAGAAGCAAGAAGAGCAATCAACAGAAACGTTAGTAGAAATATTAACAGAGGCGGGAATAGAAATATTAACCGTAATGTAAATCGTAATGTGAATAGAAATGTAAATAGAAACGTCAACCATAATGTGAATGTGAATCACTATGGTGGAGGATATCATGGTGGATACCACCATGGTGGCTATGGACATTATCACGGGCATCCTATCTTAGCTTTTGCATCTGTAGTGGCTATTGGTTCTATCATCGCATCTGCCACGATGCCAAAGACATGTACAACAGTTGTGGTCAATGGTATTTCGTACAGAAGATGTGACAATGCATATTATCAACCGTTTTACCAAGGGGACACTTTAGTGTACAAGGCAGTTGTCTCACCATATTAATCTAAAGTCTATGTTATACTTTTGGCATTTTACTATTTAAAGGAAATTAACAATGAAAAAAACAATAATAAGAGGCATGATAGTTAGTATCATATTTTCTATGCACTCTCTTTATGCCGAGGGACTTAAACAATCAGTATTTGTGTATGGTTGGTTACCTTCTCTTGATGGTACGTTATCTTTCCAGGTGCCAGGTGAACCAGACGATAGTGCGGATGCAAATGCGATAGATAGTCTCGATGCTGTGTTCATGGGGGGCTACGAAATACGTAAGAATGAATGGTCCTTTCTAGCAGATTTAATTTATTTGAAAATGTCTGGAGATACACAGGGACTTAATCCTAATGTCAATTTAAACCTTGATTTAACCGCTAAACTTTTTGGTTTCTATGGAGGGTATAATATCTCTCAAACAGAAAAAATGGATATCAACTTTATAGCAGGGTTGCGTTATTTTGGTTTAGGTTTAGATGTTACACGTAGTGGGGGGAGTATCGCGAATGGTACCATTTCTGCTTCTACAGACAATTATGATGCCATTATAGGACTTGCAGGTAACTATACGATTAATGAAAGCTGGTATGTTCCGTATCAATTTGATATAGGTGCAGGTGATTCTGATCTGACGTGGCAAGCCAATGTAAGTCTTGCCTACAAATTTTCTTGGGGTGATGTACTCGCAACTTATAGATATATTCATTACGATAAAGGGAATTCTTTGCTTGTCAAAGATTTTAACCTATATGGTCCTAAAGTTGGGCTAGTTTTTCACTTTTAAGTAACCCTTGAAGCACATGTTATATGTGCTTCACCTTCCTGTACTCTCCAGCTAAACTCCCCCGCTACATACCACACCATAGTACTCATTCAAAACTAGGGTAAAATTCGATAAAATAAGAGTATTAATAATACATAAAGGTAAATAGATGATTTTTATCGATGAAATCGTAGCAACAGAAGTAATGGACTCTAGGGGAAATCCCACAGTAAAAGTAACAGTAAGTCTTAGTGATGGTACAGTAGAAAATGCTATTGTTCCTTCAGGTGCTAGTACAGGGAAGCGTGAGGCACTTGAGCTTCGTGATGGAGGTGATCGTTACATGGGTAAAGGTGTGCTTCAAGCATGTGAAAATGTAAATGGTGCTATCTGTGATGCATTGGTAGGGCTCAGTCCTTTTAATCAAGCAGAGATTGACCTCATTATGAAAGAAGTAGATGGTACAGAAAATTA
>Ga0256839_1004364_pt1 | contig 13876 bp, 10 predicted proteins | sample 354166metaG_FD_185968 | JGI IMG/M metagenome (GOLD analysis project Ga0256839, IMG submission 185968) | Hydrothermal vent microbial communities from Mid Atlantic Ridge, Atlantic Ocean - 354-166 | ecosystem: Environmental > Aquatic > Marine > Hydrothermal vents | place: Atlantic Ocean: Mid... | reverse complement strand
GGGCGAGTTTCACCGATCACGACCCGGGGACCGACGGCCTCGTCGCCGCCCTGTCCGATCCCGAGGCCCTCGCCGCCGCCCGCGCATACCTCTCCCGCATGAAGGCGTGATCCCTCTCCGGACCCGAAGCCGGGGTGCCGGATCCTCGAACCCTGGGTTCCCAGAGGGACCCACCCCACCACACGACCCACGGATCGCACACCAACCCCCCACCCCAACCCAGGGTTCCCAGGGGGACCCAGTCCACCACACGACCCACGGATCGCACACCAACCCCCCACCCCAACCCAGGGTTCCCGGGGGGACCCACCCCACGACAGAACCCAGGGTTCCGAGCGCTCCGACATACCACCGCTCCCGTCCAGCCCCGACGACGAGCCTGCACACCCCACCCGACACCGGGTACCCTCCCGGGGGACGTCGCCGAGGAACGCCCATGACCAGCACCGCATACCGGACCTGTCCTCTCTGTGAAGCCTGCTGCGGACTGGAGATCACCCTGGAGGACGGGAGGGTGAAGGTCATCCGCGGTGACAGGGCCGACCCGTTCTCCCGGGGATACCTGTGTCCGAAGGGCACCACCCTCGGCAAGCTGCACGACGACCCGGACCGGCTCCGCCGACCCCTCGTCAAGCGGGACGGCCGCCACGTCGAGGTCTCCTGGGAGGAGGCCTTCGCCGCGGTGGACCGCGGGCTCACCCCGCTCCTCGCCGCCGACCGGAACTCGGTCGCCATCTACCTCGGGAACCCGAACGTCCACAACGTCCACGCCGCCTTCGCGGTGCGACCCCTCGTCAAAGCCCTCGGCACCCGCAACGTCTACTCGGCCTCCACCATCGACCAGATGCCGAAGCACGTCGCCGCCGGCCACATGTTCGGCCATCCCCTGGCGATCCCCGTCCCCGACCTCGACCGCACCCAGCACCTCCTCATCCTCGGTGCCAACCCGGTGGTCTCCAACGGGAGCCTCGCCACCGCCCCCGACTGGCCGGGACGGCTCAAAGCCCTGAGAGCCCGCGGCGGCAGGCTGGTAGTGGTGGATCCCCGCCGCACCGAGACCGCCGACCGGGCAGACGAGTGGGTCCCGATCCGGCCCGGCACCGACCCCGCCCTGCTCCTCGCCATGATCCACGTGGTCTTCGCCGACGACCTCCTCGACCTCGGCGACGCCGCTCCCCACGTCACCGGCGTCGAGGTCGTCGCCGATGCCGTCAGGCCCTTCACGCCCGAGGCGGTCGCCCCCTTCACCGGGGTGGATCCCGACCGGATCCGACGCCTCGCCCGCCAATTCGCCACAGCCGACCGGGCGGTCGCCTACGGCCGGATCGGCACCCACACGGTCCCCTTCGGGACGCTGGCCGCCTGGGCGGTGGACGTCCTCAACACGGTCACCGGCAACCTCGATCGGCCGGGAGGCGCCATGTTCGCCCACGCCGCCCACGACCCGGTTCGCCGCCCGCCTCGACGCTTTCGGACCGGACGGTTCCGCAGCCGGGTGCGCAACCTGCCGGAGGTGCTCAACGAGCTGCCGGTGGCCACCCTCGCCGACGAGATCACCACCCCGGGAGAAGGGCAGGTCCGGGGGCTCGTCACCGTCGCCGGGAACCCGGCGCTCACCGCCCCCGACGGCGGACGTCTGGAACGAGCCCTCGCCGAACTGGAGTTCATGGTGTCGGTGGACCCGTATCTGAACGAGACGACCCGCCACGCCGACGTGATCCTGCCACCACCGTCGGTGCTGGAGCGTCCCCACTACGACCTCCAGTTCCAGTCGTTGTCGATCCGAAACCACGCCCGATGGTCGGATCCGGTCTTCCCCCTCGAGCCCGGCCGCCCCGACGAGTTCCAGATCCTCTCCCGCCTGGCGGCGATCGCCGCCGGGATGGGACCGGAGGTCGACACCGACGCCCTCGCCGAGGCGACGCTCGTGTCGATGGTGCAGACGGCCGTCACCGACCCGAACTCCCCGATCGCCGACCGGGATCCGGCCGAGATCCTCGGGATGGTCGGTGGGGAGTCCCCCTTCGAGCGGCTGTTCGACTTCCGGATCCGCACCGGACATCGCGGCGACGGATTCGGGGCGGACCCGGAGGGACTCACGTTGGAACGTCTCAGAGCCCATCCCCACGGCATCGACTTCGGTCCGCTCACCCCCCGCCTCCCCGACGTGGTCTCCGATCCCGACGGGACGGTGCGCCTCGCCCCCGCCGAGATCCTGGAGGACCTCCCGCGGCTCCGTCGGGCGATCGAGGCGGCACCCAGCAACGGACTGCGCCTCGTCGGCCGCCGCCAGCTCCGCACCGCCAACTCCTGGACCCACAACATCGAGGTGCTCGTCAAGGGCAAGGAGGCCTGCACCCTGCAGATCCATCCCGACGACGCCGCCCGGCTGGGTCTGGAAGACGCGGCGGCCGCCCGAGTGCAGACGGAGCGCGGCTCCGTGGTGGTCCCGGTGGAGGTGACGGACCGGATCATGCCGGGCGTCGTCTCCCTGCCCTACGGATGGGGTCACGACCGGGAGGGGACCCGCCTGTCGGTGGCGTCCCGCCGCCCCGGCGTCAACATGAACCTGCTCACGTCGTCTGCCGAGGTCGAGCCGCTCTCGGGGAACGCCATCCTCAACGGCATCCCCGTGGAGGTCGCCCCGGCGTGACCGTCGACCGGGCCCGCGAGCTCGACGAAGCCGACCCGCTGGCGCCACTCCGGGAGCGGTTCCTGCTGCCGCCGGGAGTGGTCTACCTCGACGGCAACTCCCTGGGACCGCCGACGGTCGACGCCGCCGAACGCCTGGCGGCGGTGGTGACCGAGCAGTGGGGACGGGATCTCGTCCGGTCGTGGAACGTCCACCGCTGGGTCGACCTTCCCCATCGGGTCGGCGACCGGATCGCACCCCTCATCGGGGCGCCAGCAGGCTCGGTGGTCGTCGGTGATTCCACGACGGTGAACCTGTACAAGGCGTTGGGCGGCGCCGTGGACCTGTGGCGGTCGGAAGGTCACCGACGAACGGCGGTGATCCTCACCGACACCGCCAACTTCCCCACCGACCTGTACGTGATGGGTGCGGTGGCGAGACGGTGGGGTGCCGAGGTCCGGACCGTCGAGCCGACCGGACTCGAGGAGGCGCTGGAGGCCGGTGACGTCGCCTGCCTCGCCCTGACCCAGGTGGACTATCGGACGGGCCGGCTTCACGACCTGCCCCGACTCACCGCCGCCGCCCACCAGGTGGGTGCGATCACCGTCTGGGATCTCTCCCATTCCGCCGGGGTGATGCCCGTCGACGTCACGTCCGCCGACGTCGACCTGGCGGTGGGTTGCGGCTACAAGTATCTGAACGGCGGCCCCGGCGCCCCCGCCTACCTCTATGTGGCGCCGCGCCTCCTCGACCGCTTCTCGAATCCGATCGCCGGCTGGTTCGGACACGCCGCCCCCTTCGATTTCTCCGCCGAGTTCCGCCCCGCCCCGGGGATCGCCCGGGGACGTGTCGGCACCCCCCATGTCCTGTCGATGCTCGCCCTCGACGCGGCCCTCGACGTGTTCCGCGACGTCGACCTGGATCTGGTGCGCGCCAAGTCCCACTCCCTCACCACGCTGTTCATCGAGCTGGTCGACGGCCTCGACGTCGAGCTGGTGACTCCCAGGGATCCGGACCTTCGTGGCAGCCAGGTGTCACTGCGCCACCCCAACGGATACGCGGTGGTCCAGGCTCTCGCCGCCCGCGGGGTGATCGGCGATTTCCGAGCCCCCGACGTGGCACGGTTCGGGTTCGCGCCGCTGTATATCCGCCACGTCGACGTCGTCGACGCCGCCCGGACCCTCGCCGAGGTGCTGGAGTCCGAGGCTTGGCGCGATCCCGAGCTGGCGCGTCGGGACCCCGTCACCTGAGGTACCGCCGGGTAGGCTGGGGACGACATCCGGCGTCTTCGAAGGGATGGGCTGTGGGAGGCCTCGACGCGCAGCCGGACGACGCCGCCGGTCGGTTCGGTGAACCGGCGCGCCGTCGACTGTGGTGGCTGTGGGTGGTGGCGAACGGCGTCGGCGAGGCGCTCGGCCTCGGAGGCGCGGCGGTCGCCGGCGTCCTGGTCCTCGACTCGCTCCGCGCCGACCTCCCCACCGTCTGGGCGCGCCTCCTCTCGGCGGTGGTGTTCGGTGTCATCCTCGGAGCGGTCGTCGGTCTCGCCCAGGCGACGGTGCTGCGCTGGCCGTTGCCGTTCCTCCGCCGGAGGACCTGGGTGGCGGCGACGACCCTTGGCGGGACGATCGGGTGGTTGGCCGTCTCCGTGCCCCTCCTCGACCAGATGACGGGCCGGGCGACGTCGGGTCTCGCCGGCCAGCTCGTCACGGCGGCCGGGTTCGGCCTGGTTGCCGGCCCGATCCTCGGCGTCCCGCAGTGGGCCGTGCTCCGGGAACATGTCCACCGGGCGACACCGTGGATCTGGGCGAACGCCGCGGCCTGGACCCTCGGTGCGCCGGCGGTGGTGCTCGCCGCCGGGTCGGTCCCCACCGGAGCGGCGTGGTACGTGGTGGCCGCCCTGGCGCTCCCCGGCCTCTCGGCTGCCGGGGCGATGGTCGGCGCCATCCACGGCCTGGTCCTCGTCCGGCTGGTGGGGTATCGCCTGGAACCGAACGTCTACGCCCACCGGGTGGTCGAAGAGCTCGGCCACACCGAGCTCCGGTACGGACGCGACGACGAACCTCCGCCCCCGCACTGAACCGACGGCGATTCGACAAACTGTCGGTTCATCGTAGAATCCGGGTGACGACGAGGTGTCGAGATGAGTTCGGCCGGTCAGCCCCATCCGTCCCGTTGGTTCGCCCTCACGATGCTGAGCCTCGGCGTGGCGATGGTCATCGTCGACGCCACCATCGTCAACGTCGCCATCCCCCAGATCATCCGGGATCTCGGCCTCTCCCTGGCCGACGCCGAGTGGGTGACGACCATCTACTCGCTCGTCTTCGCCGCCCTCCTGGTCACCCTCGGGCGCGTGGGCGACCTCCGCGGCCGCCGCCGCCTCTTCCTGATCGGGCTCGTCGTCTTCGTCGGTGCCTCCATCCTGGCGGGCCGCGCCCCCTCCGGAGGCCTCCTCATCGGCGCTCGGGTCCTCCAGGGGGTCGGAGCGGCCGCGATCCTCCCCTCCACCCTGTCGTCGGTGAACGCCATCTTCCGCGGCCGCGAGCGCGCCATCGCCTTCGGGATCTGGGGAGCGGTGATCGGCGGGATGGCCGCCCTCGGACCGCTCCTCGGCGGGTGGCTCACCACGAACCAGTCGTGGCGCTGGGCCTTCTACATCAACATCCCCTTCGGGCTCCTGGCGTTCCTGGGCGGGCGACGCTTCATCCCCGAGACCCGCGACGAGCACGACGACCGACGTCTCGACGTCTTCGGGTCGGCCAGTGTCGGGCTCGGGATGCTGGGTCTCGTCTACGGCCTCATCGAGGGCCCCCGCTACGGATGGTGGACCCTGACCGCCCGACCCGCCTTCGGGCCCTGGACCTGGCCCTTCGAGCGGTCGCCCGTCGTGGCGGGCATCGTGGTCGGCGTGGTGGGGCTGGGTCTCTTCGCCATCGTCGAGCGCCGCCGGAGCCGGAGAGGGCTCCCCGTCGTGTTCGACCTCGGCCTCTTCCGCCATCGCGGCTTTCGCTGGGGGAACCTCACCTCCCTCGTCCTCGCCCTCGGCGAGTTCGGTCTCGTCTTCGTCCTCCCCCTCTTCCTCCAGTCGGTCCTCGGGATCACCGCCTTCCGGACCGGGGCCATCCTCGCCGCCCTGGCCGTCGGCGCGTTCATCGGAGGACCGGTGGCCGCCTGGTTCGCGCATCGTCTCGGACCCCGCCGGGTCGTGAGCCTCGGCATGGCGATCGAAGCGCTCGCCATCCTGTGGGCGACCGACACCCTCGACCCTGCCATGTCCGCCACCGACCTCGTCGCCCCCCTCTTCGTCTACGGCATCGGTGTCGGCCTCGCCACCGCCCAACTCACCAACGTCATCCTCGCCGAGGTGCCACCCGACCAGTCGGGCCAGGCGTCGGGGATGCGCACCACCTTCCGCCAGGTGGGATCCGCCCTCGGTATCGCCGTGCTGGGCACCGTCCTCGCCGCCGGGCTGCGCACCGCCACCGTCGAGCACCTGGCTCCCCTCGGCCTCCCCGACCGAGCCGTCGCAGAGGCCGCCGAGGGGGTGAGCCGCACCGCCGGTCAGATCCTCCCCGAACTGGCGGCCCGTGCCGGATCGGCCCCGGTCGTCGCCGCGGTCCAGCAGGCGGTCACCGAGACCGCCCGCTCCGCCGCCCATCTCGCCAACGGCTTCGTCGTCGCCGGATTCCTCATGAGCCTGCTCCTCCCCGACCTCCGGCCCGGGGCGGGGGGTGTGGACCGCGACGAGACCGAGACGCGCGCCGCCACCACCCGGTCCGGCTGACCAGGCCCAGCGATCAGAAGGGGGGCGGGTCGAGACCGACCACCTTCACGGCGATCATGTCCTTGCCCACCTCCGTCTCGTCGGCGCCGAGCTGGGCTCGGGCCTCCCGTCCGTCGGGGAGGCGGAGGATGGCGGTGAGGCTCTTGCCCTCGATCGCCGAACCCCTGAAGACGGTGACGGTCCCGCCCCAGGCGTCGCGGTCGGTGACGGTGAGGTCGGCGAGGCCGACGGTGAGGAGCCAGCCGTTCGGATCCGAGATCCGGACCGGCCCTTGGAAGCTGCGGGTTTCGGTGGCCATGGTCACGTCCACAGCGTACCCGTCGACGCCTCTCCCCCGGTGACGTCGGGCTCCGACCACAGACTCGGAGGGTCGCCCGGGCCCCGACGGTCAGCGGTCCCGACGGATCTCGGGCAGCATCGACGACCGCAGCACGATCTCACGACGGTACGAACGATGGACCTGCCGCACCGCCTGGGCGGCCGCCTCCTCGGTCTCGGCGAGGCGGCGCTTCAGCCGCTCCACCTGGGCTTCCAGCTTCGCGACCCGCTCCCGCAGCGCCAGGACCTGCTTGACGCCTTCCAGGTTGAGGCCCTGCTCGGTGAGCTGTTGGATCAGGCGAAGCCGATCGATGTCCTCGAGGGAGTACCGTCGGGTGCCGCCGGCGGTCCGGAACGGCTCGATGAGGCCCTTCCGCTCGTAGATCCGCAACGTCTGCGGGTGCATCCCGGCCAGCTCGGCAGCCACCGAGATCACGTACACGGCCCGTTTCCGTTCCCGATCGGTCATCTCACACCTTCAGATGGGCCCGCACGTCGCTCGTCTCGTAGGTCGCGAGCTGCTGCAGGAGCTTCTTCTCTTCCTTCGACAGTTTGCGGGGCACGACGACCTCCACCTTCACCAGCAGGTCGCCGGGCTTGCCCTTCGCCGGATGCACCCCCCGGCCCCGGACCCGGAAGGTCTTGCCGCTGGAGGTGCCCGGAGGGATCTTCAGGGTCACGGACGATCCGTCGAGGGTGGGGACCTCCACCTTGGTGCCCAGGGCGGCCTCGGTGAAGGTGATGGGGACCGTGATGAGCAGGTCGTTGCCTCTCCGCCCGAACAGCGGATGCCGACCCACCCGGACATGGACGAGGAGATCGCCCGGAGGACCGCCGTTGCTTCCCGGCGCTCCCTTCCCCCGGAGGCGGATCGTCGCTCCGTCCTTCACCCCGGCGGGGATCTTCACCTTGATGTTGCGGGTGCGGACTTCGGTACCGGTGCCGCGGCACTGGGTACAGGGCTGCTCGATCAGCCGCCCGGATCCATGGCACTGCGGACAGGGTTGGGTGAACGAGAACAGGCCCTGGTTCTGGGCGACCGTACCGGACCCGCCGCAGGTCGGACAGGTCCGGACGGCGGTGCCGGGTTCGGCGCCGCTGCCCCCACAGCGGGAGCAGGGGGCCTCCCCACGTACCGACACCGTGGTGGTCGCGCCCCTCACCGCGTCCTCGAAGGACAGGTAGAGGTCGGCGGTCAGGTCGGCCCCCCGGCGGGGCCCGGCCCGACCCGCCCGGCCGCGGGCACCGGTACCGCCGAAACCGAAGAGGTCACCGAAGCCGCCGAGGCCACCCAGCAGGTCGCCGAGGTCCTCGACCCGGATCCGCTGACCGCCGAACCCGCCCGGGCCGCCGAATCCGCCGAACCCGCCCGAGGAGACGAGCCGGCGGACCTCGTCGTACTCCTTCCGCTGTTCGGGATCCGACAGGGTGGCGTAGGCCTCGGAGATGTCCTTGAAGCGCTCCTCCGCCTTGGGATCGTCCGGGTTGGCGTCCGGGTGGTACTTCTGGGCGAGCTTCCGGTAGGCGCGTTTGATCTCGTCCGCCGACGCGTCGGGGGACACGCCGAGGACTTCGTAGAAGTCCTTGTCCACCCAGTCCCGGTTCATTCCTCGTTCCGTTCGTGTGCGACCGCCACCAGTGCGGCCCGGATCACCCGGCCCCGGAGGCGATAGCCCCGGCGAAGCTCCTCGGTCACCATGAGCCGCCCCTCACCCGGCCCGGGCGAGTTCACCGCCTCGTGGATCTCGGGGTCGAAGGGCTCGCCCCAGGTGGGGATCACCTCCAGCCCATGCTTGGAGAGGACGTCGAGGAACTGCGTGTGGGTACTGCGCATCCCCGCCAGCACCTTCTCCTCGGTCTCGGTCTGCGGCTCGATCGCCAACGCCGCGTCGAAGCTGTCGAGGACCGGGAGCAGGTCGACGATGAGCCGTTCGGCGGCCCGCTCCACGATCTGCGCCTGCTCTCGGAGGGCCCGCTTGCGGAAGTTGTCGAAGTCGGCGGCCACCCGCCGCAGGTCGTCCAGGTAGGAGGTGGCCTCCTCCCGGGCGTCCCGCAGCTCGCGGAGCAGCAACGCGATCGCCTCCTCCGGGTCGGCGGGCAGCTCCAGACCGAGGGAGGCCGGGTCGGGGACCTCGGCGACCACCTCGGCCTCCACGACCTCCTCGGTCTCGGCCGCCTCGGTGACTTCGGCCCGTTCACTCATCGTGACACCTCGTTGGGTCGGAGGGCGACGCGACTCACGTCTCGTCACCCTCGTCCACGATCTCGGCCTCGACGACCTCTTCGTCGCCGACGTCCTCGGCCCCCGGCGCCTCACCCTGGGCCTGCGCCTGGGCGTAGAGACGCTGCGCCATCGCCTGGCTGGCCTGGATGAGCGCCTCCATCTTGGACCGCAGGGCCTCGGTCTCGGCCTTCTCGTCCTCGACGAGCTCCTTCAGCTCCTGCAGGGCGCTCTCGACCTGGGATTTCTCCTCGTCGGTCATCTGCTCCCCCTGCTCGGCGAGGAGCTTCTCGGTCTGGTGGACGAGCTGGTCGGCCTGGTTGCGGGTCTCGACCCGCTCCCGGCGTTTGCGGTCCTCCTCGGCGTGGGCTTCGGCGTCTTTGATCATCCGCTCGATCTCCTCCGAGGAGAGGGCGGTACCGCCGGTGATCGTCATCGCCTGCTCCTTGCCCGTCGCCAGGTCCTTGGCCGAGACGTTGACGATGCCGTTGGCGTCGATGTCGAAGGTGACCTCGATCTGAGGCACCCCCATCGGCGCCGGCGGGATGCCGGTGAGCCGGAACTTGCCGAGGGACTTGTTGTCGGCGGCCATGGTCCGTTCGCCCTGCAGCACGTGGATCTCCACCTCGGGCTGGTTGTCCTCGGCCGTGGTGAAGATCTCCGACCGGCGGGTGGGGATGGTCGTGTTCCGCTCGATCATCTTCGTCATCACCCCGCCCTTGGTCTCGATCCCGAGGGTGAGGGGCGTGACGTCCAGCAGCAGCACGTCCTTGACGTCACCCTTGAGGACCCCGGCCTGGATGGCGGCTCCGGCGGCGACGACCTCGTCCGGGTTGACCCCCTTGTGGGGCTCTTTCCCCGTGAGCTCCTTCACCATCTCCTGGACGGCGGGCATCCGGGTGGAGCCCCCGACGAGGATGACGTGGTCGATGTCGGAGATGTTGATGCCGGCGTCCTTCACCGCCTGATGGAACGGACCCTTGCAGCGCTCGAGGAGATCCTCGGTGAGCTTCTGGAACTCCGAGCGGGTCAGTTTCCGCTGCAGGTGCAGGGGCCCTTCGGCGGTGGCGGTGATGAAGGGCAGGTTGATCTCGGTCTCCATCACCGACGACAGCTCGATCTTGGCCTTCTCTGCGGCCTCCTTGAGCCGCTGCAGCGCCATCCGGTCCTTGGAGAGGTCCACCCCGTGGTCGTTCTTGAAACCCTGGACGAGCCAGTCGATGATCGCCTGGTCCCAGTCGTCGCCCCCGAGGTGGGTGTCACCGGAGGTGGCCTTCACCTCGAAGACCCCGTCCCCGATCTCCAGCACCGACACGTCGAAGGTGCCGCCCCCGAGGTCGAAGACGAGGATCGTCTGGTCGTGCTCCTTGTCGAGGCCGTAGGCGAGGGACGCCGCCGTCGGCTCGTTGATGATCCGCAGGACCTCCAGACCGGCGATCTGACCGGCCTCCTTGGTGGCCTGACGCTGGGCGTCGTTGAAGTAGGCGGGGACGGTGATGACCGCCTCGTTCACCGTGTCGCCCAGGAAGGCCTCGGCGTCCCGCTTCAGTTTCATGAGGATGCGGGCCGAGATCTCCTGGGCGGTGTACTTCTTCCCGTCCACCTCGATGGTCCAGTCGGTGCCCATGTGGCGTTTGACGGACCGGATGGTGTGGTCGGGGTTGGTGATCGCCTGTCGTTTGGCGACCTCACCCACCAGCACCTCGCCGTCCTTGAAGGCGACGACCGACGGGGTCGTCCGGTTGCCTTCGGCGTTGGGGATGATGGTCGGCTCACCGCCGTCGAGGACGGCGATCACCGAGTTGGTGGTCCCGAGGTCGATTCCTACTGCGCGTGCCATGGATCCCTCCAATATTGAGAAGTGTGCGAGATGGGTGAGCCACCTCGGATAGTAGAACCTGAGTCGGGTATTGTCATATTTCCACCTTTGGTGGAATATCATGCTGCCAGATCCCGTTGGCGGACTCAACGGGTGTCTCCACCGAGCGTCGAGAACCCGAGACGACATGAGCGACACACACGAATCCACCCTCACCCTTCCCGTCCTCCCCCTCCGCAACGGGGTGGTCTTCCCCCACATGGTGGTGACCCTCCGCATCGAGACCGAGGAGGGACGCAAGGCGTTGGCCGCCGCCCGGCAGGCCGACGACCGGATGCTGCTCGTCCCCCGGATCGACGGCTCCTACGCCAAGGTCGGGACGATCGCCGAGATCCACGAAGCCGACGACCAGGGCAACGTGGTCGTGTCGGGGATCTCCCGTGCCCGGGTCGGATCGGGCTCCACCGGGCCCGAAGGAGCGCTCTGGGTGGAGGCCGAACCCCAGCCGGAGGCCGACGTCCGCGACGCCGCCCTCGACGAGCTGGCCGCCGAATACCGCGCCGTCGTCACCGAGATCCTCGCCCACCGAGGCATGGAGGCGGTCGCCGAACGTGTCCTCGGCATCGACAACCCCTCCCAGCTCGCCGACCTCGCCGTGTACTCCCCCGACCTGACCCTCGCCCAGAAGGTGGAGGTGTTGGAGACCCTCGACGTGCGGGAGCGGCTCGGCAAGCTGCTCGGATGGATGCGGGAGGTGCTCGCCGACCTGGAGCTGCGGAAGCGAGTCCGCGACGAGGCGGCCGAACGCATCGAGAAGAGCCAGAAGGAGTATCTGCTCCGCACCCAGCTCGAGGCGATCAAGAAGGAGCTGGGCGAAGAACACGACGTGGCCGCCGAGTACCGGGCCCGTCTGGAGGAGCTCGACGCCCCCGAGCAGGTGGTCGAGGCGATCACGAGGGAGATCGACCGCCTGGAACGGATGAGCGAACAGTCGCCCGAGCATTCGTGGATCCGCACCTGGCTGGACACGATGTTCGACGTGCCCTGGGGCCGCCGCACCGAGGACCGCCTCTCCCTCGACGAGGCCCGAGCGGTGCTGGACGCCGACCACACCGGCCTCGGGGACGTGAAGGAGCGCATCATCGAGCATCTGGCGGTGCGCAAGCTCCGCCTGGAACGTGGGGTGGAGGACGCCGAGCAGGAGGCGGGAGCCATCCTGCTGCTGGTGGGACCTCCCGGTGTGGGCAAGACCTCCCTCGGTGAGTCGGTGGCCCGGGCGCTGGACCGGAGGTTCGTCCGGGTCGCCCTCGGTGGCGTCCGGGACGAGGCCGAGATCCGAGGCCACCGCCGGACCTACGTGGGTGCCCGTCCCGGACGCATCGCCCGCGCCCTCATCGAGGCCGAGACGATGAACCCGGTGTTCCTCCTCGACGAGATGGACAAGGTGGGAGCCGACTGGCGGGGGGACCCCTCGTCGGCGCTGCTCGAGGTTCTCGACCCCGCCCAGAACCACACCTTCCGAGACCACTACCTGGAGGTGGACCTGGACCTGTCCGACGTCCTCTTCATCGCCACCGCCAACGTCACCGAGACCATCCCGGCCCCGCTCCTCGACCGGATGGAGGTGATCCGCATCGACGGCTACACCGACGACGAGAAGGTGGAGATCGCCCGAGACCATCTCCTCCCCCGCCAGATCCGAGCTGCGGGCCTTCGACCCGACGAGGTCGAGGTGCCCGACGAGACCCTGACGGCGATCGTCGACCGCTACACCCGGGAGGCCGGGGTCCGCGGACTGGAACGGGAGCTCGGCAAGCTCGTCCGCAAGGTGGCGACCCGTATCGCCCGCGGCGACGGGACCCACACGGTGACGGTCCATCCCGACGACCTGGTCGAGTATCTGGGGAAGCCGAAGGTCTGGAGGGACGAGGCCAAGGACCGAACCGACGTGCCGGGGGTGGCGACGGGCCTGGCCGTCACGGGGGCGGGCGGGGACGTCCTCTTCGTCGAGGCGTCGACCATGGAGGGAGACACCGGCCTCACCCTGACCGGCCAGCTCGGGGACGTGATGAAGGAGTCGGCGCAGATCGCCCTCTCCTACGTCCAGGCCCATGCCGACGAGCTCGGGATCGTCACCGATGCCCTGCGACGCCGCTTCCACCTGCACGTCCCGGCGGGCGCCATCCCCAAGGACGGCCCTTCGGCGGGGGTGACGATGGTCACCGCGCTGGTGTCCCTGCTCACGGGCCGTCGGGTCCGACCCGAGGTGGGGATGACCGGGGAGATCACCCTGACCGGGAAGGTCCTGCCCGTCGGCGGGATCAAACAGAAGGTGTTGGCCGCGCAGCGAGCGGGCCTCTCCGAGGTGATCCTCCCCGCCCGGAACGAGGTGGACCTGGACGACCTCCCCGACCCGGTCCGCAAGGAGATGACGATCCACCTGGTCGACGCGATCGACGAGGTCCTGAAGCTCGCCCTCTCCTGACGCCGCGTCGGGCCGCGCACTGCTGCACCCCCATCCCCCCACGCCTCACGGCGTGGGGTACTTCCCCCTCAACGTCACGCGCGGCAAGCCGCGCACTGCTGCACCCCCATCCCCCCACGCCTCACGGCGTGGGGTACTTCCCCCTCAGAGAGGGGGAAGAACTCGGGCGAAGCGAGGGGGAGGGGCCTCTCCGAGCGAGACGGCGAAAGCAAACGAAGGTCGGGGATGCGACCTTCGGGGCGAGATCCCCGGGAGACCGACATTGAGGTATACAGAGACCGGGAAGGACCCCATGGACACGATCGACGCCGCAATGCTCATCCTCCGGGTGTGGCTGGCGCTGGTGATCGTCCGCCACGGCGTCAACCACGGCCGAAACCTGGAGGGGACCGCCTCGTGGTTCGCGTCGAAGGGGTTCCGGAGCCCCGAGACCCAGGCACGCATCTCGGCGGTCGGGGAGATCGCGATCGGGTTGGGCCTGCTGGTCGGCCTGCTGACCTCGTTCGCGGCCGCCGGGCTGATCGCCATCATGTTCGTCGCCTTCTGGGCGATCCACCGCTTCGCCGGGTTCTTCGTGTTCGCACGGCCCGACGAGGGCTACGAGTACGTCTCCACCCTCG
>Ga0256839_1004363_pt1 | contig 13881 bp, 12 predicted proteins | sample 354166metaG_FD_185968 | JGI IMG/M metagenome (GOLD analysis project Ga0256839, IMG submission 185968) | Hydrothermal vent microbial communities from Mid Atlantic Ridge, Atlantic Ocean - 354-166 | ecosystem: Environmental > Aquatic > Marine > Hydrothermal vents | place: Atlantic Ocean: Mid... | reverse complement strand
GGCCGAGCTTAAGCGTTACATGCATTAGTAGTGATACCTAAGTTGAGCAACATGAATGGATACAGAGTCAATCTTGTAAATGATTCTGTGTTCATCATTGATCCGCCTAGACCAGTAACCGGATAAGGCATGTTTGAGTGGCTCCGGTTTGCCGATGCCTTCGAAAGGTGAGCGTTGAATATCTTTTATTAGTGAGTTGATGCGTTTAATCATTTTTTTATCGGTCTTTTGCCAATATAGGTAATCATTCCAAGCATGATCGGCAAAAATGAGATTCATTCACTTAATTTCCTTGGTGATCCTTTGCCATCCCCAAGTTGAGAAATGGATTCAATAAGTCTCTTCATGTTTTTAGGGCTACGAAGTAGGTATGCTGTTTCCTCTAGGGATTCATAATCTTCAAGTGAGAGCATGACAACCGAACGTTCATTTTTTCTAGTAATAACAACGGGTTCATGGTCATCACATATGCTTTCCATCGTTTTGGCTAGGTTCGAGCGGGCAGCAGTATAGCTAAGGGCTTTCATTGTGGCGCATCCTTCAGTGGTACATGTACTTAATATCGTACACTGCAATATTACAGATAACAAGCGCAGTAGAGTCGGATACCCAGAGAACTCCATTTGAAGGCACCGGTAAGCCAGAGTCACTGAAAGAGAATTTAGCCGGTTTTTGATCTCATCGGATTGATGAGAGTAATCGACTTACAATAATTTCATGTCGCTATCACTATGAAAAATGATTTAACCGGGTGATGCTTGTCGCACCTTTAGCTCGCTTTCACTGACCCACGGTCACCTCTTCTAGCTTCACCACCTCGGGGTTATCCCACGGGCCGCTGACTCGGTATTCAAATTGAGCTATTTTAGCTAAATCATCCTGAAACAGCTTCTGTGCTAAAAAGAGCAGTGCGGCAATTTGTGGGGTGGCAACGCCGGTCAAATAGGTCAACAGTGGCAGGCTGTCAGTGACAAACGGGGTAACAATCAAGCGCTGGTCATACTCCTGCTTCCCCAGATCAACCGACCCCAGCATATCCATCCGCACCGAGGAGCCCAGCAAGGTAAAGTTATCGGTCTTGGCAAGACCATCAACCATATCGTAGTGGCCTCTAATTTCATTAAAACGGAACCCTTCACCAAATAGGTCTCCAAAATCAAGCAATAACCGACGCGGCAACATCTGGATGCTTAACAGACCCAGGATACGCCCGGCACCGGGTTCAACCTCCAGAATGCGCCCATCCTCCAGTTTGAAGTCTATTTTCCCATCTAATTCCGCCACCTCAAACTCACCTAAACCACCCGCCCAATCAACAGTAGCGTTAACAAAACCCTCACCATCTTTAATGGTTCCGGCGAAACCCAAGCCACTGATAGTTCGGCCGATGTCACTGCTTTTAAGCCGTAGTTTCAGGCTGCTCGCACCCAGCGGCAGTGGTTCTGCGAGCCATCTCCCTTCCAGCCGCAATTCGGCAGAGTCAGGATGCAGCAACAGCTCTTCAAGTTGATACCCCCCCTCCAACCAACGACTCTTCAGCCGCATTGCGCCCAGGGGTAGCTTGTCATAACTAAAGGATTGCACCTGAATTTGCAGGGGCGGCAGCTTCCACATATCAAAGGGCTCTCGTGATGACTCGGGGGCAGGCTCATCTTTTGATGGTTTACTGAGATGCAGGTACTCCATTTCAGCCACAATTGGATTTTGCAGTAGGTGCTCAGATAGCTCTATGCGCCCTTTCGCCTGCGGGCTATCAATATCTATAAACCACTGCCAGGCGAGCTGCGTCGCGTTAAGGTCAACCGATTTAAGCTGCTGACCAAACAGCTCCAGCTCGCCCAGCTTGAGCTTCAAACTGCGAACAATGCCCGGCTCGCTATCACCCAGTGACTCCGAGGTGGGCAACAATGCAAGCAGCCGGCTCAAGGAGAAGGCACTCAGCTCACCGCTGATAACCAATCCGGGCTGCTGTGGTAGTTGCAGCTCGCGCTGCTCGCCAATCAGCACCTCACCCCGCAGCCGTGGCTTTTCAAAGCTGACCAGCGCAGCCAGTTGTTTGTCATACCCAAGCTGCAACTGTGGCGGGGCATCACTGAGGAGTTGCAGCTCGACGGTGAGGGGCCGCAGCTGCTGCGCCGTTTTCTCCAGTGCGCCGGGTAGTGCCAGCGCCAACCCTGACAGTGTGCTGTCCAATTTAACCGAGGCTACCCGCTGGGCAACTTCCGGCTGATGGGGAATAAAAACCTGACCACTCAACGGTGCTTTACCGCTCATTAACTGGGAGAAGAGCGGTAACTCAAGATACTGGCTCAACATATCGCCGCTCAAATGGCTCTCGATCTGTAGCCGTGTTGCACCACCCGGCACATCAGGCACGGCTTCAGCAGTGACTTCGATCGGTTCGCCGTAGAGCAAACCACTGATTTTTTCGATCGCTAATCCAGCCGTTGAAATATGCAGCTCTCCACTCAACGCTTCAAAACTTAAAGCGGCCGGTAGAATATCCAAAGCAACATCCCGTAGCGAGCCCTGGGCATTAAAAGCAAACACCCCCTTTTTAGAGAGCGGAATCTCCAGTGCCAGCGCCACTTGCCCTTCGCCCTTGGCTTTAAACATGGAAAGAAAATCCACGGAGTTGGCCACCGGACTCTTCAGTAGATACTCAAAAATGTCCGGGGTATTGGCTAGAATATCGCCGGAAATATTCAAATAGCTGCTCTCGCCACCCATCTCAGGGATGCTGATATGGCTCTGCTGGATATGTGAGTTAAGCACCTCACCCTGTGTCGCTTTTATCGACATGGCGGCATGCTGAAAGCCAACCGATGCATTGATATCCGAGACCGGCAGCCACCCCTTACCGGGTACAATCGTTGCCCCCACCGCATCAAAAGCCACCTCAAACTGCCCCTCGCCGTGGCGAAAGGGGAAGTCTGCAATCGCGCCATGGTAGATCATACCCCCACCCACTACCTCACCGGCGACGATGCCCTGATCAAGCCAAGAGAGAACCGGCTTGGGGAGGAGTGCGAGCGGAAGATAGCGCGAGGTGTGCGCCATATCGGCTCGTTTGAATTCGAGTGCCAGATCGAGAAGAGGGCTTTTATCTGTCGGTAAGAGAAGATTAATAGCACCCTCCAGCGAAAGGTGTTGATTGGATAAAGAGAATCCGTGGCTATCAAACGACCAGCCCTCATCCTGCGCTCTCCAGCTAAACTCACCTTGCAGCTGATCCAGCGGAAGCGGCTGACGAAACATCTTTGCCCACTCAAATGAGCCATTTTCCACATTCAGCTGCAACACACCTTGAGCAGGCGAGAGTGCAAGGTGACCACTCACATTTTCAAAGCCCGGCATCTGCTCCCAAGGGGAGACCGAGAGTTTGTTAAAATCACTACTAACCCGGTAGTCACCACTCGCTGAGTAGTGCGCCGCAATATTGGTCAGCTCACCCTGCGGCTCCAGCGTGGCTAACATCGCCTGTTGCTCTAAAGAGAGAAAATCGAGATAGCTGATCAGGTTGTCAATATCGGCCAGATGTAAATAGTCACTCTGTAGCGCAATGGATCGCTCATCACCTGGCATCATGCGCACAACGTGGTTGCTCTGCGGCCAGCGGTGTTGCTGATAGCTCAGAGCCAGATCATTTAACGCCACCTGCCAGCCATCCTCTACTCGCTGCCAATCCAACAGGCTCTCAATATATTCAAAGTGGCGAGAGTCCGCTCCTTCGGTGGCTGTCAACGCCAACTCTTGCAGTGAGACGATACCCTGCAAGCTGTTTAATGAGCCATCACTCCACTCACTCCATAAAGAGAAGTCCAAACGCCCCCCCGTCACACGCTGCCCCTGGATCGATTGCGCCGATAGCCAGTGTGGTAGTGAGATCGCATCACCCGATAGATAGGCACGTCCACGCCAACCGGAGCCACGCAGCGGGTCACCCACCACATCAACCGCCAGTTCAAGTAAAGCGCCCTCTGTGGAGGGGAGCTGGACCTCACCGGACAGTTGATGGTGGTCACCATCATTGGTTAATGAAAATTCAACATCATGGACACGGTAATCAAAGCCAGAGTGCTGATCAATCCAGACCAGTTCAGCCACGTTGATATTCAAACTCCCCTGCTCTAAAAGCCACTGCAACAGGTGGTCTGCCCCGCCACCTTCATCTAGGTTATTTGGTTTGGGAGTGTGCAGCTCGCGCACACTAATTTGACCTTGCGGATCACGCTGCAAGGTCAGTTTATCGAGGGTGACATTTAAATGGATGAATGAGATTTGCTGTTTAAACAGCAGCTGAGCCATATCCAGGCTGAGGCTTATTTCGGGTAGGGTGCTCACCGGAAGGGATTGATGATCTAACAAGGTGACACGGCGAAGAATAACTTCTGGATAGGTGTAACGCCAGCGGGCATCAAGCTCGCCAATGGAGACCGCTTGACCCAGCACCTCCCCTGCCCACACTTCAATATCCTGACGATACTCATCCACATGGGGGAAAAGCAACCGAGCCGCCGTCAATAGCAGTGCAAGGGTGACGGCAACGGTTGCTAACCCCCCCCAAAACACAGTGATGACCCAACGTCTCTTTAGCACGATCAATTCCTGATAAGCGGCGGCTGCCAACTACATGGGGACAACGTCAAATTGCTCCTGGGTATACATCACCTCAACCTGAAAGGTTACCGGCTTTCCAATAAAAGCTTCCAGCTCTGCCACGCTGCTGGACTCCTCCTCCAGCATCACATCCACCACATCTTTGGATGCCAGCACCATGAAGCGCTGCGCTTCAAATTGACGCGCTTCGCGGGTGATTTCACGGAATATTTCGTAGCAGACCGTCTCTGGCGTTTTAAGTGAACCACGCCCATCGCAGGTGGGGCAAGACTCACACAAAATGTGCCCCAGACTCTCTCGGGTACGTTTACGGGTCATCTCAATCAAGCCCAAGCTGGAGACTTCGCAGATATTGCTCTTGGCGTGATCTCGCTCCAATGCCCGTTGTAACTCATTTAATACCTGAGTGCGGTGCTCGGGAGCCTCCATATCGATGAAATCAAGAATAATGATGCCACCTAAATTGCGCAGCCGTAACTGCCGCGCTATCGCCTGTGTCGCCTCCAGATTGGTTTTGAAGATGGTCTCTTCCAGATTGCGATGGCCAACAAAAGCACCGGTATTAACATCGATAGTGGTCATCGCCTCCGTCTGATCAATAATCAGATAACCACCCGACTTCAACTGCACTTTTTTACTCAGTGCCTTCTGAATTTCATCTTCAACGCCGTAGAGATCAAAGATTGGTCGCTCTCCGGGGTAGTGGTCAATTCTATCGGCCACCTCTGGAATAAATTTTTTGGCAAACTTCTTCGCCTTAGCATAGCCTTCGCGGGAATCGATGCGTATTTTCTCCACATCCACGCCGACAAAATCCCGCAGTGCGCGTCGTGCCAGTGACAGATCTTCATGGATCAGCAGCGGCGCTTTGCCTTCTGTTTTACGCTCTTGAATCGCACTCCACATACGCTCCAAAAAGTGAATGTCATCGCTTAAAGCCTGCTCACTACACCCTTCTGTAAACGTGCGGATGATATAACCGTTCTCACTCTCATCACCTACCACGTTGCGCACCGCGCTTCTTAAGCGGTCGCGCTCCTTCTCATCGACAATTTTCTGTGAAACACCAATGTGAGCAATGCCCGGCATAAAGACCAAAAAACGTGCGGCGATAGAGAGCTGTGTAGTCAAGCGAGCGCCTTTGGTGCCTAAGGGATCTTTGATCACCTGCACCAAAACCTCTTGCCCTTCACGCAGCAGCTGCGAGATCCCCTCTTTGCCATCACTCTCCTGATCCTCCACCACAATATCCGACTCATGGAGAAAAGCAGCACGTTCGAGGCCAATATCGATAAAGGCCGCCTGCATACCCGGCAACACCCGAACCACTTTACCCTTATAGATATTACCCACTAGGCCACGCTTGCTTTCGCGCTCGATGTAAACCTCTTGTAAAACCCCGTTTTCGAGCACCGCAATGCGGGTCTCCCGAGGTGTTACATTGATCAACAGCTCCTCTGACATAATTACCCTTCAACTCTTTTTCGCTTCACGCGGTTGTTATTTAGAGACTTCACAGTCGTGGTCTCATTTAATCTGTTTTTTAGCCAGCATCTTGGTCAGCTCAAACAACGATAGCCCCATAATACCTGAATAGCTGCCTTCAATACGCTCAATAAAAGCCGCTGCAAAACCTTGAATAGCGTAACCACCGGCCTTGCCCTCAGGCTCACCCGTTGCCCAGTAGTCAATTTGCTCCTGCCGGGTTACTTGCCGAAAGTGGACACGGCTCACTGAGACAACACAATCACAGCCCTCTTCCGTGACCAGTGCCATTCCGGTCATCACTTGGTGTACTCGCCCCGAGAGAGCCGCTAGCATGGCGATCCCATGTTCACGATCATGGGGTTTTTCCATTACAGTATCCCCCAACACCACCACCGTGTCCGCTCCCAACACCGGGCGTTTCTCACCCCCGTGCGTCACCTCCCAGCCGGCTTGCGCCTTGCTTGATGCCAGGCGACAAACATAATCGAAAGGCCGCTCTGCGGGTGCTCTCTGCTCAGCCACATTCGGCACCACCACCTTATAACAGACACCGATCTGGTCAAGCAGTTCACGCCGACGGGGCGAGCGTGAGGCTAGATAGATTTCAGGAAATTGTTTTTTCATTAAGGAGGCTCTGATGAGGGAGTTGTTCTCATTTGTTCCGAAATACGTAGTAGCTCGCTCTAAGGGTGCGATTTTCGGGATAAATGGGGGCGATTTCAACCAGCATAATCAGCGAATCCTTAACCCGCTCGATGGTAAGGGTGCCCTTTTAACAGGCTCCATGCCCGGTAGATCTGCTCAGACAATACCACCCGTACCAGCGGGTGTGGGTAGGTCAAACGCGACAGCGACCAACGCTGATCGGCACGAGCAAGGCAGCGCGGGGCAAGCCCTTCGGGGCCACCGACCAGCAAGGCGAGATCACAGCCGCCATGCAGCCATCCATCCAGCTGGGTGGCCAACTGCTCGGTACTCCACTCTTTGCCGCCCACCTCCAGCGCCACCACATGGGCACCTTTGGGAATTGCCGCCAGCATCTTCTCACCCTCTTCCTGGGTTAAACGCGCAACATCGGCATTCTTGCCCCGCTTTCCAGCCGGGATTTCTACCAGATGCAGGCGGCACTCAGCGGGCATGCGGCGAGCGTACTCTGTATAGCCCTCCACCACCCAGTGCGGCATTTTACTGCCGACAGCGATCAGGTGAATCTGCATTGGCGACTAGGACTCTTGTTTGTTGGGAGCCATCTCCCACAGCTTCTCCAAGCTGTAGAACTCTCGCGTTTGTGGTTGCATTACATGCACCACCACATCGCCAAGATCAACCAACACCCACTCACCAACCGTCTGGCCTTCGACACCCACCGGTTGCTCTCCCGCGGCCTTGACCTTCAATACCACGCTCTCCGCCAGCGATTTCACCTGACGATTGGTATTGCCCGTGGCAATCACCATCACATCACAAATGCTGGTTCTATCACGCACATCAATTTCGACAATATCAATCGCCTTAATCTCTTCAAGCGCATCAATTACCAATTTTTTTAACTGTTCACTGTCCATCATCACGACCCTGGTTATCGACGCTTGTGCTGCACCCTAGGGAAGCTCTGGTTCAGGGCTTCCCTCGGTGCAGCCATTTTCTTACGCCTAATTTTGATAAATTTTCTGTTCTCTAATCAACGCTAATACCGACTCGGGCAACAACCCCTGTGGCGACTCTCCCGCGCTGATCATGTTACGAATTTGAGTGGCGGATAGTGGCAGTTGACTCACTTTCACCATCCATATTTTCCCGGCGGGTGCCGCCAATAGCGCCTCGACCGTGGAGACCTGACGTTGTTCCAGCAACTGCTGCAACGCCCGCTGTTGCTTTAACGCCCCTTGCCAGCCCGGTCGTTCCACCACCACCAGGTTTATAAGCTCGGGTATTTTTGACCACTCATGCCACGCCGGCAGCCCCAAAAAAGCATCCATACCCATCATCAGGCAGATGCAACACTCGGCACCCAATTCTCGGCGCAAGTTTGCCGCCGTATCCACCATATAAGAGGGGCCGTTGCGCGCTAGCTCCTGGGTGTCAATAACAAAGCGCGGCTGCTCGTGCACGGCGCATTGCAACATCGCCAGTCGCTGAGCCGTCGTGGCTGCGGGCTGCTCCCGGTGTGCTGGCTCGCCGCAAGGGAGCAAACGAATCTGCTCCACTCCTAGTAGCTCAGCCACATCACTTGCGGTACGCAGGTGGGCATTATGTACCGGGTCGAAGGTTCCGCCCAATATCAGTACCGTATTCATGGTCAAATTCGTCGATGGCTAAGTGCGGATCTGTCCATCACCAAACACTACATATTTCTGTGAAGTCAGCCCCTCCAGCCCCACTGGGCCACGGGCATGAAATTTATCGGTGGAGATGCCAATTTCCGCACCCAGCCCATATTCAAAACCATCAGCAAAACGGGTAGAGGCGTTGATCATGACTGAACTCGAATCCACTTCACGCAGAAAACGGCGTGCACGGGTGTAGTTTTCGGTGATAATTGATTCGGTGTGCCCCGAGCTGTGCTGATTGATAAACTCAATCGCCTCATCCAGATCTTTCACCACCTTTATCGAGAGGATCGGTGCTAGATATTCAGTGTCCCAATCTTCATCCGTTGCAGGCTTCATATTGGCCACTACGTTACGAGTGGTTTCACAGCCCCGCAACTCAACCCCTTTCTCCTGATACATGCCACACAGCTCGGGCAATACCTGCTCTGCGATCCCCTCGGCAACCAGCAGGTTTTCCAGCGTATTACAGGTGCCGTAACGCTGGGTTTTGGAATTAAAAGAGACCCGCAGAGCCTTTTCGATATCCGCCTGATCATCAATATAGATATGACAAATACCATCCAGATGTTTAATCACCGGCACAGAGGCGCCTTTACTGATCGCTTCAATTAGCCCCTTGCCACCCCGAGGTATAATCACATCGATATACTTGGGCAGTGTGATCATCTCCGCCACCGCAGCGCGGTCTGTGGTTTCCAGCACCTGCACCAGCGAAGTGGGCAACCCCACTTTATCCAACCCCTCACGAATGGCGGCGGCAATCGCTTTATTAGAGTGAATCGCCTCCTTGCCACCGCGCAACACCGCCGCATTGCCTGATTTGAGACACAATGCCGCCGCATCTGCGGTCACATTAGGGCGAGATTCATAAATAATACCCACCACGCCCAGTGGCACTCGCATCCTGCCAATTTGCAGGCCGGAGGGGAGATATTTCATACCAGAAATTTCACCTACCGGGTCAGCCAGCGCGGCAACTTGTCGAATCCCTTCTGCCATCTGGTTGATACCCTCGTCGCTCAGCGCGAGACGGTCGAGCATCGCCGCATCCAAGCCACTCGCTTTGCCCGCCGACAGATCTTTGGCATTCTCCAACTTCAAAAATTCACGTTTCGCCTCAAGAGCATCGGCAATCGCCAACAGCGCACGGTTTTTATCTCCGCTCTCTGTGCGGTTCAAAATGCGTGAAGCGGCACGCGCTTTTTGCCCCAACTCACTCATGTACTGTTTAATATCCATCACTATCCTCTTGGGAGACTCTGCTTAAGCAAACACCCTGATGCGGATTAGGGTTTTATGCTGACTTAATTCAGAGCATCCTTAACCACACTAATTATATTATAACCCAGCGGGCGCTCTTGGCAGGCGAATACCTGCCATACGCATCGCCAGTGCACTTAACTCATCCCAGGGATTACCCTGCGACTGCCCTTTGATCATGCGGTCAATCTCTGCGCACTGCTCTAGCATCTGCACCCAATGCGGGTAACGGTAGCGCTGTAGTGCTGATTTAACCGCTGTTTTACGCTTATCCCAAATTCGATAACGTCGCAACAGCGCATCATCAGCACCCCCGCGGCGAGCCTCATAAGCGATATTCAAAAGCGTGCGTATCTCCCGGCTTAGCGCCCAAAGAATCAGCACTGGCTCACCACCCTCAGCTTGCAAACCATTAACAATTTTATTGACTCGCACCGCATCACCCAGCAGTGCCGCATCAACCAGTGTAAAGACATCATAGCGAGCACTATCCGCCACCACAGAGAGCAACTGTTCCACATCCAGTCGGCCTTGGCCAATCAGTAAACGCAGCTTTTCAATCTCTTGAGAGGCGGCCAGCAAGTTGCCCTCAACCCGATCGGCCAACATCGCCGCCACCTCACCCTCGGGCTGCAAGCCCACTTTGCGCATTCGTTGTTCAATCCAGCGCGGCAACTGAGCGCGCTCAACCGGCCACAGCTGCACCATAAAGCCAGCACTCTCAATCGCCTGGCACCATTTACTTTTACTCGCCGCCGACTCCAGCTTGCCCATGGTAACCAGCAAAATGGTGTCGGGTGCCGGTGCCGCGCAATACGCCTGTAGCGCCTTGCCCCCCTGAATACCCGGCTTAGCGTTCGGCAGCCGCAGCTCAATAATACGCTGCTCGGCAAACAGTGAAAGTGCATTCGCCTCCCGCTCCAGCTCACCCCAGTCAAAGCCACTCTCTACATGCAGCACTTCCCGGCCAAGATAGCCCACACTGCGCGCTTGTTGGCGAATCGCATCACAACATTCGGCCATCTGAAGCGGCTCATCGCCACTGACCAGTATCACCGGCGGCAAGCCATGGCTTTTCAGGTGCCTCTCTAGCTGATTAGCGTAAACCTTCACTTGGCATTCCCGCTTAAGCCACCCATGGCCACACGTCGCATAAAGTGCTCAACCGCCTGCTGACGCATCCGTTTTATCATCTGCTCCTCTTGCCACTGGTGCCCTAACGCTCGTTCGGGATCATAGGCATAACTGCGTTGAAACTGATACGCTTGCGCTTCAATCAGTGGTTTTCCCGCCCCATCATCCAGCTTCAGTGTCACTTGATAATCGAGCTGATAGACACTGACTCGACCCGCTTCGTCCAGTGACTGAATCTTGCGCTGGTGCTGTTCATCCAGCACCACAATCCGCGCTGCCGCCACGCCATCCAGCGCCACCCCTTGTTCACTCAGCGTGCGCCGTAACAGCAGTACAAAATCACGCCCCTGTGGCACCGAATCGGTCGCCACCGGTTGCAGTGAGGGCGGCCAGACTGCCGCACTGCGCAGTTGAAAGCCACACCCCTGCAAAACGAGCAGCAGTGCCAGCAGCAGCCACCCACCATACGCTTTACGATACAACGATATTCACCAGTTTATTGGGCACCACGATGATCTTTCTGATCTCTTTCCCCTCAAGGAAGCGGATCACATTCTCATCTGAGATGGCGATCTCTTCAATTCGCTGCTTATCAGCCTCAGCAGCCACTTCGATTCTAGCACGCAGCTTACCGTTTACCTGAACCACCAGCTCGATGGTTTCACGCACTAACGCCTGTGCATCTACCGTTGGCCATTGTGCGGTCAATACATCACCCTCTCTGCCCAGTGAGCGCCAGATTTGATGCGTCACATGGGGTACAATCGGTGCCAGCATCCGCAACAAGATATCAACCCCTTCCGCTAAAACAGCATCCGCACCACTGCTTTTTTTATCCATCGCAATCAACAGGTTCACCATCTTCATGCCTGCGGCCACTACCGTATTAAACTGATATTTGGCAAAATCTCGGTTGGCCTGATCTAATATCTGATGCAGCTCGCCGCGCACTTTTTTCGCACTACTATCTGCGCCAGAGCCGTCATAATCACCACCCCATGCGGCAATAATGGCCTGATTTTCATTAACCAGGGTCCATAAACGCTTAAGGAAACGGTGAGCACCTTCAACGCCTGAGTCATTCCACTCCAAACTCTGCTCCGGCGGTGCGGCAAACATGATAAACAGACGCACCGTATCAGCACCGTAGCGATCGATCAGCGCTTGAGGATCCACCGTATTCCCCTTGGACTTGGACATTTTACTGCCATCCTTCAGCACCATGCCCTGAGTCAGCAGGTTTTTGAACGGCTCATCACCTTGCACCAAACCAAAATCACGCAGCAGTTTATGGAAAAAACGCGAATAGAGCAGGTGCAAAATAGCGTGCTCAATGCCCCCCACATATTGGTCAACCGGCAACCAATAGCGGGCACGCTCATCCAGCATCGCCTCACCATTATCCGCCGATGCATAACGGGCAAAATACCAGGAGGACTCCATAAAAGTATCGAAAGTATCTGTTTCACGCTCCGCTTCTCCACCACAGCGCGGGCAGCTGGTTTCAATAAACTCAGCCATTTTTTTAATCGGCGAGCTGACACCATCCAGCACCACATCTTCGGGCAACACCACCGGCAGTTGATCCTCCGGCACCGGCACTGCGCCACAGGTGGGGCAGTTAACAATCGGTATCGGTGCGCCCCAATAGCGCTGCCGAGAGACACCCCAATCTCGCAGCCGGAAGTTGACCTGTTTCTCGCCCTTACCGCGCTCACTCAGGTAGCCCGCAATGGCATCCACCGCCTCCTGAAAAGCCATGTGTGTAAATTCACCCGAGTTGATCAACACCCCTTTATCGGTAAACGCACCGCTCGCCAGGTCAATATCTTCACCACTCTCTGGTGCGATCACCTGCTTGATGGGAAGATCATACTTATGGGCAAACTCCCAATCACGCTGGTCATGGGCAGGCACCGCCATCACCGCACCCTCGCCATACCCCATCAAAACAAAATTAGCGGCAAAAACCGGCACCACCTCACCACTAACGGGATGAACCGCCTTTAGCCCGGTATCCACCCCTTTTTTCTCCATGGTCTCCATAGCCGCCTCAGAGGTCTCCATGTTTTTGCACTCATCAATAAATGAGGCCAGTGGTGCGTTCTCTTGCGCAGCGGCCAACGCCAGTGGATGCTCCGGCGCAACCGCCAGATAAGAGACACCCATCAAGGTGTCAGGGCGAGTGGTAAAGACTTTGAGTGGCTCGCCATCGACCGCAAACTGCACCTGCACACCTTCAGAGCGGCCAATCCAGTTGCGCTGCATAGCACGCACCTGATCGGGCCAACCATCCAGCTGATCCAGATCATCCAGCAGTTGCTGCGCATAATCGGTAATCTTCATAAACCACTGCGGAATCTCTTTACGCTCTACCACCGTATCGCAGCGCCAGCAACAGCCATCAATCACCTGCTCGTTGGCCAGCACTGTCATGTCATTCGGGCACCAATTAACCGGCGCTGTTTTTTTATACACTAGCCCCTTCTCATACAGCTTGGTAAAAAACCACTGCTCCCAACGGTAGTATTGGGGTGTACAAGTCGCCACTTCCCGCCGCCAGTCATAACCGAAACCCAGACGCTTCAACTGCCCCTTCATATAGGCAATATTCTCTCGCGTCCAACCCGCTGGTGGCACATTATTTTTAATCGCCGCATTTTCAGCAGGCAGGCCAAAGGCATCCCAACCCATCGGCTGCATCACGTTTTTGCCCTGCATCCGCTGGTAGCGCGAAATAACATCACCCAACGTATAATTTCGCACATGCCCCATGTGCAGGCGGCCACTGGGGTAGGGAAACATCGACAGGCAGTAATACTTCTCTTTAGAAGCATCCTCTACCGCCTCAAACAGCTTGTTATCCTCCCAATACTGCTGGGTCTGCTCTTCAATTGCCTGTGGGTTGTACTGGTCACTCATTGCCATCTGTCATCTGCCTGCGGAAAACCGGGTTGATCTGAATAATGTAGAGAATCGACGATTTTACCGTAGGATACCCCTCACTGCACCACCTATCCTCTTTTGGCTTGGTTTCTTCACGAAA
>Ga0256839_1004362_pt1 | contig 13881 bp, 8 predicted proteins | sample 354166metaG_FD_185968 | JGI IMG/M metagenome (GOLD analysis project Ga0256839, IMG submission 185968) | Hydrothermal vent microbial communities from Mid Atlantic Ridge, Atlantic Ocean - 354-166 | ecosystem: Environmental > Aquatic > Marine > Hydrothermal vents | place: Atlantic Ocean: Mid... | reverse complement strand
AAACCACCGGTGATATCACGTGTTTTTGAACTTTCTTGAGGGATACGCGCTAAAGCATCACCAATATTTACTTCTATACCATCTTCAAGGTTAACAATCGCATTACCAGGTAAAAAATATTGCGCAGGAATTTCAGTACCCGCAATCATAACGTCATTACCTTTAGCATCCACTAGTTTTACCATAGGACGCATTTCTTTACCGGCAGTATTACGTTGTGCAGGATCGGTAATAACAATACTAGATAAACCAGTTAACTCATCAGTTTGACGAGTCATAGTGATACCTTCGATCATATCAACAAATTTGATCTTACCCGCAACTTCCGTAATAATTGGATGCGTATGAGGATCCCAATTTGCAATAACGTCACCCGAATCAACCGCTTCGCCATCTTGCTTGGTTAAAATTGAACCATAAGGTACTTTGTAGCGCTCTTTCTCACGCCCTAAATCATCAATAATAGTTAATTCTGATGAACGTGAAGTAATAACAATATTACCTTCAGAGTTAGTAACGTATTTAGCATTTTGTAACTTCAGTGTACCTGTATTTTTAACCTGAACATTGTTATCTGCTGATGCTCTTGATGCCGCACCACCGATATGGAAAGTACGCATGGTTAACTGTGTACCTGGTTCACCAATTGATTGTGCTGCTACAACACCAATGGCTTCACCTTGATTGATCATATGACCACGAGCTAAGTCACGACCATAACAATGAGCACAAATACCGAAGTCAGTTGCACAAGTAATAATTGAACGCACTTTTATTTGATCAACTGAATTATCTTCAATAACATCACATAAATGTTCATCAATGAGTGTATTACGCGGTAATAATACTTCTTCTGTACCCGGAATGAGTACATCTTCAGCAACAACACGCCCTAGTACACGTTCACGTAATGGTTCAACAACATCACCACCTTCAATTAATGGCGTCATTAATAAGCCATCATGAGTTTGACAGTCATGCTCTGTCACAACAAGATCTTGTGCAACATCAACTAAACGACGTGTCAAATAACCTGAGTTAGCCGTTTTCAATGCCGTATCAGCAAGACCTTTACGCGCACCATGCGTTGAAATAAAGTATTGTAATACGTTTAAACCTTCACGGAAGTTAGCCGTAATGGGTGTTTCAATGATAGAACCATCTGGTTTTGCCATTAAGCCACGCATACCCGCTAGCTGACGAATTTGTGCGGCACTACCACGAGCACCTGAGTCAGCCATCATAAAGATAGAGTTGAAAGAATCTTGTTTTTCAGGTTCTCCATCTTTGTTAATAACCGTTTCTTTTGATAAGTTATCCATCATCGCTTTAGAGACTTTTTCGTTTGCTGATGACCAAATATCGATAACTTTGTTATATTTTTCGCCCGCGGTAACTAAACCTTGTTCAAATTGTGATTGAATTTCTGCAACTTCTTCTTCTGCTGCTTCGATAATAGTGTATTTCGCGTCAGGAATAACCATATCATCAATACAGACAGATGCACCCGATACCATCGCATAATGGAAGCCTGTATACATAATTTGGTCAGCAAAGATTACAGTTTCTTTTAAGCCCAATTGACGATAACAATGGTTAATCAATTTAGAAATAGGCTTTTTACCTAAAGGCTGATCAATTAACTCATAAGGCATACCCTGTGGGCAAATTTGCCATAAAATAGCACGACCAACGGTAGTGTCACGTAACGTCGTTACAGGAGTTTTATTACCGTTATCATCTACTTTGTATTCTGTTATACGTACTTTTACACGCGCATGTAATTCAGCTGTACCAGTACGATAAGCTTTTTCAGCTTCTTTTTCATCAACAAAAACCATACCTTCACCCTTGCCGTTTACACGGTCACGAGTAAGGTAATACAAGCCTAAAACAACATCTTGTGATGGTACAATAATTGGATCACCATTAGCTGGCGATAGGATATTATTAGTTGACATCATTAACGCGCGTGCTTCTAACTGCGCTTCGATTGTTAACGGTACATGTACCGCCATTTGGTCACCATCAAAGTCAGCATTATAAGCCGCACAAACTAATGGATGTAAATGAATCGCTTTACCTTCAATCAGTACTGGTTCAAAAGCTTGAATACCTAATCTATGAAGTGTTGGTGCGCGGTTAAGCATAACAGGGTGTTCACGAATAACTTCATCAAGCACATCCCAAACTTCCGCGCCTTCACGCTCTACTAATTTTTTAGCGGCTTTAATCGTGGTTGCTAAGCCACGAGCTTCTAATTTACCGTAAATAAAAGGCTTGAATAATTCCAATGCCATTTTTTTCGGTAAACCACATTGGTGTAAACGTAGCTTAGGACCAACAGTAATAACTGAACGACCAGAATAATCAACACGTTTACCTAGTAAGTTTTGACGGAAACGACCTTGCTTACCTTTGATCATATCAGCAAGAGATTTTAGAGGACGTTTATTAGAACCAGTAATAGCTCGTCCACGACGTCCATTATCCAATAATGCATCAACAGACTCTTGTAACATACGTTTTTCATTACGTACGATAATATCTGGTGCGATTAAATCAAGTAGACGTTTTAAACGGTTATTACGGTTAATAACACGGCGGTATAAGTCATTTAGATCTGAGGTAGCAAAACGACCACCATCAAGAGGAACTAGTGGACGTAAGTCTGGTGGTAAAATCGGTAATACCGACATAATCATCCACTCAGGCTTATTACCCGATTTAGCAAATGCTTCCATTAATTTTAGGCGTTTGGTAATTTTTTTACGCTTAGTTTCACTACCAATTTCAGGTAATTCTTCTCGCATTTGGGCTACTTCAGCCTCTAAATCGATTTGCTGTAACAATGCTAACACAGCTTCGGCACCCATGAGTGCGTCAAATTCATCACCATGCTCTTCTAAGGCATCAAGATATTCTTCTTCGGTAAGAATTTGCCCTTTTTCTAAGGTTGTCATACCCGGTTCGGTAACAACATAAGATTCAAAATAGAGTACGCGCTCAATATCACGCAACGTCATATCAAGTAATAAACCAATACGCGATGGTAATGATTTTAAAAACCAAATATGAGCGACAGGGCTGGCAAGCTCAATATGCCCCATACGATCGCGACGAACTTTTGTTAGCGTTACTTCAACACCACACTTTTCACAAATAACACCACGATGTTTTAAGCGTTTATATTTGCCACAAAGACATTCGTAGTCTTTTACAGGCCCAAAAATACGCGCACAAAACAAACCATCACGCTCAGGTTTGAACGTACGGTAATTAATGGTCTCAGGCTTCTTTACTTCACCATAAGACCAAGAACGAATTTGATCAGGTGAAGATAATCCGATGCGAATACCATCGAATTCTTCTGTTTGATTTTGTTGCTTAAGAAACTTAAGTAAATCTTTCACACTTTCTCTCCTGTCGGAGTTAACCTTTGCAGAGAAGAATAATTCACTTCTTCTCTGCGTGTACTGAACTAATCAGCATGCTAGCCAGTTACTAGCGACATAACGTCACTTAGTCCTGATCCAATTCAATGTTGATACCCAACGAACGAATTTCTTTCAACAATACGTTGAATGATTCAGGAATACCTGGCTCCATACGATGATCTCCATCAACTAAGTTTTTATACATCTTAGTTCGACCGTTAACATCATCTGATTTCACGGTAAGCATTTCTTGTAGGGTATAAGCTGCACCATATGCTTCTAATGCCCAAACTTCCATCTCACCAAAACGTTGACCACCAAATTGAGCTTTACCACCAAGTGGCTGCTGAGTAACAAGACTATATGAACCAGTAGAACGTGCATGCATTTTATCATCAACCAAATGGTTAAGTTTCAGCATGTACATATAACCTACCGTAACAGGACGTTCAAATTCACGACCAGTACGACCGTCAGTTAAAATAAACTGACCGCTTTCAGGCATATCTGCTAATTTAAATAGTTCTTTGATTTCTTTTTCTGCAGCACCATCAAATGCAGGTGTTGCAATGGGTAAGCCTGCACGTAAATTATCAGCTAAACGAAGCACTTCATCATCAGAAAAGCTATCAATATCAACTTCTTGGCGAGATTCGCCTACGTTATAAACGTCTTTTAAGAAGTTGCGCAATTTAGCAATTTCTTGTTGCGCTTCTAACATACGATTAATTTTTTCACCGATGCCACGTGCCGCCATACCTAGATGCGTTTCTAAGATTTGACCAATATTCATCCGCGATGGTACACCTAACGGATTCAATACGATATCGACTGGCGTGCCATCTTTGTCATAAGGCATATCTTCAACAGGAGCAATCATTGAAATAACACCTTTGTTACCATGACGACCGGCCATTTTATCACCAGGCTGAATACGACGTTTAACCGCTAAATAAACTTTAACTATTTTAAGTACACCCGGTGCTAAATCATCACCTTGAGTAATTTTACGACGCTTAATTTCATACTTAGTGTCAAAATCTTCTTTAATTTGGTCGTATTGCTCGGCAATTTTTTCTAATTCAATTTGTTGCGTTTCATCCGATAAACTTTGTGTTAACCATTTATCACGCGACATGCCGTTAAGATCTGACTCATTAAAGCCTGCACTTAATAATAATTTTTTCGCACGGGCATAAATACCACTTTCTAAAATGCTAAACTCATCACCCAAGTCTTTCTTAACTTGCTTAAGTTGCATTTCTTCAATTTCTAATGCACGTGCATCTTTTTCAACACCATCACGGGTAAAAATTTGTACGTCAATAATTGTTCCTGAAACTGAATTAGGTACACGTAAAGAAGTATCTTTTACATCAGCCGCTTTTTCGCCAAAAATAGCACGCAGTAGTTTTTCTTCTGGTGTTAATTGAGTTTCACCTTTTGGTGTTACTTTACCAACTAAAATATCACCACCATTAACTTCAGCACCAATGTACACAACACCTGATTCATCAAGTTTTGATAGTGCTGATTCACCTACATTAGGAATATCAGCAGTAATTTCTTCGCTACCTAATTTGGTATCACGAGCAATACAACTTAATTCTTGAATATGAATAGTGGTAAAGCGATCTTCTTGCACTACACGTTCAGAAATTAACATCGAATCTTCGAAGTTATAACCATTCCAAGGCATGAAGGCGATACGCATATTTTGACCAAGCGCTAATTCACCTAAATCAGTAGAAGGGCCATCAGCTAATACGTCTCCGCGTACAACTGGCTCACCAATATTACAGGTTGGGCGTTGATTAATGCATGTATTTTGGTTTGAGCGTGTATATTTTGTTAAATTGTAAATATCAATACCCGCTTCACCAGCAAGCATTTCATTTTCATTGACTTTAACAACAATACGAGAAGCATCTACATAGCTTATAACACCACCACGTTTAGCAACTACCGTTACGCCTGAATCTACCGCAACGACTTTTTCCATACCTGTACCAACTAAAGGCTTATCAGCCCTTAAGGTTGGCACGGCCTGACGTTGCATGTTTGACCCCATCAAAGCACGGTTAGCATCATCATGTTCTAAGAAAGGAATAAGAGATGCAGCCACAGAAATAATTTGCTGTGGAGATACATCCATATATTGAACTTCAGTAGAAGCTTTTAGGGTAAATTCATTTTTATGACGACAGTTAACTAAGCCTTCGAGTAATTTACCTTTTTTATCTGTTTTTGCATTTGCCTGAGCAATAACAAAGTTACCCTCTTCAATTGCAGATAAGTAATCGATTTCATCAGTAACCAAACCATCAATAACACGGCGATATGGTGTTTCTAAGAAACCATAGTCATTGGTGCGGGCATAACATGAAAGCGAATTAATTAGACCGATATTAGGTCCTTCAGGTGTTTCAATTGGACATACTCGACCATAATGGGTTGGATGTACGTCACGTACTTCAAAACCGGCACGTTCTCGCGTTAAACCACCTGGGCCTAAGGCAGAAATACGGCGTTTATGGGTAACTTCTGATAATGGATTATTTTGATCCATAAATTGCGATAGCTGTGAAGAACCGAAGAACTCTTTTACCGCAGCAGAAATAGGTTTGGCATTAATTAAATCTTGAGGCATCACCGCATCAAGATCGCCTAAACTTAAACGTTCACGTACGGCACGCTCTACACGAACTAAGCCAACACGGAATTGGTTTTCAGCCATTTCACCAACGCTACGAATACGACGGTTACCTAAATGATCGATATCATCTACTTCACCTTTTCCGTCACGAATACCAATTAAAGTTTTCATGACTAAGATGATATCTTCTTTCGATAATACCCCTTCACCTTCAATAGTATCTATACCAACACGGCGGTTAAACTTCATGCGGCCAACAGTTGATAAATCATAACGCTCTGGCGAGAAAAATAAATTTGAAAATAGTGTTTCCGCCGCGTCTTTTGTGGGGGGTTCACCAGGGCGCATCATGCGATAAATTTCAACTAAGGCTTCTAAGCGATTAGTGGTAGGATCTACACGCAAAGTGTCTGACATATATGAACCAACATCAAATTCATTCATATATAAAGTAGATATTTCTTTATAACCCGCTTCGCTTAATGCCGCAAGTAACTCTAACGTGATTTCTGCATTAGCCTCAGCAATAATCTCACCCGTACTTTCATCGACATAATCTTTCGACAATACTTTGCCAACAATATATTCAGTAGGAACTTCAAGCTCAGTTACTTTTGCTTTAGAAAGAGCACGAATATGGCGGGCTGTAATACGACGACCTTGCTCAACCAACAAATCACCATTAGGTAATTTAATATCAAAAGTTGCTGTCTCACCACGTAAACGCTCGGGTACAAGCTCCATAATAAGCTTGTCACCAACAATTTTGAACATAGTGGTGTCATAGAAAATATCTAGAATTTCTTCGGTAGAATATTCTAGAGCGCGTAACATAATACTCGCAGGTAATTTACGACGACGATCGATTCGTACAAAAAGATTATCTTTTGGATCGAATTCAAAATCTAACCATGAACCACGATATGGGATAACACGAGCATTATAAAGCACCTTACCCGATGAATGTGTTTTACCTTTATCATGGTCAAAGAATACACCAGGAGAACGATGTAGTTGTGACACAATAACCCGCTCAGTACCATTGATCACAAAAGTACCATTATCGGTCATCAGCGGGATTTCACCCATGTACACTTCTTGTTCTTTGATATCTTTAACTGTACCCGCAGGTGCTTCTCTGTCATAAATAACCAAACGTAATTTAACACGTAACGGAGCAGAGTAAGTTACACCTCGTATTTGACATTCTTTTACATCAAATAACGGTTCGCCTAAGCGATAACTAACATATTGTAATTCAGAATTTCCTGAATAGGCTTTAATTGGGAATACAGAGCGGAATGCGGCTTCAAAACCGATTTCCCCTGTTGGATCATTATCAATAAACTTGCGAAAAGATTCGAGTTGGATGGTCAACAAAAATGGATAATCCATTACTTGTGCGCTTTTACCAAAGTCCTTTCTAATTCGCTTCTTCTCAGAATAAGAGTAAGCCATGGGGTTCCTCAGCTTGCTGGTTATTGCCGAATTTGCCAACTATTTTATAGCAGACAAATTTTGTGTTTTACATGACGTAAACGTCTAATTTTTATAATGCACTGTTTTGGTTTAAAAAAACACCACTTTTTTTAGCGCAAAAAGGCCGGTGATATAAAATCACCAGCCAATGCCTTTTTCAGGCAAATAATCTGTTTAAAGACAGATTATTTAATCTCAACAGAAGCACCTGCTGCTTCAAGTTCTGCTTTAAGTGCTTCAGCTTCTTCTTTAGAAACTGCTTCTTTAAGCACTTTAGGAGCTGACTCAACGGCTTCTTTTGCTTCTTTAAGGCCTAAACCTGTAGCGCCACGAACTGCTTTAATTACAGCAACTTTCTTATCGCCAAAGCTGGTTAATACTACATCAAACTCAGTTTGTTCAGCGGCCGCTGCACCAGCGTCTGCACCACCAGCAACAGCAACAGCTGCAGCAGCAGAAACGCCAAATTTTTCTTCCATAGCTTCGATTAATTCTACTACGTCCATTACTGACATTTCAGCAATAGCATTTAGGATATCGTCTTTAGAAATAGACATTTTTTAATTTCCTGTTTTTTGATAAACAGTTTTTGCTTAAATTATGAAGGCAAAATACTGTTTGAATAACTATTAATACAAAAAGTAAGGTTAACTCTAAAAATAGAATTAAGCTGCTTCTTGCTCTTTCTGATCGCGAATTGCTGCAATCGTACGGCAAAGTTTGCCTGCAGATGCTTCTTTCATAGCGCTCATTAAACGGGCAATTGCTTCGTCGTATGTTGGTAGCTTAGCTAACATATTTACGTCTACAGCATTACCTTCAAATGCGGCAGCTTTTAATTCAAAGGCTTCGTTTGTTTTAGCGAAATCTGTGAATAAACGTGCTGCAGCACCTGGATGCTCGTTTGAAAATGCAATCAATGAAGGACCAATTAACGTGTCTGATAAACACTCAAATTCAGTTCCTTGAATTGCACGACGTGCTAAAGTGTTACGGATAACTTTCATCCATACACCATTCTCACGTGCTTGTTTACGCAATTCAGTAATTGCACCAACTGTTACACCACGGGCATCCGCGATAACAGCTGATTGAGCGCCTTTGGCAGCTTCTTGAACTTCAGCAACAATTGCTTTTTTGTCATCAAGATTGATAGCCATTGGCTTTAACTCCTGGTTCAACCCGGCCTTTAATATAAAAGCACCGGTAATTACAACTCCTAGTAAATAAAATCACTTACTAGGCCAATACGGCGAGAGCCAGAAATTCAAGGAAATATCTGGGGTATCACCATCTACGTAGGGAATTAAGTATAATATATACACCTACGGTCTTTGACGGGGTTGTTTATTTTTGCGTGAATTTATCGAAGCAATAAACGAACAACTCCTACCAAAATTTAAGGGGCGAAATTATAGTCAATAATGCCGCCCTTGTAAAGTTATGCTTCTAAACTAGCTTGATCTACAGTGACACCTGCACCCATAGTTGTCGAAACAGAAACTTTTTTAACATATTGACCTTTCGCATTAGCAGGCTTAGCTTTTTTAAGCGCTTCTAATAATGCTTCAAGGTTTTCTTTTAATTGATCTGTGTTGAAATCAACCTTACCAATAGTGGTATGGATGATACCATTCTTGTCATTACGATAACGTACTTGACCAGATTTAGCATTTTTAACCGCCGCAGCAACATCAGGTGTAACTGTGCCAACTTTAGGGTTAGGCATTAAACCACGAGGACCTAAAATTTGACCTAACTGACCTACAACGCGCATTGCATCAGGAGAAGCAACAACAACATCAAAGTCCATTTCACCTTTTTTCACTAATTCAGCTAAGTCTTCCATACCTACGATATCAGCACCAGCTTCTTTAGCTTTTTCAGCATTTGCGCCTTGTGTAAATACAGCAACACGAACATCACGACCAGTACCATTAGGTAATACAGTTGCACCACGTACGTTTTGATCTGATTTACGCGCATCAATACCTAATCTTATGGCAACATCAACACTTTCTCTAAAATTAGCAGTTGCTAATTCTTTCAATAAAGCAATGGCTTCATTAATTTCATATTCTTTTAATACGTCTACTTTTTCACGGATAAGACGAGCGCGTTTTGATAATTTAGCCATTGATTAATCCTCTACCACTAAACCCATTGAACGAGCAGAGCCCGCAATTGTACGCACTGCAGCTTCAAGTGAACCAGCAGTAAGGTCAGGTTCTTTTGTCTTAACAATCTCTTCAAGTTGAGCTGTTGTAACAGTACCCACTTTCTCAGTGTTAGGACGACCTGAACCACTCTTGATACCCGCTGCTTTTTTCAATAAATAAGAAGCAGGTGGCGTTTTAGTTTCAAAAGTGAAAGAGCGATCGTTATAAACTGTAATAACAACAGGAACTGGGGCGCCTTTTTCTAAAGAATCTGTTTTTGCATTAAAAGCTTTACAAAATTCCATAATATTTACACCATGTTGACCCAATGCTGGACCAACTGGCGGCGACGGATTAGCTGCACCAGCAGCTACTTGTAGCTTGATAAAAGCTTGGACTTTTTTAGCCATCTTTACATTACCTAGTTTGTGGGTACAATCGCCAATTTAACATCAGCTCCCCGTTAATGAATCAATCGTGTTTTTACTTTTACTGATAACTACACCTTAAACAAAAAGTAGCCAGCACAAATAAAAACGGCAGCGGATTATATATTAATCTCCGCTGCCGTTGCAATAGTTTTTTTAGCTAGTTAACTTTTTCAACCTGACCAAATTCAATATCAACAGGTGTTGAACGACCAAAAATTGAAACAGATACTTTTATGCGGTTTTTCTCATAATCTAATTCTTCAACCACGCCGTTAAAATCAGCAAACGGACCATCAATGACGCGAACCACTTCGCCGGGTTCAAAGAGTGTTTTTGGTTTAGGCTTATCGGTAGAATCTTCTAATCGTTGCAAGATTCGATCAGCTTCTTTTTGAGTAATAGGCGCAGGACGCTCTGTTGTTCCACCTATAAACCCTAATACACGAGGGACACTCTTCACTAAATGCCAAGCTTGCTCATCCATTGCCATTTCAACGAGCACATAACCAGGGAAAAACTTACGTGAACTTTTACGCTTTTGCCCAGCTCTCATTTCAACAACTTCTTCCGTTGGTACAAGAACTTGGCCAAATTTATCTTCTAAGCCATGAACCTGAATATGCTCAAGCAATGTTTTTTGCACACGCGCTTCGTAGCCTGAAAAAGCTTGAACAACATACCATCGTAATTTTGGCTTGTTTTCATTTGTGTTTTCTTCTACGTTAGTGACTTCTTCAGACATATTAATTCCTATAAACCTGTAATAAACCCAACTATCCAAAACAGAATAGAATCTAATCCCCACAGTAGAAAAGACATAAATGCAGTAACAGCTAATACTATCAATGTGGTTTGAATAGCTTCTTGGCGCGTTGGCCATACAACTTTACGTACTTCTGTTCGAGCTTCTTTAGCAAAGATCACTGCAGCACGTCCTTTCTCTGTTTGCATAGCAATTAAGCCAGCAACAATAACAGCAGCAACTACAGCTATAGCTCTAATTAATACTGATTGATCTCCATAAGCATAATTACCAACAACGGCACCAATGAGAAGTAAAAAAACAACTCCCCATTTCAAACCGTCTAGATTACTACTTGGTTGGTTTTCTGTACTTGCATTCATATTAAGAACCTGTAACTACCTTTTCATCAAGACAAAACAACCCCGTTTGCTACGAGGTTTATAAAATTTTATTACTTTATAAATAAAATAATAAACAAAACTGGCAGGGGTAGAGAGATTCGAACTCCCAACACCCGGATTTGGAATCCGGTGCTCTACCAATTGGAGCTATACCCCTTTACTCACAAATACACTTATAGAATGCGTCTTATTTTATTTGGAATTAAGAGAGACTCTAGAAGTGATGCGCTATTATACTAAGCAATTTTTTTTACTCAAGGAGTTTTTTAAATCCACCCTAAGTATTTAGCCTATGAGAAAATTAAAAGCAAAAAAAGACGCCGAAGCGTCTTTTTTATTACTGATAAGTCTTTTATCTCTCAACAATTAGTCGATGATTTTAGATACAACACCTGCACCTACAGTACGACCACCTTCACGAATTGCGAAGCGTAAACCTTCTTCCATCGCTACTGGGTTGATTAACTCTACTACAAATTTCAAGTTATCACCTGGCATTACCATCTCTACACCTTCAGGTAATTCTACTGAACCTGTGATGTCTGTTGTACGGAAGTAAAACTGTGGACGATAACCTTTGAAAAATGGAGTATGACGACCACCTTCATCTTTGCTTAGTACGTATACTTCTGATTCAAATTTAGTGTGTGGGGTAATTGAACCCGGTTGCGCTAATACTTGACCACGCTCTACGTCATCACGCTTGGTTCCACGTAATAAAATACCACAGTTCTCACCCGCGCGACCTTCGTCAAGTAATTTACGGAACATTTCTACACCTGTACAGGTCGTTTTTTGTGTTTCGCGAATACCTACGATTTCTACTTCATCACCTACTTTGATGATACCACGCTCTACACGACCCGTTACTACCGTACCACGACCTGAAATTGAAAATACATCTTCAATTGGCATGATGAACGCACCGTCAATTGCACGCTCTGGCTCTGGAATGTATGTGTCTAATGCATTAGCAAGCTCAAGAATCTTTTCTTCCCATTCTGATTCACCTTCAAGCGCTTTTAAAGCTGAACCTTGAATTACGGGTAAGTCATCTCCTGGGAATTCGTATTCTGAAAGTAATTCACGTACTTCCATTTCTACTAATTCAAGTAATTCTTCGTCATCTACCATGTCACATTTGTTCATGAACACGATGATGTAAGGAACACCTACTTGACGTGATAATAAGATGTGCTCACGGGTTTGTGGCATTGGGCCATCTGTTGCCGCTACTACTAAAATAGCACCGTCCATTTGCGCTGCACCTGTGATCATGTTTTTGATGTAATCAGCATGGCCTGGGCAATCTACGTGTGCATAGTGACGCGTTTCTGTATCATACTCAATGTGCGATGTATTAATGGTAATACCGCGCTCACGCTCTTCTGGAGCATTATCAATTTGTGAGAAATCTTTTACATCTCCACCAAATTTCTTCGTTAATACCGCTGAAATCGCTGCTGTTAATGTTGTTTTACCGTGGTCAACGTGGCCAATTGTACCAACGTTAACATGTGGTTTCGTGCGTTCAAATTTTTCTTTAGCCATTTTTCTATACCTTAAAGTTTATTAAAAGCCCAGCCAAAAGACCGAGCCAGGCTTTCATTAAGCCTTATTGATTTGATTCTATTATTGCTTGGGCAACATTTTTAGGAGCTTCATTATACTGCTTAAACTCCATTGCAAATGATGCTCTGCCTTGGGTTGCGCTACGCAAATCGGTAGCATACCCGAACATTTCCGCTAAGGGAACTAATGCGTTCACCAGCTTCATGCCTGCCAGACCTTCATCCATACCTACGATAAGGCCTCGACGTCGATTTAAGTCACCAACAACATCACCCATATTTTCTTCGGGCGTAGTCACTTCGACTTTCATCATTGGTTCTAACAGTACTGGAGAGGCTTGTAAGGCACCATTTCTAAACCCTATTGAAGCAGCCACTTTAAAGGCCATTTCATTAGAATCTACATCATGATATGAGCCATCAAACAAAGTAACTTTAATGTCTAGCATCGGGTAACCCGCTAAGACACCATTATCCATTTGTTCTCTACAACCTTTCTCAACTGCTGGAATATATTCACGAGGTACAGCCCCGCCAACAATTTCATTTACAAATTCGAAACCTTCACCTTCTTTTAAAGGTTCAAGCTTAAGCCAGACATGGCCAAATTGACCTCGTCCACCTGATTGGCGTACAAATTTGCCTTCAACTTCAACTGTTGAGCGAATTGTTTCTCGATAAGATACTTGTGGTTTACCTACATTACAGTCAACTTTAAACTCACGTTGCATGCGATCAACTAGGATATCAAGGTGTAATTCACCCATTCCTGAAATAATCGTTTGTCCCGTTTCTTCATCAGTTTCGACTTTAAAGGAAGGATCTTCAGCGGCAAGTTTACCTAAAGCAATTGCCATTTTTTCTTGATCAGCTTGAGTTTTAGGCTCAACAGCAACTGAAATTACAGGTTCAGGAAATTCCATACGTTCAAGCGTGATCACGTGATTAGGATCACACAAGGTATCACCTGTTGTAACATCTTTTAAACCAATCGCTGCGGCT
>Ga0256839_1004361_pt1 | contig 13883 bp, 11 predicted proteins | sample 354166metaG_FD_185968 | JGI IMG/M metagenome (GOLD analysis project Ga0256839, IMG submission 185968) | Hydrothermal vent microbial communities from Mid Atlantic Ridge, Atlantic Ocean - 354-166 | ecosystem: Environmental > Aquatic > Marine > Hydrothermal vents | place: Atlantic Ocean: Mid... | reverse complement strand
ACTTCACCGACCAGTGGTTCGGCACTACCACCGATACCTTCTGGACCATGACAGGCCGCGCATTGAAGCGCAAAAATTTTAGCTCCTTGTGCGGCATTGCCTTTGCCAATAGGTAAATTTTTACCGTCGGGAAAAATAGTTAGATTCCACTGGGGCTGTTCGCTTAAATCAGTGGCCGGTTTACCCAATGGTTGATAGCTTGTTTCAGCAACACTGAGTGTGGAAAAGATCAATAAAGATAGGTAAATGATGTTAGAAGTCATAGCCGTAGACATGATTAATATCTCCTTCTTCAGTGATTTCCCAACTAACAATGGCGTTATAGTGGAAAAAACCATGTTTTCCGCGATTTTTGATTAATGTATCACGGTCAGGTTGCACATAACCCGTTTCATCGGTTGCCCGGCTTTGTAAAATGGCATAGTCTCCTTGCCATTTCCAAGGTAGATTGAAACGCGTGAAAGCTTTATCTAAAACTGGGCCTTGTAATTCGGCATCTACCCAACTTTCACCACCATCGACTGAAATTTCTACCCGAGTTATTTTGCCTCGACCAGACCATGCCAGACCTGAAATTTGGTAAACTCCTGGATTATCAGGCAACATCATACCCAGTGATGGTGAGGTAATTAGGGATTTTGCTTCATTGATAAAGGTAAATTGTCGAGCAGTGCCATCCGGCATTAACTCGGTATATTGAGATGTCTCATCACGTGACATTGCAGGCTGTTCGGTTAGTTGTAATTGCCGCAGCCATTTAACATTTAAAATGCCCTCCCAACCAGGTAAAACTAATCGCATGGGGTAACCGTTTTCAGGGCGAATACGTTCACCATTTTGATACAAGGCAAGAATGGCATCATCTAATAATTTATTGAGAGGAATGCTGATATTTAATGATGAAGCATCAGCACCTTCAGCCACTACCCATTTAGCATTAGGTTTTATACCTGCCTCAGTGAGTAATAATTTAACTGGAATTCCAGTCCATTCAGCATTCGATACCAAACCATGGGCATACCCTGCTTTTGATTGAATAGGATTGCTTTTCCAGCCACTATTGCTGTTACCTCCACATTCAATAAAACAGGTGCGTGATGTCATGGGGTAACGCATTAAACTTTTAAGATCAAAGCGTAATGGCGTATCAACCAAGCCATTAATAAGTAGAATGTGTTTGTCAGGATCAATGTCCGGCACACCATTGTGGTGACGTTCATAATGTAGACCATTGGGTGTAATCGTTCCTTGTAATGCGTGTAAAGGCGTCCAAGAAACACCGTTGCCAGGGGCGGCAGGGTTAGCAGAAATCCAGCGGATAATTCCTTTTTCGTATTGTGAAGGTTGACCATAATTAGAAAAATCAGCACCGGGTACACGCATTGATTCTGGTAAGTTTTCGGGGAGTCCTAATGCTTCAGCTTGCGTCAGAATGGGCAGGCTAAATGTGCTTCCGGCTAAGGCACTACCTAATGCCGCTTTTTTTAGGAATTGTCGCCGATTGGCTACCTTAGAATCATTCATAACTAAGCCTCATCTTTGGTTTCTGGATGAAACCACGTATCTAATTGGGATATAGCTTGATCTTTACCTATTTTTTTCAAGGATGAAAATAATTGGACACCTGCATGTAAATTTAGTTTTTTAAGCTTCGCTTCAACTGAATGTAGGCTTGCCATCGCAGTACCGTGTTTTAATTTATCTGCTTTAGTGAGCAAAATATGAACAGGTAATTCAGCGTTATTAGCCCATTTAATCATTTGTAGATCAAATTCTTTCAGTGGGTGGCGAATATCCATCATTAGCATTAAACCTTTTAATGCTTGTCGTGTTTCAAGGTATTTACCTAAAGTTTGTTGCCAGCGGATCTTCATTTGTTCTGGTACTTTAGCATAGCCATAACCCGGTAAATCAACCAGTGCTCGTTCATCATCGAGTGCAAAAAAGTTTATCATTTGGGTGCGACCGGGTGTTTTGCTGATCCGCGCTAATGCTTTTTGATCAGTAATGGTATTAATAGCACTTGATTTTCCCGCATTAGAACGACCTGCAAAAGCTACTTCAATGCCAATATCATCAGGCAACTCAGCCAATTTAGTAGCACTGATAGTGTAATGAGCTTGACGATAGATATTTGACATAAATGATAACTATATTTGATTTATAAGGGTGCAAAAAAGGTCTAATAAGAGTAGCATATCACCAAGTTTATTTATTAGTATTCAATTTAGGAATTTATGATGAAGAAAATTATAATAGCAACAATAAGCTATTTAGCTTTGTTTTCAGCCACAACAGTTATGGCGGCGGGTAATGTGTCGGCAGGAAAATCAAAGGCGGCAGTGTGCGCGGCTTGTCATGGTGCGGATGGTAATAGTCCTTCAAATATGTTCCCTAAATTAGCTGGGCAGGGTGAGGCATATTTAGTGAAACAACTTCAAGATTTCAAAAATGGAACACGTAAAAATGCAGTTATGGCACCGATGGTGGCTGCGTTATCAGAACAAGATATGGCTGATTTAGCGGCATTTTATGCGAGTAATAAGGTAACTGAAGGTGGCACTGCTGAACAGTTAGTTGAAGCAGGTCAAGCTATTTATCGAGGCGGTAATAAAGAGTCAGGAGTTCCCGCTTGTATGGCTTGTCATGGCCCAACAGGTGCGGGAATGCCGGCAGCAAAATGGCCAGCATTATCAGGTCAACATGCTGCTTACCTTGAGGCGCAACTTAATGCTTTTGCTAATGGTACACGTAGTAACGATCTTAATAGTATGATGCGCGATATTGCATCAAAAATGACTGCAGATGAGATCAAAGCTGTTTCGGCCTATGCTTCTGGTTTACATTAGAAATTGATTTTTTAAGAAAAGCCGCATGAGAGTATTCATGCGGCTTTTCTATATTTGGTACTTTTAAAATTATGTCAGACGATAGTCAATCGCATTTGCGCCACCGTAATCTAGGTCAACGCCTATTCCAGTTTTTAGGATCTATGGATCTTGCTGTTACATTATTAGTGGCCTTAGCAATAGCATCTATTATCGGTACGGTATTACAACAAAATCTACCTTATACCGATTACCTGATTAAGTTTGGTCCTTTTTGGTTTGAGGTGTTCGAGGCTGCGGGCTTGTATGATGTGTATAGTGCCTTGTGGTTTCTTGCTATTTTGACGTTATTAGTTATATCTACATCAGTGTGTGTCATTCGTAATACACCTTCAATGCTGAAAGATATGCGAAATTTGCGTACTCATGTACAAGAAAAATCGTTAAGAGCTATGCATCATCAAAAACATTGGGTAGTCACAACTGATGTAGAACAAAGTGCTGCAAAGCTAGAATCAAAATTTACAGAACTGGGTTTTCGTACTAAGCAAACGCCTAGAACGGGTGAAATTTTAGTTTCTGCAATGCGTGGTGGAATGAATCGATTAGGTTATATCCTCACTCATTTAGCGATTATCATTATTTGTGTTGGTGGTTTGTTAGATGGTAATTTGCCGCTAAAATTTGCTGAATGGCAAGGTAAAATCACCATTGAAACACGCGATTTACCGACAAGTAAAATCCCTGCAAGCAGTCGATTACCAGTTGGTCCACATGCATTCAGAGGTAGTATAAATATTCCGGAAGGTCGCTCCTCAGCGGTAGCTTTTCTGGGGATGCGTGACGGCTATTTAGTGCAAGAGCTACCCTTTAGAGTTGAAGTAAAGGACTTTCGAATTGAGCACTATGCAACTGGCCAACCTAAATCATTTGAAACAGATTTGGTTATTCATGATGACGAGCTAGAAGAGCCCTTAACAGCCACAATTGCTGTTAACCATCCATTGTTTTATAAGGGCTATGCTATCTATCAGGCTAGCTTTAGTGATGGAGGTACAAAATTATCACTTGAAGCATGGCCATTAAATCGTGCAGTAGGTTCAGAACCAGTAGAATTTGACACAAAAGTCTTTGAAAATCGCCAAATGACGTGGGGAGATCAAAGCTTGAGGCTTGAAGTACTTTCCTTCCGCTTGTTTAATATTAACCCTGATCCAACGGATGATGATCCAGGTCGGGTTAGAAATTTTGGACCTAGTTTTGGCTATAAGTTGCGAAAAGAGACCGGAGAAGCACGAGAATATTTAAATTATATGCTTCCTGTTGAGCGTAATGGGCGCCAGTATTATTTGAGTGGAGTACGAACTAGCACCGCTGAGCCCTTTGGATATTTGTATATTCCTATTGATGTTGATGGTGGCCTGACGCACTTTAATCACTTTTTACAACGACTACAAGATAAAAAAATTGTGGAGGATGTTGCTCATCAAATGATGTCAGCCACATTGGCTGAATTGGATAATAATGATAAAAACTTAGAACAAAGCTTGCAAGAAACCCTCACCATGTTGGTGGATATGTTTGTGGATGGTGGCTATGTTGCTATTGAAGATTTTATTGAAAATACACTCCCGGAAGCCGAACGTGGAAAATTGGGACCTGCTTATTTGAGTATGTTGCGAGAAATGCTATCACGGATTTATCTAGAGGGTTCAATGTATGAATATAATGAAGCTGAAGCAGATAAACATGCAGATCTTCAACAAGCAGAGTTATTATTTTTCCAAGATGCAGTTGATGCCGTAAGCAGTCTACCTCGTTATGGCGCGCCGGTATATTTTCATTTAGTAGATTATGAGCATGTTGAAGCAAGCGGATTACAAATAACACATGCTCCGGGTAAAGCTGTTGTTTATTTAGGCTGCGCATTTTTAATTATAGGTGTGTTTTTATTATTTTATCTACCACAACGTCGCTTTTGGGCAATTGTAAAGAAAAAAGATAAGGGGTCAGAGGTATTATTGGCAGGGATGAGTAATCGAAACCCGCGTGAGTTTGATATGTTTTTTGAGCAAACAGCCGAACAATTAAAATCAATAGACGGGAACTCTAAGCAAGATAAGCTTTCTTAGAACTAGAAAATAGCGAGAAAAATAATGACAGATAACGTAAGTATAATGAATGTAGACAAAAGCACGCCTATGGTTCAATGGTTATGGCGAGGTTTGATGGCATTAGCAGCCATTGTATTATTAGCCATGTATTCTAATGTATTTGATGGCTATGAAGTGGCGATTGTTATTTTAACTGCTGTCTGCCTGAGCTTTTTAGGACAAAATTGGTCAGGATTTCGGTGGCATATCATAGCTGTAGCTGTGATTAGTCTTTTCGCGATTAGGTTATATGGTCAGGATCTTAGTCTTAGCGAATCTAATTTCTTTTTAAAATACTTAATTGCAAGTCAATCTGCATTTATGTGGATGAGTGCATTATTTGTGATGGCGACCATCGCCTATTTTGCAGGCCTTTTTATGCGCTCACCTTTTACTGAAAAGGTAGCCTCTGCACTTACATGGATAGCAGCAACAATGGGTTTAGTGGGATTGATGGTGCGGTGGCGAGAATCCTATTTAATCAGTCATGATGTAGGTCATATTCCAGTCAGCAACCTTTATGAAGTATTTATCTTGTTTGCAATCATTACGGCTTTACTCTATTTATTCTATGAACGTCGTTACCAAATCCGTAGCTTAGGTGGCTTTGTATTGTTGATTATTAGTGCTGCTGTTATTTTTCAGCTTTGGTATACCTTTGGAAAAGGTGCTCACGAGATACAGCCGTTAGTGCCAGCACTACAAAGTTACTGGATGAAGATTCATGTGCCAGCTAACTTTGTCGGTTATGGTGCTTTTTCAATGGCGGCAATGATTGCTGTAGCTTATTTATTAAAATCATCACAGCAAACTAAGAATCGACAAGGGATATTAAGTTCAGCATTACCTGATTTAGTAGTGATGGATGATTTAATGTATAAAACCATTGCCTTAGGTTTTGCATTTTTTACGCTAGCTACAATATTAGGTGCATTATGGGCGGCAGAAGCATGGGGTGGCTATTGGTCTTGGGATCCTAAAGAAACATGGGCACTTATTGTTTGGCTAAATTATGCAGCATGGTTACATATGCGTATGACAAAAGGCTGGAATGGTAACCCGATGGCATGGTGGGCAATAATTGGCTTGTTTGTGACCATATTTGCCTTCTTGGGCGTTAATATGTTTTTGTCGGGTTTACATTCATATGGTGCGTTATAAGAGACCTCTACTTAAGATAGTTTCAATGATAACGGGTATAAAGTTCTACATAAGTTTTATAAAAAGGAAATGTTTAATATGAAAAAAATAATAACTGCAGCATTATTATTGGGCACTAGCTTATTGCCTTTTAGTGCTTTTTCAATGCCTGAAGCATTTGTAGCTGGTGTGCATTATAAGCCTACTGCTCAATTGCTAGCCACAGGCACTGAGGATAAGATCGAAGTAATAGAAATGTTTTCCTATGCTTGCCCCCATTGTTTTCATTTAGAACCGTTAGTTGAAGAATGGAAAAAAACCTTGCCAGAAAATGTTGCATTTGTAGCGGTTCCTGCTATTTTCCGTGATAGTTGGTTAGAATTGGCAAAATTATATTATACGGCTGAAGCAACAGGTGACTTAGAAAAATTACACCCGTTAATTTTTGATGCTATTCATGTCAAAAAACGTAGAATGGTTACGGAAGATGACATGCTTGATTTCGTTGCAGATCAAGGCATTGATCGTGAAAACTTTGCTAAGGTAATGAACTCATTTTCAGTAAAAGGCAAAGTGAAAAAAGCCTTAGTGATGAGCCGAACATCTGGAATCACAGGTGTGCCTTCAATGATAGTCAATGGCAAATATATTTCTGATGGCCCGATGGCTGGTGGTCAGGAAAACTTATTAAAAGCAGTGGATTTCTTGATCTTAAAAGAATCAGAATAAATATGTTTGGATTAGGAATTGGTCATATAAATAAGGCCGATTCCTAATCAGCTATACAACGGTTTCTCCCACTTTCTTTGGCACGATACAATGCCGCATCAGCTCGTTTGAATACATCTTCAATAGTATCATTGGGTCGGAAAGTAGCTAAGCCAGCAGAGGCGGTAATGGGTACGGGTTTATGTTCATAGTGGAATTTTGAGTTTTGGATTTTTTCACGAATTTTATTCGCTAAACTCAATGCATCTTCTAACCTGGTTTCAGGGAATATCCCGACGAATTCTTCTCCGCCGAATCGGGCAATAAAATCTGCCTCTCGTGTTGCTTGCATAAAAAGACGAGCAATGGTCTTTAATACCTTGTCACCCGCAGCATGACCATATGTGTCATTGACCTTTTTAAAGAAATCAACATCCCATACAACAAGGCTTAATGGTTTCTGATAGCGTTGCCAGCGAATAAACTCTTTTTCGATATTTTCATTAAGTGCTTGACGATTCCAGATACCGGTTAATGCATCTTTTAGTGCTAACTCACGTGATTTGGATGCGGATTCACGTAATAATATACTTTCTTCTTCCATGGCTTTTAAGCGTGTATTGAGTGCCTGAATTTGTTTCTGTGATTCTTCAAATTGAGCACGATCAGAACGTTGGTGATTCTCAAAATGTTGGTTAAGTGCATCTAAACGCTCATTAACTGTCGATTTTAATTGTTCAAGATTATCGGCTTGCGCTACATGACCACGAAGACCTTGTACTTCACTTTCCATTGCTTGATTAATAGCATGGCGTTCTTCAAAACCTTTGACATCATTGTCACTTGTTTCTCTGATATGCTCATCAAGAGATTGCAGTTTAGAGGTAAGTGCTTCGAGAAATTGTTGATATTCGAGTTTTTCATTTACTGCCTGAGAGCCAATAGAACTCACGATTTCGGCAATATCATTAATGATAGAGGGAAGTTGGTCAGGTGTAATGCCATCTTCTATTTGATGACGAATTTTAGTGGCTTTTTTACTTAACTCTGTGGGGAGAGAAAAACGCTCTAATAGCTCCATCAGTACAAGATGGTTAGGTATATCTGAGTTAGATTGCTCATCACTATTTTCGGAACTAACCGGTGGCGTGACTGCTTCAGAGGATGAAGGGGAGGTATTCGCTTTTTCTTTTCCAAATAAATTAAAACTAAAACCTGAAGAGGTTTTATTATCTGTGGGTATAGTGAGACTCTTATCAAGTAGTGATATCACTTCAGGGACTAATTTGGTAACATTTTTGCCTACAGTGTTGAGTTGTTTTATTAAGGATTTTGATTCAGACTTAAATTGTTTAGGTAGTTGGAGCGAAGACAGAAGTTCAGCCAATATCTTCCCAGCATGTAGCCCATTACTTATATCTGCATCCATCCGGGCAATAGCACGTTCCATTTTCTCAAGAATGCCTTCGATGTCAGTATGATTCTTTTTGCCTTTGAGTACCGAACGCAATGATTTTAATTGGGTATCTAGAGTAGGATCGATGCCATCAGCAGCAAGCGCTAGTCGGCCTAAGCTTCTTTCCAGTAATTCATCATAGCGTTGTTGTTCTTCATATTCAGCAAGGGCTGTATAATATTTCTGCTTCCATTCTTCTAATTGTTGCATTGTACTGTCATTTGCCATGACGTTTTTATTCCTTGAAATCATTTATATAATATTGATGGCACTAAAATAGCATTTTTTTTGAGTCAAAACCTTGAACTTATAAGCAATTATAAAAACTGCAAAAATCTTGCTATAAAGCACCGGGTAGGATTTCTTGTTCTTCCATTGTTTCAGGCTGTATTTCAGTCTCGGTAGACTGTAATAAGATATCGTAATAACGCCGAATATTTTGTACGTAGTGAACGGGTTCCCCGCCACGAGCATAGCCATGTTTTGTTTTTTCATACCACTTACGTTTACTTAACCAGCGTAAATGAGCTTTGACATCTGGCCATAAGTCGGGGTTAGCACCATCCATTTCAGTCAATTTACGTGCATCTTCTAAATGACCTAATCCAATATTGTAGGCAGCAAGTGCCATCCAGGTGCGATCAGGTTCCTGAATACGTTGTGGTAAACGTTTTTTTATTGAGGCCAAATAAGCAGCACCACCTTTTATACTTTGTGCTGGATCTTTTCGATCAGCAACATTCATAAATTTTGCAGTGTCTTGGGTTAGCATCATTAAACCTCTAACTCCAGTGGGAGACACGGCATTGCGATCCCAATGTGATTCTTGATAGGACATGGCTGCGAGAATTCGCCAATCAATATTATGTTCTAGTCCTGCTTGTTCAAATAGTGCTTGATATTTAGGGAGCCGTGTTAGAATTCGACGCTCAATTGCGCGTGTATCAAGATAATCGAAATGACGGATATGACCATAATATTTTTCTTTCAATCGGCTAAGATCTCCTGATTCATCCATCATTTCAAAGAATAGAGCCATTTCTTTCGCTAGTGAGGCATCTTCTGAAAACGGCATAGCCCAAGCAATGTCTTGTGGGTCAGAAATATTAAAAGCAACACGTAACTCAGGAAATTTTAGCTGATTGGCTGCTATTTCATTTGAATCAGCAATGGTGTAATCAATAAGCTCTAATTGGACTAATTCCAGTATGCCACTGCTATCAATTTCAGAGTTTTCTGTCCAGGTCAGTGATGGGATTTCCTCTTTTAGTGATGTTAATTGCTCGACATGACTACTGTTGGCAACTACTTCTAAATGTCCATCAGCCAAATCTGTTAAGTTCTTTGGCTTCTTTGTCCCAAGGCGATATACCAATTGCTGTATGACTTTATCATAAGCGGGACCAAAACGAATAATATCTTTCCGCTCTGGTGTAATAGTTAATCCAGCAGCGGCAATATCAGCTTTGCCTTGTTCGATGAGTTTTAGCATATCACCTAAATTATCCGGTACTATTATTTTAAGTTTTACATTAAGGTATTCTGCAAAACGTTTTACTAATTCATATTCGAAGCCGGCTAACTCTTCATCTTTTACATAATAACTTGTCGGGCCATAACGGCTCAGTACACGTAGTTCACCACGTTCACGGATCTCTTCTAGGTGTGGGACTGCCTCGCCACAAGCAATAAGAAAAGATAACGATACAAGCAATAAACTGATAAATTTCAAATAGGACTCCTTGATAATACTTGAATGAATTATGCCTTTATTGACTGATTTGCACCATAGTTAGTTTTTAAATTATTGAACTGTTTTGTTTTTAGGGTCTGTTGATCTTTCATAGCCGCCACTGCTGGAGGCTATGAAAGATCAACAGACCCTATAGGATTTTATAAGAAATAGCTTATAATTTACCCATTTTTACATCTGAAGTATAAAGACTATGAATTCACCTGAGTTACTCTTACCTGCCGGTAGTTTACAACATATGCATTATGCTTATGCTTTTGGAGCTGATGCTGTTTATGCGGGGCAACCACGTTATAGCCTAAGGGTACGGAATAATGATTTTCATAAATTAGCAGTTTTAGCTCAAGGAATTGAAGATGCGCATGCATTAGGAAAACAGTTTTTTGTGGCAAGTAATTTGATGCCACATAATGTCAAAATAAAAACATATATGGCTGATATGGAACCGGTAATTAAAATGAAGCCTGATGCATTGATTATGGCTGATCCTGGATTGATCATGATGGTACGTGAACGCTGGCCTGATATGCCTATTCATTTGTCTGTTCAAGCGAATACGGTGAATTATCAGGCAGTAAAATTTTGGCAATCAGTTGGGGTCACTAGGGTGATCTTATCTCGTGAATTATCACTAGATGAGATTGAGGAGATTCGCCAACAATGTCCAGAAATGGAGATAGAAGTCTTTGTTCATGGTGCGCTTTGTATCGCTTATTCAGGCCGCTGTTTATTATCAGGCTATTTTAACCATCGTGATCCTAATCAGGGTTCGTGCACAAATTCTTGCCGATGGGATTATAAAACCCATGCCAGTGATGGCAATGATGATTCACCACAAAAAATTGATTTTAAGGCTTTTGATGCAATGAATCAAAGTGGTCTTTCTGACTGTGGAGGTCAGCAACGCCATCCATTAGCAGATGATATATATTTAATTGAAGAAGGCAATCGGTCGGGTGAGTTGATGCCTATTTTTGAAGATGAACATGGTACCTATATCATGAATTCAAAGGATCTTCGTGCCATTCAACATATAGAACGTTTAGTGAATATTGGCGTGGATTCACTAAAAATAGAAGGGCGAACTAAATCGATTTATTATGTTGCCCGCACAGCACAACTCTATCGCCGAGCCATTGATGATGCCATGGCAGGCAAACAATTTGATCCGACATTAATTGGTAAACTTGATAATCTAGCAAATCGAGGTTATACCGATGGCTTTTATCAGCGCCACCCGACACAAGAACAACAAAATTATATAGTGGGTTATTCAAGCAGTGATCGTCAACAATATGTGGGCGAAGTAGTCGGCTTTGACACTGAATCACAATGCTTGATGATTGATGTTAAAAATAAATTCTCTATCGGTGATAAGCTCGAACTTATCTTGCCAGAGGGCAATATTGAATTAACACTGGAAACATTATTCAATAACGATAATGAAAATATTGATGTAGCACCAGGTAGTGGACATCAAGTAAAAATACCCTTTGTAGGCAAGGTGTCACAACAAGGCTTATTGGCAAAATATTTATAATATCCAGCTACTCCCCCCCAGAATTGGGGTAGAAGACTTTGTCTTGGCGAGTATAATTGTGCTGTAGTTAACAATTAATGAGAGAATAATATATGTTTAAAAAATCAATAACGGCATTGGCTTTATTGACAATGACCACTTTTGCTAATGCATCTACTTTTGTAATCGATCAACATAATGACTTTGCTGGTCCATCCGGGGGATATACGAATCTTGTTTCAAATTGGACACAAATTAGTATTAACCCAGTAGGACAATCGTTTTCGCCTACGGCAACGAGCCTTGACCATGTTGAATTACAATTAAATGCCCAATACTCAACAACTGCTGAAGTCTATGTAGAGATTTTGGATTCGGTTGGGGGAACCGTTTTGGGCACGAGTAATAATACACTTTCATTTACGGGTGCTATAATTGAATTGGCCCATTTTGAATTTTCACCTATTGATATAAGTGGCTACAGCTCATTATTTATGAATATTGTTGCGAGCTCTGGTAGTTATGGTGCATTTTTTGCCGGTGGAGTAGGTGATAACTATGCGGGAGGCGCGGCATATTTCAATGGTGCTTTCACTACAAACGACTTATGGTTCAGAACAGGTGTATCAGAAGTACCTGTACCTGCCGCTTTGTTTATGTTTGCACCTGCACTGCTTGGTTTCTTAGGGTTCCGTCGTAAATTACGCGCTTGAATTTAAAATCAATCGTAAACAGTAGTAAAAAGCCATTCCCATTTATGGGAATGGCTTTTTGTTATGGAATGTCGAGTAGTTGTTTGGCGTGGCGTAAATACTGTTTTTTAGATAAACTGAATATGATTGTTTGAAGTAGAGTGAGTTTAGTAAGGCGCGGCCGACTGAGTAAGGCATGATCTTTTTGTTTTATCAGTTTATTCAGTGTGATAATCCCCCCTAAGGTCATGGCACGAATTTCCCAACCAACTCTGCCTTTTATCGTGCAACCCAGTTCAATGCCCTGTGTCATCATCTGTTGTGCACGTTGATATTGCAAACGGAGTAAGGGCGCGATTTTAGTTGTATCTTCACTAAGGAGTTGTTGCTCGCCGACTCCAAATTGTTCAAGCTCATCCGTTGGGATATAGACCCGGTCTGATTCAGTAAGATCTTGCACAATATCTTGATAAAAGTTAATTAATTGCAGGCTGCTACAAATGGCATCAGATTGTTCTAATTGTTGAGGGGTTGGTTTGCCGGATAGATGCAGTAACAACCTGCCGACAGGATTGGCAGAACGTCGGCAGTAATCCAACACGTCGGCAAAGCTTTGATAACGTTGTTTAGTTACATCTTGTTTGAAGGCATCGAGTAAATCAGCAAACAGTTCTGTGGGTAAGGCGTGTTGCTTGATAACATCGTCAAGTGCAATAAAGATGGGATCAGTATCTTGATAAATATTATCGGAAACGGCTTGTAATGCTGTACTAAATTCTTCTAACAGTGCTAAACGCTGTTGGGGTAGTAGATCACCTTCATCGGCAAAATCATCAGCTGTTCTGGCAAAGGCATAAATTACGCTAATGGGTCGGCGTAACCTTTTCGGTAGTAACACCGAAGCAACAGGAAAATTTTCATAATGACTTTTGGCCAGTTTTTGGCAAAATTGATAGGCTTGTTCTAACTCAGGCATCTGACTCTTCTTTTACATTGCGTATTTGAGTGTCTATTTCAGGGATAGAATCGATTTCCTCTTTAGCTCTGATCCCCATATCCAGAAAACGTTTACCACTTGGGATGACGTGTCGCTCTAACGAGCCAACAGTTTTATTAAAATTATCTACAGTGGTGTTTAAGCTGGTGCCAAGTTTAGCTAAATGGCTGGTAAAAACATTTAAACGTTTATAGAGGCTTTCGCCCAGCTCTCGAATTTCGATTGCATTATCAGCTAAGACTTGTTGTTTCCATCCGTAAGATATCGTTCTCAGTAGCGCGATGAAATTGGTCGGTGTCGCTAAGATAATATTTTGTTGAATGGCATCTTCAAGTAGCTTTGGGTCAAGTTCTAAAGCAGCCGAGAGAAAATGCTCTCCCGGAATAAAGAGCACTACAAATTCGGGTGATTGTGAAAATTCAACCCAATAGTTTTTTGAAGCTAACTCTTTTACCCGTTGGCGAATAATTTGAGCATGGCGTTTTAATTCTTTTGTACGCACCTCATTTTCAGTTGCTTGCATCGCCGATAAATACGCCTCCAGCGGCGTTTTTGCATCGACAATGATTTCTCGATTTTCTGGCAAACGTACAATCATATCAGGGCGAATACTACCCGATTCAGTTACCGTATGTGT
>Ga0256839_1004359_pt1 | contig 13885 bp, 11 predicted proteins | sample 354166metaG_FD_185968 | JGI IMG/M metagenome (GOLD analysis project Ga0256839, IMG submission 185968) | Hydrothermal vent microbial communities from Mid Atlantic Ridge, Atlantic Ocean - 354-166 | ecosystem: Environmental > Aquatic > Marine > Hydrothermal vents | place: Atlantic Ocean: Mid... | reverse complement strand
TGCGCCCGGTGACGATCGGCTGGGTGAAGGCGATGGGCGGGATCAGCGACAGCACGTTGCGCCGGGCCGCGCGCAGAGAGGCCAGCATGCCAAGCGGCTCTTGCGGCGGGGCGATGGTGGGGGGCGTGAAACGGTTCATGCGGGTCAGCATATCACGTCCCGGCGCAGGTGCGAGCACCGGGTTGCGTCAGGTGTCGGCAGGGGTGTCCCGGTGGAAAACCGCAAGAAGCGCGCCCGCCCTGACGCCGCCCATATCCTCCAGCCGGGTCCGGGTTTTCTGGATATCCAGGAAATTTCCCAACTCCTGAATGTTCAGGTAAAGCCCGGCAGAACTCCATGACCTGATGCTCTCCAGAAACGTCAGCAGGTCCGCGTCGCTTTTCGTGTTCTGGGCAACCCAGTCCCGCGCCCGGGCTTCGGCCCCGCCCTGCAGCCAGGCATACAAGATGTGAACGAACTGCGGGTTCTGCGCCAGATCGCCAGGCGTCGCCCTCTCCAGCCGCTTCAGAAAGCCCGTTCGCGCCGCCTCAAACCGGGGCGTTGACATCAGCCGGTCTTTTTCCGGCTCCGGCAGGTCGATGTCCGCCCATGCCCCCGCCAATTCCACGGTGTTCCCGGATATTCCGGGCAGGAAGCGCCTCATTCTGCCCAGCAGTTCGCCCTGTTGGTCAGGCTCCACGCCCAGGGCGGCTTTCAGTTTTTTTGCGCCGTCAAGCGGGGCGTCGTTGTCCAACACGCCCCCTTCATGCAGGCGTGCCAGGGTGGCGACATAGCCCTCGATCCAGCCAGGCAACGCCGGCGCCTTGATGCGGACGATCTGCAGAAACAGCAGGTCGCCCGGGTCGACCTTGCCGGCAAGTGGCTGATAATGCAGGCGAAAATGGTTCAGCACCCGCACCACGTCGCGCGGGGTGTTCAGATAGACCTCTCCGATCCTCTGCGCTGCCGCCTGGATGCGCGCGGCCTGCCGGTCGTCCACTCTGCCCGCGATATTCCGCGCGGCTTCGGCCAGCCAGCTTGTCAGATCCCACGGCTCGGGGGCCGGCAGCCGGAAAGACACCTGGATGATCTTTTCCAGAAACGCGCGGCCGTCCGTCATCCCGGCCTTTTCCAGCGCCCTGGCCGTTGTTTCGGGGTCGAAGGCGACAAGATAGGTGATGTTCGGAAAGTCGGCCACCGCCTTGACCAGCCGCAGCACTTCCAGGGTGTCCTGCGGCTCCAGCCGGTCGAGATCGTCGATGAACACGATGATCTTCTGCCCGGTGTCTTTCAATGACTCGCGGATTTCCTCGCGCAGCCTGACAAGCGAGGGCGTCGCGGCGGCGTCCAGCCCCTTGCTGGCCGCGCCGGCAGCCCGCGCGGCCGTCTGATTGAAAAGGGACAGGCCAAATTCCGCGCCCCGCGCCAATTTGGAAAACATGCGAAGGTTGTCTCGCAACTTCCTGTTTTTAGCGGCGTTTGCGTCGTGGGGCAGGGCGTCTGCAAGGCTTGCAAACAGCTCGTGCAGCAGCGCGTCGCGCCCGCCCACCAGCCAGGGCAGAAAGCGCAGTGTGGACACGTCCGGCAATTGCGAAAACACCAGTTCGACCAGCGATGTCTTGCCGCTGCCCCAGGCCCCCTCGATGCCGATCACAAGCCCGCCATCGGCGGGTTGGGCCTTGATGGATGCGGCCAGTTCCTCGGCGATCTTCGCAAAGCCCAGGCGGTCGCCCCCATCGTCGGCCAACGGTGCGTCCGTTTCCATCAAACCCTTTTCCATCAACTCCGCCATGCCCCGGCCCCCTTGTCGCCTGCCGGGACCAGTGTCGCCGATTTTGCCCGGCACGAAAGCGGGCACCCCAAGGCCGGCCCGCCCCCGGCCCGCGCCGCTTCAGATCCCGTCGCCGGTGCCGCGCCCGGTGCGGTAGGCCCGGATGTCGGCGGCCGCGGCGGCTGCCGTCGCCTCGGCGTGGCGGGCGCGCCGCCTCTGGCGCCGGCGCAACAGGCGGCGCAGATAGCCGCGCTTTTCGGCCGGCACATCGTCCGGTGGCGGGGCCGGCGGCGACCCCAGGTCCAGCGTCTCGCCGCGCCGGTGCGCCTGGTGCAGCGCGCGCAGTTGCGCCTCCCACACCAGTTCGGCCGCCTTCATCGAGACCAGCACCGCCACCGGCTGCCCGTGCCGGCGCAGCACATAGCTGAAGCCCTCCATCTCGACCTTGCGCACCGCCTGCGCCAGCCCGTCGCGCAGCGCGCTCACACTCACCGATTTGATCACTGGGTCCATGGTTCCCGCCGTTTCCTTGTGCGGCGCCGGGATTGTACGATCCCGGTCACCCGTCTGCGTCCGTTTCGTCCGTTTCCGGTCCCCCGATCCTGCGGCCTGTCGGTTAAGGCCGTGCCAACCAACCGTGCGCTGGCCGTCGCTTTTGCGCCAAACCCGGTCGCTTGGCTCTTCCCCCTGCGTCGCGAAAAAGGCAATCTTCGCCCAGGAAGAATCCGCGGAGGCCATCCGATGAAAACCCATGTGAAATCACTGATCGTCGGCGGCGGTGCCGTCGGTGCCGGGATCGCTTACCACCTGGCCCGTGCCGGTTGGGAGGTGATGTTGCTGGAACGCGACGAGCTGACCGCCGGCTCCACCTGGCATGCCGCCGGTTTGTTGCCGCTGTTCAACATGGGATACGCCACCAGCCACATTCACGACTACTCGGTGAAATTCTACAAATCGCTCGAAGCCGAAACCGGCCTGAACGCCGGATTTGCAGTGGTCGGAAACCTGCGCATGGCGCAGTCGGCTGCGCGGATGGATGAGTTTCAGCTTTACGCTTCAACCGCCGAAACCGTTGGAATCCCATATGAATTCATGACCCCCGATCAGATCAAGGAGCGCTGGCCCCTGGTGCGCACCGAAGATTTGCGCGGCGCGCTGTTTCACCCGACCGACGGCTACATCAACCCGGCAGACGTGACCCAGGCCATGGCCAAGGGTGCGCGCCAGTTCGGCGCGACCATCGAACGGCGCTGGCAGGTGGACGGCTACGAATGGACCGGCAGCGAATGGCGCGTCAGCGTCACGAAGATGGTGGAACGGGGCGGAAACCTGGTGCCTTCGGACGAACGCGCCGTGATCACCGCCGAGCATGTGGTGACGGCCACGGGCAACCACGCGGTGCGCACGGCGGGCCTTCTGGGGCTCAAGCTGCCGGCAATTCCCGTGGAACATCAATACATTGTGACAGAACCCGACCCGGCGCTGGTCGACTGGCGCAAGGCCGGCAACCCCGAGCACCCGGTGCTGCGCGATGCCGATGCCAAGTGGTATGTGCGCGAAGAACGGGGCGGCTGGATATTGGGGCCTTACGAGCGCGGCGCTCCGGCGCGCTTCGAATGGGGCGTGCCCGACAGCTTCCGCGCCGATCTGTTTCCGCTCGATCTGGAGCGGATCGAAGAAGAATACATGTCCTTCATTCACCGCATCCCGTCCAGCGAACCTGTTGGTTTGAAAGATGATTTCAACGGTCCGATCTGCTACACCCCCGACGGCAACCCGCTGGTCGGCCCGGCACCGGGCTTGCGCAACATGTGGCTGGCCGAGGGGTTCAGCTTCGGCATCACGGCGGCCGGCGGCACCGGCTATTATCTTGCGCAGATGATGGTCGAGGGCGAAGCCGAAATCGACATGGCCAGCCTTGATCCCAAGCGTTACGGCGACTGGATGACCACCGAATATGCCGCCCGCAAGAACGAGGAATGCTACGAACACGTCTATATCCTGCACCACCCGGACGAAGAACGCCCCGCCTGCCGGCCGCTGCGCACGGCCCCGGCCTATGACCGGCAAAAGGCGCTTGGCGCGCAGTTCGGGCAGGTCAACGGCTGGGAAAGACCCAATTATTACGGACCCTTGGACGCTCCCGCGGACTTCGACGAAAAGGCGCGCAGCTTTCGCCGCGGCGGCTGGTGGCCCTATGCCCGTGACGAGGCGCAGGCGATCCGGGAAGGCGTCGGGCTGATCGACGCCACGGCCTTTGCCAAGCATGTGGTCAAGGGGCCGGGGGCGGCGGCCTTTCTGGACTGGTTCACCACCAACAAGCTGCCGCGCGTCGGGCGGATCAACCTGACCTACGCGCTGACCGATGCCGGCACCACCCGCACCGAATACACCATCCTGCGCGAAGCCGAGGATCGTTTCGTGCTGATTTCGGCCGGCGCCTGGCATGCCTATGACCGCGACCATCTGCTCAAGGCCGTTGCCGACAAGGAGGCCGAGTTCGGCCGCATCGAGGTCGAGGACTGGACGACGCGCTACGGCGTTTTCGCCATCGCCGGGCCGAAGTCGCGCGATGTGCTGCGTGAACTGATCCGCGACCCCGAGCCGGAAACGGCGCTGTCCAACAAGCGGTTCCCGTGGTTGTCGATGCGCAGGATCGAGCTGAAGATGTGCCCGGTCGTCGCGATCCGCGTGGCCTATACCGGCGAGCTGGGGTGGGAGCTTCATCACCCGATCGAGATGCAGAATTACCTTTGGGATCAATTGCTTGAAGCGGGCGGAAAGCACGGGCTCAAGCTGGTGGGTGCGCGCGCCCAGAACTGGCTGCGCCAGGAAAAGAGCTATCGCGCCTTTGGCACCGAACTGGGCCGCGATGCGACGCCGCTCGAGGCCGGGCTGGACCGGTTCGTCGATCTTTCCAGGGATTTTCACGGCAAGCAGGCGATGGTCGAAACCGGCATTCGCAGCAAATGCGTGACGCTGCTGGTCGACGGGCCTGCCGATGCCGACCCCTGGGGGCGCGAGGCGCTTTATCACGAGGGTGAAAAGGTCGGACGCCTGACCTCGGGCGGCTACTCGGTGGCTTTCGGCAAGTCGATCGGCATGGGCTATGTGCGCCCCGATCTGGCCGAACCGGGGCAGAAGCTGAAAGTGCGGATGTTCAACGAGTTGTGGGACGCCGAGGTGACCCAGGACAGCCCGTATGATCCGAAAAACGAGACGATCCGCATAGACGGGTGAAGACGGCTCAGCCCGGGCGTTGCGCCACCAGCATCAGGTTGCTCGCCGGCATGTCGACAGGTTGTGCGGGCACCAGTCCGGCCGCCTTCTGTTTGCTCTGAACCCATTCGAAGGACTTGTATCCGATCTCGGCATCCTGCGCGCGCAGGCTTTGATGAAACTCCCGGTCGCCGTCCGAGGCAAAGCTGGTGCCACGCAGGAACGGGCCATAGGCCACAAACACGCCGCCCGGGGCCAACGCCTGTGCCGCTTCGGCAATCAGGGTCTCTGTTTCGGCGTCGCTGATCAGGTGCAGGAGGTTCACCAGCAAGATCACATCCTGGCCCGCCAGTTCTCGGCCCCATCCCGGTGCCGTTGCATCAAGGTGCAGCGGGGGCGCGACGGCCTGGCTCAGGCCTTCGTGTTTCAGCCAGGCGGAAATGCTGGCGCGCCGCTCCGGGGCGATATCGGTCGGCTGCCATGACAGATCGGGAAACCGGCGGGCCAGTGCGACCATGTGCTCGCCGGTGCCGCTGGCAATTTCAAGCGCGCGCCCCTTGGGCGGGACAAGACGGGCAAGTGCATCAAGAATGGCCGTGCGGTTGCGCGCGGCCGAGGGCGCGAACAGGCGTGCGTCAGGGCCGGTTCGGGCCACGCTTGCGCTGTCGGGAAGGTTCAGTCTGCGCGCTGCCATGTTCGCCCTTCTGCCGCACTTTTCGTGACTGTAGAATTCGTTTCAATTTCTAGACAGAACGCCGGCTCGGGCAAGGGCGATAACCAGGTTTGGTTACACTTTTGCGATAGGGATGCATCGGAAACCGGGACAAGTGGAAAGGTGAGACATGAGTTTTCTGAAGACTTCCGACATGAGGGTCGGCACGGCGCAACCATTTCCGGGCGGCATCGCTGCCGGTGCCAGCCTGCGCACCCCATGCGGGCTGCGTCGCATTGAAATGGTGCGCCCGGGTGATCTTGTGGTCACGCGCGACAATGGGCTGCAACCGGTGCGCCGGATCTGGGAACGCTCGGTCACAGCCGCCGAAATGGCCGCCGAACGCAGCCTTGCCCCGATCTGCCTGCAGCCCCGCGCTCTTGGCCCGATGCTGCCTGCCAACCGTATTTCACTGGCGCCGGATCAGCGTTTTCTGGTGCCGGGCTACCGTCTGGAAGGCCAGCAAGACACTGCCGGCTGCCTTGTTGCGGCCCGCGATCTTGCAGAGCCGGTTGAGGGCGCATTCCTCGACATGTCCGCCAAGCGGGTGCGGTTTTTCACCATCCTGTTCGACACCCACCAGGTGTTTTGCGTGGATGGTCTGCCCGTGGAGAGTTTCCTTGCCAGCGCATCGGCTATTGCCCGTCTGGATGAAGGGTTGCGCGACGATGTGCTTGCGTTGTTTCCAGAGCTTGCAACCAAGCCGAACGCCTATGCGCCGGCGCCCTACAAGGTCTTGAATTCGGTGCAGTATCTGCCCGATCGGGTGTAGGGTCAGGCGAAGCGTTCCGGCGACAGGGCCGCTCGGGTCGCCTTGTCCAGTTCACCGGGGCGCCCGGCCAGAACATCAGCCAGAAGCTGGCTGGCGGCGGGGGCGGTCTGAAAACCGTAGCCGCCCTGGCCCGCGCTCCAGACAAAGGTCGGGTCATGCGGGTCCGGCCCGATAACGAGCGAGCGGTCGGGCGAAAACGTGCGCAGGCCGGCCCAGCTGCTGTCAAGCCGCGTGACAGGTTCCGTCACCACCGCTTCGTATCGCGCCAACCCCTCGGCCAGCGTCAGGTCTTCGGGCCAGGCATCATGGGGCTCAGTCGGCGTCTCGTCGGCGGGTGACACCAGCAGCTTTCCGGCATCGGGCTTGGCATACCAGGTTTCACCCGGGCCAAACATCATTGGCCAGTTCGACAGGTCCAGGCCACCGGGCGCGGGGATGCGCGCGACCGAGCGCCGAAAGGGCTGAAATCCCAATGGCGCAATCCCGGCCATTTCGGCAATCGCGTCGACCCATGCGCCGGCCGCATTCACGAGAATACGGGCGGACATTGCGCCATTTGCCGAGTTCACCATCCAGCCGGGGCCGGTGCGTTCAATGCTCTGGACCTGACACCCGGTCAGGACCTTGCCGCCATTGGCGCGCAGTTCGCGGGCGAAGTTCTGGATCAGAAGATCGGTATCAACGTCCCAGGCTTCGCCATGGTAGCCTGTTTCGATCACGACATCGGTGTTCAGCACCGGCACCATTTGCCGGGCGTCATCGAGCGAAATTTCCTCCATCGCCATCGCAACCATGTCGCGGGCAAAGGCCGCGCGGGTTTCTTCGGTGCCAACCAGCAACAGCCCGCGTGGGCTGAGCACACCACCGTTGGCGGTCTGGTGGTAGCGTTTGCTGGCCTTGTTCAGTGCGATGGTCGAGGGTGAGCCATAGGTTTCCTCGAACATCGCGGCGGATCGGCCCGAGGCGTGATAGCCAAGCCCGTCCTCGGCCTCTAGCAGAACGACCGTGCCAAGATGCGACAGCCGTGCTGCTGCCGAAACGCCGGCAATGCCGCCGCCGATGATCAGGAAATCAAACATGAACCCGGTTCCTCAAACTGGCGCCTTTTCTTTCACAGCATGGCGCAAAGAGAAAGGCCCGGGCAGGTGCCCGGGCCGATTTCGTGCCGCTTGTCGTTCCCTGCCGGGCACTCCGCGCTCAGCGAAGCGGCAACGAAGAGGCTCGGCAGAGCCGATGAGTGGCCCCAGTGGATCAGTTCGGAATGTCGCCCGACAGACCCTCGACGTAAAAGTTCATGCCAGCCAGCGTGCCATCGTCGGCCGTTTCACCTTCAGCCAGCCAGTCCGAACCGTCCTGCTTCTTCAAGGGGCCGGTGAACGGGTGGTATTCGCCTGCGGCAATGGCATCGCGCAGGGCTTCCGCCTCGGCTTTCACATCAGCCGGCACCGCGCTGGAAATCTCGCCGATTTTCACCATGCCCGGCCCGATGCCATCCCATGTGTCCGTGCTTTCCCATGTGCCGTCCATGACAGCCTGAACGCGGGCAATATAGTATGGGCCCCAGTTGTCGATGATCGACGAAACCCGTGGCAACGGCGCATACTCCGCCATATCCGAGGCTTGTCCGAATGTGATGACGTTTCCGGCTTTTTCCGCGGCAGCCTGGGGGGCGGTCGAGTCCGTGTGTTGCAAGATCACGTCGGCGCCCTGCTCGATCAGCGCATTGGCCGCGTCGGCTTCCTTGGCGGGGTCGAACCATGTGTAGACCCAGACGACCGAGAATTCGACATCAGGGTTGACTTTCCTGGCGTGGATATAGGCCGAGTTGATGCCGCGGATGACTTCGGGGATCGGGAAGGACGCGATGTAGCCGATCTTGTTGGTCTTGGTCATGCGGCCGGCGATCGTGCCTTGCACCGCGCGCCCTTCGTAGAAACGGGCGGAATAGGTCGAGACATTGTCGGCGCGCTTGAAGCCCGTGGCATGTTCGAATTTCACATTCGGGAACTTCGCCGCGACGTTCAGAACCGGGTCCATATAACCAAAGGATGTGGCGAATATGATATTCGCACCGCCCAAAGCCATCTGCGTCATCGCGCGCTCGGCGTCGGCGCCCTCGGGAACACTTTCCTGAAACACGGTTTCAACCTTGTCGCCAAAGGCTTCTTCAACGGCCTTGCGGCCCTGGTCGTGCTCAAAGGTCCAACCGCCGTCGCCGACGGGACCAACGTAGATGAAACCGACCTTGGTCTTTTCCTGAGCGAGTGCCGCCCCGGCCAGACCAAGCGCCAAGGCGGCTCCGGTCAGAATTGATGTGAATTTCATGTGTTTCTCCCTTCGAGTGTTCGGGCATCTCGCCCGGGTTGGCAGCAAAAGCCTCTAACCAGAGGCATGGAATATCCGGCCCAAGGCCGCAGGCGCGCCCAGAGCGGCACGACCACGTTTGGCCGACATGATAACCAGAACCAGTATTGTTACCAGATATGGTAGCATCGACAAGTAGACGACGGGTATGTTGACGCCAGCTGCCTGCAAATTCAGTTGCAAGACCGTGACTCCGCCGAACAGATACGCACCCAGCAGGACCCGCCATGGCCGCCAACTGGCAAATACCACGATGGCCAGCGCGATCCAGCCGGCGCCTGCCGTCATGCCTTCCGTCCATTGCGGCACGCGAATCAGGCTGATGTAGGCCCCGCCCAGCCCGGCCAGCGCACCGCCAAAGGCAATCGCGGCCATGCGGATGCGAACAACCTTGTAACCAAGCGCATGCGCCGCATCGTGGTTTTCGCCAACCGCACGCAGGATCAGCCCGGCGCGGGTAAACTTCAGCACAGCCCAGACCAGGGCGACCAGCGCGATCGAGAAATAGACCATCATGTCATGGCGAAACAGGATCGGCCCGAGCACCGGGATGTCCGCCAGCAGCGGCACGTCGAAGTCGGTGGTCGGCGGGGCCTTGATCCCGATGTATTTCTGCCCGAGCAAGGCCGACAGCCCCAACCCGAACAGTGTCAGCGCGAGACCGGATGCCACCTGATTTGACAACAGGTACTGGGTCAGCAGGCCAAAAAGCAGCGACAAGACCGCGCCGCCCAGGGCCGCGCCGACGAACCCGAGCAGCGGGCTTCCGGTTTCCACCGCAATGACGAAGCCGCAGACGGCACCGGTAATCATCATGCCTTCGACGCCAAGATTGAGCACACCCGATTTTTCGGTCACCATCTCGCCAAGAGCTGCAAGCAGGATCGGTGTCGATGCCACCATGATCGAGGCCAGTAGAACCAGCGGGTTGATTGAGGACAGGTCCATCACGCGGCCTCCGTCTTGCCGAAGCGAATCTTGAAGTTGGCGAGCACATCGACCGCGAGCAGGAAAAACAGCAGCATTCCCTGCAGCAACTGGATGGCCGCACCCGGCAGGCCAAGGGTCGATGCGGCCGCATCGCCGCCAACGTAAGTCAGGGCCATCAGCAACCCAGCCAGCATCACGCCAATGGGGTTCAGCCGCCCGAGAAAGGCCACGATGATCGCCGTGAAACCGTAGTTGGAATTGAAGTCGATGCTGATCTGCCCGGCCGGCCCCGTGACTTCAAACATGCCCGCAAGCCCGGCAAGGGCACCGGATATTCCCATGCAGATGACGACCAGCATTGACGGGTTTACGCCAGCAAACCTTGCGGCCTTGGGAGCTGCGCCGGTCAGACGTATCTGGAAGCCCAGCAAATGCCGGTTCAGCAGGGCATAGGCGAATATCACGGCCAATATCGCTGTTACGACCCCCCAATGCACACCTGCGCTTTCGATCAGGAAATTGTTATGCGCTGCCGGATAATCCTTGAAGTTCCGGCTGCCCGGAAACCCCAGGCCGTCCGGGTTGCGCAATAGCCCCGACGAGACCGAGGCAAGCATCGCCTCGGCCACATACACCAGCATCAGTGACACCAGTATCTCATTGGTATTGAACCTGGTTTTCAGGATCGCGGGGATCATCGCCCACAGCCATCCCCCCAGCGCTCCGGCGACGATCATGGCCGGAAACAGCAGAATGCTTTCGCTCGGATAGAACGCCAGTCCGAATGCTGCGCCACTGATGGCGCCGATGATATACTGGCCCTCAGCCCCGATATTCCAGATCCCGGCCCGAAACCCCAGCGACAGACCGATGGCAATCAGAATCAGAGGCGCAGCCTTCACCAGCAACTGCCCGCGATAGTAAAACGCGAACTCGCCAAAGATCGGATCCCAGAAAATCGTGCGGATCGCTGCAAGCGGGTCGGTTCCGAGAAAGGCAAACATCGCCCCCCCGGCCAGCATTGTCAGAACGACAGCGAGCACAGGCGTCGAGGCCGTCCAGAAGCGCGACGGAGCCGGGCGTTTTTCAAGCCTGAACATGGGCGACCTCCATTCCGTGTGCACCGCCCATCATGAGGCCGATTTCTTCGATGCTCAGTTCGCGCGCGGGCCTGGTCTCGCTCAGTCGCCCCTCGTTCAATGCGGCGAACCGGTCCGAGATTTCCATCAGTTCATCAAGGTCCTGGCTGATGCAGATCACCGCTGCACCCTTGGCTGCCAGATCAAGCAGAGCCTGCCGGATATCAGCTGCCGCCGAGGCGTCGACCCCCCATGTCGGCTGGTTGACGACCAGAACATCCGGGCGCTGCAGGACCTCACGCCCGATCACGAATTTTTGCAGGTTGCCACCGGAAAGAGAGCGGGCGACGTTTTCCGGGCCAGGAGTGCGCACGTCGAAATCCCGGATGATGGCCTGCGCAAAAGTCCGCGCCTTGCCCCATTTGATGAACCCATTGTCTGCCAGATGCTCGCGGATCGTGCCGGTCAAGGCCGCGTTTTCGGTGAGCGACATGTCGGGGGCCGCGGCATGGCCCAGCCGTTCTTCGGGTGCCGCCAACAGCCCCAGCGCGCGGCGCGGGTTCGGCCCCAGGTCCCCGACATCCTGCCCGCGCAGCCGAATTGCGGTGGGATGCGATGGCAGTTCGCCGGAGAGCGCCGCCAGCAATTCATCCTGCCCGTTCCCGGCCACGCCACCGATACCCACGACCTCACCTGCACGCACCTTGAGGTTTATGTTTTTCAACGGCGTGCCAAAGGGGTTGGCCGACTCGAGGCTCAGCCCGTCGATATCAAGCACCACGTCCCCCACGTCTGCCGATTCACGAGTCGGTGTGTGCAATGTTTGCCCGACCATCAACTCGGCCAGTTCCCGCGCCGATTTTTCGCGCGGATCGCAGGTGCCAACAACCTTGCCCAACCGCAGGATCGTGGCGGCATCGCAAAGCGACCGGATTTCCTCAAGCTTATGGGATATATAGAGAATGGCAGTTCCTTCAGCGCTCAACTTGCGCAGGGTTTCAAACAGGATTTCCACTTCCTGGGGGGTCAACACCGATGTTGGCTCGTCCATGATCAGCAATTTCGGATCCTGCAACAGGCAGCGGATGATCTCGACACGCTGCCGCTCGCCGGCGCTCAGTTCCCCGACCAGGCGCACCGGGTCCAGCGGCAGTCCGTAACGCGTGCTGACCTCGCGGATGCGCGCCGCCAATTGTCCCATCGGCGGCGGGTCCTCCATCCCCAGAGCCACATTCTCGGCGACATTCAGCGCTTCGAACAGGCTGAAATGCTGGAAGACCATGGCGATCCCGGTTTTTCGCGCGTCATGCGGGCTGCCCGGCTCGTAGGGTGCGCCTTTCCAGGTCATGGTGCCCGAATCCGGGCGCACCAATCCGTAGATCATCTTGACCAGCGTCGATTTTCCCGCGCCATTTTCGCCCAGCAACGCATGAACTTCGCCTGGCGCGACGCCGAAGCTGACAGCGTCGTTGGCCACCACGCCGGGGTATGCCTTGGTCAGCCTGTCCACGATCAGAAGTTGTTCGTTCATCCGCTCACTCCGCCCATGTTCAATTCCGATCCGGCATGCGCCAGTTTATCCAGGAGGTCGGCAGCGACGCCCACGGCAATCGCCTGTGGGTGTTTGCCCAGTTCGGGCCTGCCAATGGGGCAGGTGATCCGCGCGATCTGTTCATCCGTATGGCCCAGCTCTTTCAGACGTTTTCGAAATCGCGCCCATTTGGTCTTTGAGCCGATCAACCCGGCCGAGCGAAATCCGTGGCCCAGCAACCGATGGCAGATTTCCAGGTCGATGGCATGGCTGTATGTGAAAATCAGATGCCCGGCCGTGACCGGGGCATGATTGACGGCATCAGCCGGGTTGCGGCTGACCAACTGCGTCACGTTTTCAGGCACGCTTCCCGGAAACCGAGCCTGATCGCTGTCGATCCAGGTGATTGCCAGGCCCGGAAGTGGTGCGAGCACGTTGACAACGGCGCGCCCGACATGGCCGGCGCCGTATATCCAGAGTGGGCGCTGCGCTGCGCTGATTGGCTCGATCATCCAACCCTCGGCAAGCATCGAGACAATCGCATCACGCCCACTCTTGTGGTCCGACAGCATTTTTTTCAGCTTCAGCGGCATGTCGCGGTCGCCCCGAACACGGCGCACAAAGGCCGGCCCGTTTATCTCGGACAGGCGCGCATCATCAAAAACTTCTGACAGCAGGGTAACGCTTCCGCCGCAGCATTGGCCAAGGCCCGGTCCAAGCGCCGTGGTGTCCAACCAGTCGTGAAAACACCGTGCACGCCGCGCGGCCTCCAATTCCAGCGCGCCGCCGCCGATCGTGCCTGACTGCCCGCCTTCCCAAACCACCATTGCCGCGCCGCATTCGCGTGGAGCCGACCCCTTGGTCGCAGCAACAACCACGCGCGCAACGCGCCCGTGCATGCGTACGAGCGCGCGCAATTCTTCCAGATCGAAGCTCACGACCGCGCTCGCGATATTGCATCCAGAACCGCTTGTGCCGTGGCCGGCGCGCGCAAATCCGCCTGGCCGGCCCCACAGGCCGCAACTGCATCGGCAAGCGCCATGAAGGCCGAAATCCCGAGCACGAATGGCGGCTCGCCGACCGCCTTTGAGCGATAGATGGTGGCCTCGCGATTTTCGCCATCCCAAAGCGCCACGTTGAACACTTCTGGCCGATCCGAGCACGCCGGGATCTTGTAGGTCGAGGGCGCATGCGTGCGCAGCCGGCCCTGATCGTCCCACACCAATTCTTCTGTTGTCAGCCAGCCTGCGCCCTGCACAAAACCGCCCTCGATCTGGCCAATATCTATCGCCGGGTTCAGTGAATTGCCAACGTCATGCAGGATATCGACTCGCAATATGCGGTTTTCGCCGGTCAGGGTGTCCAGAACGCATTCGGTCACGGCTGCGCCATACGCGAAGTAGAAAAATGGTCGCCCGCGGCCTGAAATACGGTCCCATTCGATCTTGGGTGTCTTGTAAAACCCCGTGGCCGACAGGGTGACGCGGTTTTCATAGGCCAGTTTCGCGGCCTCGGAAAAGCTCATGTC
>Ga0256839_1004358_pt1 | contig 13885 bp, 8 predicted proteins | sample 354166metaG_FD_185968 | JGI IMG/M metagenome (GOLD analysis project Ga0256839, IMG submission 185968) | Hydrothermal vent microbial communities from Mid Atlantic Ridge, Atlantic Ocean - 354-166 | ecosystem: Environmental > Aquatic > Marine > Hydrothermal vents | place: Atlantic Ocean: Mid... | reverse complement strand
TGGGCAGCGAGGAGATTGTACGCGCCTCGTTGCCCACCACTCCCCTTGTGGCGGCCAGCATTTCCATCCCCGCCGAATTCGTGGCGCCGGCCACCGTGCGCGCCGGCGAGCGGGGGGGCATCTGCCTGGCCCCAGTCCAAGGTCATCCTCCCCTGGAGGCCACGAGTGCCTCCCTGGCGGACGCCGGGTTCCCGGTCCACCTGGTGGCCGACTACCGGGCCATGAAGTGGAGCAAGCTCCTCCTGAACATGTTGGGCAATGCCACGTCGGCCATTCTGGGTTGGCCCCCCGAGCGCATTTTTCGTCACCCACGCCTCTTCGAGATCGAAATGGCGGCCTGGCGGGAGGCCCGTGAGGTCATGCGGGCCTACGGCATTCCCCTCGTGCGCCTCCCCGGCTATCCCGTGCCCCTCTTCGACCTGGCCGTGCGTCGCCTGCCCCTGTGGCTGTTGCGCCCCGTCGTGGCACGGCTCGTGGCCGGTGGCCGGGGGGGCAAGATGCCCTCCCTCTACCTGGACTTGGAGGCCGGCCGGCGACAATTGGAGATCGACTACCTCAACGGCGCCGTCGTGCGCTACGGGGACAACTTGGGCCTGCCCACGCCGGTCAACGCCGTCCTGACCGAGCTCGTCCGCGGGATGGCGGCCGGCACGGTGGACCACGCCAGGTATCGCCACGCGCCCGACCGTCTCGTGGCCGAGGTGCAGGCGCGCTGTCGGGCCGCGGCCCAGGCGTAACGGAGGCCGGGGGGGCGCCCGGGACATTACTCCGTTGGGTGCCCCTCGGCCAGAAGCCCCTCGTCCACGGCCTGTTGGATCAGCCGGCTGGCGAACGCCCACAGGGTTTCGGCACCCTCGGCCATGGGGCGATTTCGGGCCTCGACTTGGTCGCGGGTCACGCCGTGTTCCTGCCACGACCGGCCCCGCGTGAAGACGTTGTGCATCAGCGGCATGAGCCGGTCGAGGGCGGCGGCGAACTTGGCCTCGGGCGTGCGGCGGGCCTCGAACTCCTCCCACAGGGCGCGAAGCTCCTCCCCCTGGTCGGGTGGCAACAGGCCGAAGAGCCGTTCTGCAGCCCGCCGCTCCCGTTCGGCCTTGTCACGGTTGGCGGCGTCGTCGTAACAATACGTGTCCCCCGCGTCCACTTCCACGATGTCGTGGACCAGGAGCATTTTCAGCACGTGACACACGTCCACGGGCTCGTTGGCGTGCTCGGCCAGCACCAAGGCCATAACGGCCAGGTGCCAACTGTGTTCGGCCGAGTTCTCGTGGCGCGAGCCGTCCAACAGATAGGAACGGCGCATCACCGACTTGAGTTTGTCGATCTCCAGGATGAATTCGATCTGGCGCCTCAGGCGCTCTTGTGGGCTCACGACATTCCCTCCTCAACATTTTCCGCACCACGTGCCGGCATTTGCCGGCTCGGCGTGTTCACCAGGAGCCCGGCGGGAGGTGAACGCGGACGTTCCCCCTCCGCGCCGGGGTAAGGCCCCGGGGAACGCGGGGGCCGGGCCGCTGATGATAGCATAAAAGCGCAAAAGTATGGTAAAATACGCTCGATTGTGTGGAGTGTTCGCCCAATACGGCATCGACAAAACGTTCAAGGTAGAAAGCCGCCATGGAACGTAATACAGGTAACTTGAAAGGCGATCCGGCTGTGGTACATTCGTCCCGCTCTCTGCACGGCCACGCGGCCGGGCAGGCCAACGCCCTCCACCGCCTCGGGTGGATGATGGCCGCCCTGATGTCCCACACAGGGTGGGGCATCTACCCCGTCTTGGCCCGCTACCTTCAGGTGGTCAGCCGGCTGCCCAGCATGTCCATCCTCGTGGTGGGCTCGGTGCCGCTGCTCCTCGTGATGGCGCTGGCCGGCCGTCGCCACTGGCAGCGCCGCTACTTGAGCTCCCGCGTGCTCTGGTGGCTGGCCTTGGTGGTGCTCCTGCGCTCGATCACCAACTTGCTGGCAGCCCGCTACACCCTTTCGGTCTACGTACAGCTCATTACCCAGATGACCCCCTTCGTGGTGGCCGTCCTCGGGGCCCTGCTCTTCCGGGAGCGCGTGCCCCCGTACACGGGACGCGCTGTCGTCCTCTCCCTGGCAGGGGCCCTGCTCCTGGTGAGCGGGCGCATTGGTGAGGCCGGGGCCTTCTCCTTCACCCGGAGCGACTGGATCGGCGTGGCCTTCGCCAGCTCGAGCACCATCTTCCTGGCCCTCTACATGCTGTTGGTACGCCACACAGTCCACTTCGGCATCCCGGGTGAGGTCGTCTTCATGGCCCAACTGGTGGTCGTGGCGACCACATCGTCGGTCCTGAGCGCGGCCTTCGGGGAAGATTGGAGCCGCTGGACGGCGCTGGCGTTCCAGGATTGGGCCGTCTTCTTCACCTTCGTCTTCGGCGTCATCTTGGGGGCCAACGTGCTCCAGATTGGCTCCCTGCGCCGGCTTGGCGCTCCCCTGGTGAGCAGCATGTTGGCCTGGCGGTGGATCAGCGCCCTGGTGGCCGCGGCCTTGCTGCTCGGCGAACGACTCACGTCGGTTTGGCAGTTCGCGGGGGCAGCCATAATCTTCGTAGTGATCACGTGGTATGTTCGGCAAAATGTGACGGAAACGTGACCATGTTCGTCCCATTTGTTCGATTTGGTCCCCGCCGGCGTGCCGGGATGGTGACGTGGGTGTTCACCATGTCATTGCGCGACAGGATTCTCCTGCTCTTCGCCATCCTCTCCTTGGCCCTGCTCCTCAATTTGTTCATCCTGGCCAACATGAGCACCACGTTCGCCAACAGCCTCGGCCAGATCACGCGCGAGGGGCTTGGTAAGCAACTGATCACCATCAAGCTGGAGCTCCACCTGCGAGCCATGGAGACCAGCCTCCACCGCTTCATGCGCAGCGGGAACCCCACCGACATGGAGCAATTCCGATACCACATCGCCCTCTTTCGCTCCTACGTGCGCCAATACGAGGCCGTGGCCGACGACGAGGCGGAACGACAGCGCAGTGCCACACTCTACGAGGACACGGAGCGCATCGAGGGCCTGGTCGAGCAAGTGGACTTCCACCGCCGGCGCCGGCAGGAGCTCGAGCGGGAGCTGACAGCCGCCTTTGAGGCTTTCGGCGCCGTGCTCGACGAACTTTTCCTCCAAGTCGGCCTTGAGAACGACACGCGCTCGCTTCAATCCATCTCCGGGGTGGACGGGGCGGCCCACGACCTCATGCTCGCCGTCATCGCCTACGCCGAGTATCCCACCGACGAGCGCCGGGTAGCCGTGGACCGGGCCGACCGCCTGTTCGCGGAACGGGTGACCTCACTGCGGCGCGAGGCTGTTGGCAGGGACGTACAGCCCCTGACGGCGGAGGTGGAGCGGCGGGCCATCACCTTGCGACGCCTCGCCCGCCAAGTCATCGAACACGCCGACGCCCGGGAGGCCGCGTTCGGCGATCTGGAGAAGACCACCGTCTACGTGGAACAGCTCATCCAAGAGGCGCGGGTGGACGCGGTGCGGGGCACCGAGGAGGCTCGCCGAACGTTCGAGCGCTCCTTAACCCGCACCTGGCGTGCGGGCTTGGCCGTCTCCCTGGGAGCAGTCATCATCGGCCTGTTGAGCAGCGGCCTGCTCCTCTGGCGGCTTCACACCACTGTGAGCCACGTTGTGGAGACATTGGAGCACATCGAGGCCGGCGATTTCTCCAGGCGCATCGAGCTGGACTCCAACGATGAGCTGGGGCGCATTGCCCGGGCCTTCAACCAAGTCATGGACGAGGTGGTCCGCCAGCGAGCAGAGCTCGAGAAGTGGGGAACCTTGCTGGAGACGCGCATCGCCGAGCGCACGGAAAAGCTCCAGAGGGCATTGGAGGAAATCAACGCTCTCTACACCCTGAGCCAGAAGCTCTCCGCAGTCATGGAGCTCGACCAAGTGCTCCACGTGGTCTACCAGGAGCTCCAGGAACTGGTTCGGTTCGACGTCTTCTACATCGCTCTCTACGATCAGGCCGCTGACGAAGTCCACGCGGCGCTCTACGTGGAGCGGGGCGAGGTGCTGAGCCCTTTGACCTTCAAGCTGGACGAGGCCGGTCTGGCCGGCTGGATCATCCGAACGGGCCGGTCCCTCTTCGTCCGCAACATGGAGGAGGAGCGGGATCGCCTGCCCGCAACGCCACGGCGCGTTGGGCGCCCCTTTGGCGCCTCGTGTTACTTCGGCGTGCCCCTCCAAGTCCACGGTCGCACCATCGGCGTGCTCTCCGTACAGCGCGAGCTGGAACACGGCGGCCCCTTCGACGAGGAAGAGAGGCGGTTCGTCATGGCCTTGGCCGGCCACGTGGCCGTGGCCGTGGAAAACGCCCGCCTCTACCAGGCCCTCCTCGAAGCCGCCCAAACCGACCCCCTCACCGGGCTCCACAACCGCCGGCACTTCGAGCAACAGCTCAAGGTGGAAGTTGAGCGGGCGCGCAGGCACCGGTGGCCTCTTTCCCTGGTCATGTGTGATGTGGACGGCCTGAAGCGGGTCAATGACACCTTTGGCCACGCCTGTGGGGACCGGCTGTTGGTGGCCATGGCCGAGCTCCTTCGCCGGGCCGCCCGCCAGACGGACGTGTTGGCCCGCTGGGGCGGCGACGAGTTCGTGGTGCTCCTGCCGGACGCGGACGAGCAGGGCGCCCGCCACTTCGTCCAAAGGCTCCACCAGATGGCCCCCGACCACGCCATTCGCTGTGCGGACACGACCATCCCGCTCATCTTCAGTGCCGGGGTGGCCACTCTGCACAGCCCACACCACAACGGAGAAGGGCTCCTCCGCACGGCCGACGCGGCCATGTACGAGGCCAAGGTGCGCCGACGGAAGGATCAGGCTTAGGGATTGGCCGACGGGAAGGTGATGTCGGGCCGTGGGCGCCACCCCCGCTTGGCATTTCGGCCGTTTGCAGGTACACTTGTCAAAAGCGAAACTCGACCGGGAAAGCCCATCACCTTCTTCATCGAGATGTCGCCGGTGACATCGCGAACGGCGAGCAGGAGGCGGCGAGGTGGGCCTCGCGTTCGCCGGAGGGCGGACGCGGAGAGCCCGGAGACGATACGGGGAACCGGGCCACCGGCCTCCACACAGCGTGCTCCTCTGTTCCCCACCCGATCAAGGAGTGGTCCCCATGACTCACCGGCAGACAGACCAACGGCGCTACGTGGCCGACGCCCCCGAACAACACGTGCGCGCTGCCATTCCGCTGGTGTTGGCCGAGAGTGGCATCTACCGCCTGAGCCGCACGACGCGCCCCGAGGGCACGGCCTGGGCCATCACCCTGCTCGACGCCCCTGACGCGCCCCTGGCCCACGTGGTCGTCGTTCCCCAGGGCGAGCGGACATCCTCCATCCTCGTCGAAGTGGCCGAGAACGCCGACGCCCAACAGGTGACCAACCTTCAGAAGCGGCTCGTCGAGGGGCTGCGGCGCTACGGCTTCCACCTCAACGTTCCCGATGCGCCGGCCCGGGCAGGAGAAGACGAGGCTCTCGTCGTAGTGGGATCGGGGGAGGAGGGGCACACCCTGGCCACCGGCCTGACTTCAGCTTTGGCCGCGTGCGGGTACAGCGTCCGGCCGGTGCTCGCCGGCAGCGCGCAGCGTCGCCAATTGGCCATGGCAGTGCGGCAGGCCCGCCTCATCGTCGCCGACGTGAGCACGCCGGCCGGCCTGCGCGCCGCCGTCGAGGCCATGCGACGACGCCGCCCCCTCGTGCCCATCGCTCCGGCCGGCGTGGCCTTGCCCCGCGCCTTTGCCGAGCACGCCGTCCGGTACGGGGCCGACGGGGAGAGTGTGGCCGATGCCGTGCGCGCAGCCGTCCACCGCCTCTGTCGGCGGAAACAAGAGGACGAGAACAACGCTCACCCCGGCACACCGGCCCCAACGCCCGCGTGGCCGTCGGCACAGGCACCGGTGCGGCTGCCGGCGGTGCGCGTCCAGACGGCCGGCAAGCGCCCCGCCGAGGCGCTCCTCGAGATGCGGCGCCAAATCTACCGCCGCATCGCCCTCGATCCAGACGCACCTCCCCTGAACCGCCTCCACGCGGCCCGCGTCTTGGCCGCCTCCAGCGACCCGGAACACGCGGCCCGTGCCCTGGGCGCGCTCACCCTCGTGGCCGATCCGGCGAGCGTGGCCCACATGGCCATGGAGGCCCTGGTGGACTTGGGCGAGGCCGCCTTGCCCGTCCTCTGGGAGCTGGACGCCACCGGACGCCGGCCCGAGCGCCTGCTGGAGATCGCCCGCCGCCTGGCCCAAGCGGGCGACGCTCACACCGCCCGCCTGCGCCTGGAGGAGCTGGTCACCTACGGCCCGCCCGACGTGCAGCGTGGCGCCTTCCGCGCCCTGATCGAGCTGGAACTCACCGACCCCGAACAGCTCCAGACGTTGGCCCAGCAAGTCCGGGACGACGAGCTCCGCGTCCAAGCGGCCTTGGGGTTGCGCAAGACCACGGCCACGCGCCACGTGGCCATCGAGGTGCTCCGGGATGTGGCCATGACAGCTCCGCCGGACGTGGCCCAGGAGGCCGTGAAGGGGCTGGTGCCCATCCGCCGCAAGGCCGCGGTGGCCGCCCTGGAAGCCGTGGTCCACCGCGCGTCCAGCCCAGACGTGCGCCTGGCCGCGGCCCGCGCCCTGCTCGACAAGAAACAGCCGGCGCTCGCCTTTGGGGCCTTTCGGCACCTGGCACTGCACAGCTCCGAGGAGCACGTGGCCCTGGCCGCTGTGGACGCCCTCCTCCAGTTCGAGGAGACCAACACGGACGAGCTCGGCGCGCTCCTGGACGAGGCCCGCCTGCCGGCCGTGCGGCGCGCTGTCGCGCTGCGCCTGTTGGAGAGGCCGGCCCTGCCCGAACCCCTATGTCAGCGGGCCCTGGCCGCCCTGTTGAACGTGGGCGCAGTGGACGAGGCCCTGCCCCTGTTGGAGCGATTCGTCAGAAGAGCGCGCCAGGACGCATCCCGCCGGTGGGCCATCAAAGCCCTGCTCGACTTGGGCGAGCGGGCCGAGCGCCTGGTGGTGGACCTGCTCCACAGCGCCGACCGGGCCACGGCCATGACCGTGGCCACTGCCGTGCTCCAGGCCCGGCGTCACCCCCGGCTGGTGCGCCGCGTGGGAGCGTGGCTCATGGCCAGGGGCCAGACAGCCGTCGCCGCCTCGGCCCTGGCAGAGCTGGCCTGTCAGCCCGAGACGCCGCCGGCCGAGGCAATGGCAGCCGTGACGACCTTGGCCCACGAGCTGGAGAAGGCCCGGGCCAACGGCTTCACACAAACCCTGGTGGCCCGGCTGAGCCGCGTGGCCCAGGAATCGCCCCACGCCGACGCCCGTCACGTGGCCCAGCAGGCCCTGCTCCGCCACGCGCCGGCCGCCCTGCCCACTCCGCTCCTGGTGGACGCTCTCACCCTGAACGCCCACGTGCCGGCCACGCTTCAGCCCGCCCTGCGCGAGCTGATCCGCACGGCGCCGGCGGCCACCCAGTACATTGCCAGTCGCCTGGTCGCTCCCGAGACGGGCAGGGAACAGCGCTGGCGCCTGTTGAACTTGTTGGCCTCCTTCCCGCCCGACTTGGCCACAGCAGCGCTCGAACACGTGATCAGCCGGGCATCCGACCCGGAGATCATCTACGCCGCAGCCGACCGCCTGCTCTCCCTGGGGAACACCCGGTCGGCGTTGGCCGCCCTTGCCGTCCTGGCCGAGCGGGCCGCCGACACCCGCATCCGCCACCAGGCTGTCTACCGGCTCGCCTCTCGGGGCAGCTTGGCGACCTCGCTGTTGGAGGCCGTGGCTGCCCATTCCCCATACCCCGACACCCGCATCCTGGCCCGGCGCTTCCTGGCCGAACACCCGCCCCAAACCCTGTTGGAGCGGGTGTGGTTCAAGGCCGAGCGCCTGGTGGAACGCATCGGGCTGGTGGAAGAAGAGGGGGAAACGGGCGCCCGCCGATGGAGCTGAAGGCCATTCTCACCCACGAACACGCCGACTTCGACGCCGTCGCATCCCAGGCGGCCGCGGCAAAGCTCTACCCCGAGTACGTGCCCATTCTGCCCCGCCGGGTGAACCGCAATGTGTCCGGCTTCGTCACCCTCCACTGGGACGCTCTGCCCTTCAAGCGCGTTGAGGACCTGCCGCCGGGCACGCGCATCCGCCACGTCATCTTGGTGGAAACCCAGACCCTGCCCAGCCTCAAGGGGCTCGACCCGGGAGCCGTGGAGTCGGTCACAGTCTTCGACCACCACGAACGCCACCCCGACTTGCCGGAAGCGTGGCACTTCGAGGGCGGGGCCGTCGGCGCGTGTACCACCCTTCTGGCCGAGGCCGTCGCCGCACAGCGCCTGCCCCTCTCGCCCGTGGAGGCCACCCTCTTGCTGCTGGGCATTTACGAGGACACCGGTTCCCTGACCTACTCGAGCACAACGCCCCGCGACCTTCGGGTGGCTGCCTGGCTGCTCGAGCGGGGGGCAAACTTGGACCTCGTCCGGGAATTTCTCGAACACCCCCTCAGCGACGCTCAGCGACGGCTCTACCGTCGCCTGATGGAACAAGTGGAGTTCCTGGACGCCGGCGGCTTTCACGTGGCCATCGCTTGGGCCCAAGCCGACGAGTACGTCGAGGAAATTTCCACCCTCGCCCACCTGTTGCGCGACCTGTACGACCCGGCCGCCCTCTTTCTCGTGGTGGGCATGGGACGCCACGTTCAGGTCGTGGCCCGCAGCACCACGGACGCCATTCACGTGGGACACCTCATGGAGCATCTGGGAGGAGGTGGTCACGCCAGGGCCGCGGCCGCCTTCGCCGACGACAAGAACGTGGGCGAGGTTGTTGAGACCCTCAAGGCCCTGCTCCGCCGGGCCGTTCGCCCGGCCGTGACCGTGCGCGACATCATGAGCCGTGGGCGCATCCGCACCATCCCCCCCGAGATGCCCCTGAAGGAAGCGGCCCGGGAGATGCACCGGTGGGGCCACGAAGGTTTTCCCGTCGTGGACGATGACGGCAAGGTGGTGGGCGTGCTGACGCGGCGGGACGTGGACCGCGCCCTCCACCACCACTTGGGCAAGGAGCCGGTGGCCGCTGTCATGCACAAGGGGCCCATTTGGGTCTCCCCCGACGACGGCGTGGAACGGGTCCAGCGGGTGATGGTGGAGTACAACGTGGGGCAAGTGCCGGTGGTGGAGGGGGGCAGCATCGTGGGCATCGTGACCCGCACCGACTTGATCAACCTGTGGGCCACGGCCTCGACAACCCGGGTGGAGCGGGAGACCATCGTGCGCCGGCTGGAGGAAGCGGTGCCCGCCCCGCTGCTGAGGCTCGTGCGCGCCATCGCGCGTGAGGCCAACCGCATGGGCTACTCCCTCTACTTCGTGGGCGGCTTCGTGCGGGACCTCCTCCTGGGCTATCCCCTCAAGGACCTCGACTTGGTGGTGGAGGGGGACGCCATTGCCCTGGCGCGCCGGCTGGCCAAACGGTACGGCGGGCGAGTGGTGGGCCACCGCCGCTTCGGCACGGCCAAGTGGATCTTGGGCGAAGGTGAGGGCCGGCGCGATCCCCTCATCGCCGCCGAGGAGTTGCCACCCCACATCGACCTGGTGACCGCCCGCACCGAATTCTACGAGCAACCGTCGGCCCTGCCCACGGTGGAACAGAGCAACATCAAGCTTGACCTGCACCGGCGCGACTTCACCATCAACACCCTGGCCATCGCCCTCGACGAGGACCGCTACGGCCAGTTGCTCGACTTCTACGGCGGGCTGCGCGACCTCCAGGAGGGCATCATCCGGGTCCTCCACAACTTGAGCTTCGTGGAAGACCCCACACGCATCCTGCGGGCCGTCCGCTTCGAGCAGCGCCTGGGGTTTCGCCTGGAGGAGCGCACGCGCGAATTGTTGCTCGATTCCCTGGAGCTCCTGCACCGCGTGAGCGGCGAACGCCTGCGCCACGAACTGGAGCTCATCGTGGCCGAACGCCGCGCTGCCGCCATGTTGAGGCGCTTGGACGAGCTGGGCGTGTTGCGCCACATCGACCCCGCCCTCACCTTCGACGAGGGGGCGGCCAAGCGGCTGCGCCGCGTGCGCCAGGCGGGCGAGGAGACGTTCGTGGCCGCCCTGGCCGCCTGGCTGTGGCCCCTTCCCTGGCCCGATGTCGAGCGCATCGCCGACCGACTGGCCGTGCGCGGCCGGCAACGCAGGCCCCTGCGGGCTGTGATCGCCCTGCGGGACCGCCTGGACGCCGTGGGGGACCCCTCGCGAACGCCCGGCAGCGTGGTCGAGATCATCGAGGCATGTGCTCGGGAGACGCTTCCAATTCGCCTGGCCGCCATCCTGGCCGAGCACCCCCTGGCCCGCGAGCGGCTGGAGCGCTACTTGGCGACCTGGCGTTATGTGCGGCCAGCCGTGCGCGGCGATCTCCTTCGGGAACTGGGCGTGCCGCCCGGGCCGGTCTACAAGGAGATCCTCAAGGCCGTGCGCCGGGCTCTGCTGGACGGCGCCGTGCGGACGCCGGAGGAACAGCGCGCCTTGGCCGAGAAATTAGCCCGCCAGGCCTTGGCCGAAGAGGCAGGGAAGAAGTGAGCTCGGCCCGCACGCCGAGCCGTGCTCCCCTCAGGAGTTCGTGTTCCCGTTGTGGTCGGCTCCCAAGGGCACTCGCAGTGTCACCCGGGTGCCTTCGCCCGGCCGGCTGTGAATGGCGAGGCGCGCGTCGATCAGCTCGGCCCGCTCGCGCATGTTGAGGAGGCCGAAGGTATTCTGCTCGTCGTACTTGGCCTCGACGGCCGAGAGGTCGAAGCCCACCCCGTCGTCCTCCACCTCGCAAATGAGGACGTTGTCCTCGGCCCGGAGGCGCACGTAGACATTTCGGGCCCGGGCGTGCTTGCGCACGTTGTTGATGGCCTCCTGCACGATGGCGAAAACCATGCGCGCCCGCTTGGGCGAAAGGGGAAGGGGATGAGGCAAATCCGTGGCCTCCACGTGGTACTGCAGGTTGGGGTTGCCGCCGCGAGCCTGCTCGATGAAGCTCTCCAGCGCCGGGACGAGCCCGCGCGTCTCCAGGATCAGGGGGCGCAGGCCGAAGACCAGGGAACGAGTCTCCCGCACGGCCTCGCGGGCGATCCGGCGCAGGTTTTCGAGCTCCTCACGCCACACGTCGGGGCGGAACTGCCCTCGGTCCAACAGCAGGCGCAGGTAGTCGATGCCCAGCACCACGGTGTTGAGCAATTGGGCCAGGTGGTCGTGCAGGTCGCGGGCCAGCTCCCGGCGCACCTGTTCCTGGGCCTCGATGATGCGGTCCCGCTCCTGGCGCAGGCTCTCGTACAACTGGGCGTTCTGAATGGCGATGGCGATCTGGGAGGCGAAGACCTGGAGCAACTGGGCGTCCTGCTCGGTGTAGTTGAGTCGGCCCTGCCGACGGTTGACGTTGAGCACGCCCAAGGTGCGCTGTTGCACCTTGAGGGGCACGCTCATGGCGCTGCCAATGGGGCCGCCGCGCGCCAGGTGTTCGTACGGTGTGCCCTCCAGCCCGCCGAGGAGCAACAGCGGCTCGCCCCGCTGGACCACGAGGCCGGCAATGGTGTTCTCCAAGCTCACTTCGGTGCCCGGCTCGATGGCCCCCAGGCCACGTTGGGCGGCGATCACCAGGCAGGGGCCGCGTTCGGTTTCGCGCAGGAGCATGAGCGAGACGGTGTCGGGCAAGAAGGCGCGCTTGACCAAGGCGATGATCTGGTCGTAGAGCTCGTTGAGGTCCAAAGTGCTGGTGAGCGTGCGCCCCAGCTCCATCAGGTAGAGGATTTCGGAGAGGCGCTCCTTCTCGGCCTGGAGCTCCTGCTGTTGCTGCCAGCGGCGGATCGCCAGGATCATATCATCTACGCCGAAAGGTTTGGGGAGGTAGTCGAAGGCCCCCCGGCGCATCACTTCCGTGGCCTCCGCAATGGAGCCGGACTCGGCCTCGGCCAGGGCGATGATGCCGATGCTCGGGAATGACCGGTGGAGCCGGGAGATCTCCTCCACGGCCACGACCGAGAGGGCGACAATCACCAGGCCGTCGGAAGTGATGTGGAGGTGGTTTAGAGCCTCGTCGAGGGTGTTGACGCTGATGGTGGAGAAACCGAGCTTCTCGGCCGCCCGCCGGCAGATGTGTTGCGTTGTGGGATCGGGATCAACGACCAGAATTTGTCCGCTCATTCACCGCTCCAGGATCAGCACAAAGTCCACGGCAGAGGGCCATGTGGGCTCATCGCGGCTTTCCACGCGCTCGACGACCACACGGGAGGCCACGGCACGATCCTCAAGCGCGCGGGTGAACTCGACGACCAAGGCCGGGCTGCCGGCCACACCCTCGACCGTGACACGCTCTCCGCTCACGCGCACGGCTCGGACGGCAAGCCTCGGCGGAGCCGCCTCTTCGATGGCGACGAGGAGTTCGGAAAGGGAGAAGGGGCGTCGCTGGAGCTCGGCGCGTTCGGCTTCCAGGCGGTTGGCACGGCGCAGAAGCTGGGCGATCGTGTTGACGCGCTCCTCCCGTTGGGCCAGGAGGCGTTCGGCCTGTTGGGCTTCCAGGCGAGCTTCGGAGACTTGCACCTCCAACGCGCGCAGGGCCCGCCGGTTCTGGACGCTCAGCGCCACCATAAGGGCCAACAGCAGCCACCCGGCGATGAGGAGAAGCCATGTCAGCCGTTCTGCGTGTGGCCAACGGCGCCAAGATCGCTGCCGGCGGCTCGACGGCATCAGGTTGACGTCAGGAACGTGCATACACAACCCCGGTCGTCCGTCGCAGATTGGCCCTGCTCCGCCGGCGCGGAGAGGAAAAACCTTCGCCCATGCCCTCCCCACACCCACATCGGTGCTCTGTGCGCTTGTCCGTCAAAAGGGGTGAGGTGTTCCAATTGTAATGGCGATTTCGATTCCGAGCAATTGGAATCGTCCGAGAGAAGCCCGGTTCAACAAACAGAAGGCGACTTTCGCCCCCGGCCTCACGACGGCCACACAAGGTAAGTTCACCCCGGAGAGATCGGGCGTCCTCCTGAACCGGGAATTGTCGCCCACTTGAGCCTGTGTTACAATTGGGGATGCGTACACGGACTGCGAATTGGCGGTGTCGCACAGGTGACTTGCTGCCGGACGTGTGCCGGAGGGAACACTTCGGGAAATTGGGCGCTGTGGCGCTGGAGAATAGGGAAAGGAGGACCGAAGTGGCTGACCAGCTCATCAAGGGACTGGAAGGTGTAATCGTTGCTCAGAGTCAATCCAGCAAAGTCGATGGTCAGAACGGCCGTCTCTTCTACCGTGGCATCGCCATCGAGGAGTTCGTCGAGCACCAGGCGCCTTACGAAGAGGTGGCCTACTTGCTCTGGCACGGCCGGCTCCCCACACGGGCGGAGCTCGACCGCTTCTCGGCCCAGTTGGCCGACGAGCGGGCGCTCCCCGAGAAGGTGATGGAGGCCATCCGCGAGTTCCCCCGCTCGGCCGACCCCATGGTCGTCCTGCGCACCACGGTGTCGCTCATGGCCATGTACGACGAGAACCCCGACGATCTCTCCGCCGAGAACCTGCGCCGCATCGCCACCCGCCTTTTGGCCCGCTTCCCCACCATCTTGGCCGCCTTTCACAGGCTGCGCCAGGGGCTGGAGCCGGTGGAACCGCGCCAGGACCTCGGCCACGCGGCCAATTACCTCTACATGCTCCACGGTGAAGAGCCGGGCCCTCGCTCCGTGGAGGGCGTGAACGCCTACCTCGTTCTGCTGGCCGATCACGGGATGAACGCTTCCACCTTCACTGCCCGCGTGGTGGCCGGCACCCAGGCCGACATGTACGGCGCCATCTCGGCGGCCATTGCCTCGCTCAAGGGGCCACTCCACGGCGGCGCCCCGCCCCGCGTGATGGCCACTCTGGAGAAGATCGGC
>Ga0256839_1004357_pt1 | contig 13887 bp, 5 predicted proteins | sample 354166metaG_FD_185968 | JGI IMG/M metagenome (GOLD analysis project Ga0256839, IMG submission 185968) | Hydrothermal vent microbial communities from Mid Atlantic Ridge, Atlantic Ocean - 354-166 | ecosystem: Environmental > Aquatic > Marine > Hydrothermal vents | place: Atlantic Ocean: Mid... | reverse complement strand
TCAAGAAGGCTTACAAGCCGGACAAGAACTGATTGCAGAAGGAGCTTATAAATTGGTGGACGGCCAGCGCGTCCGCCTGAAATGAAAGGGAAAAAGACATGTCGGACAAAAAGCTACAGCAAACAACGGGTAAAAAACGACTTTTCGGTCTTTCGGTCTTTGCCATCGACAATGCTACCAGTATCTTCTTGCTGACTTTTATGCTGGTGCTGTTTGGGCTGCGCTCCTATCTCAACGTGCCCAAAGAAGCTTTTCCGGAAATTCCTTTTCCGAAAATGTTTATCAACACGGCTTATCCGGGGAGCTCGGCTGAGGATATGGAAAACCTCGTTACGCGGCCTTTGGAACAGGAGCTGGGTACCATTTCGGAAGTCAAGACCATGACTTCCTCTTCCATGCAGGATTTTTCCCTCATCATTGTGGAGTTTGATACCGATGTGGATATGGAGGAAGCTTTGCGAAAGGTCAAGGATGCAGTAGATAAAGCTAAGCCGGACCTACCAAACGACCTGCCGGCAGATCCGGAAGTCATTGATGTGGATATGTCAGAAATACCCATCATGACCATCAATCTTTCCGGCCGTTTTAGCAATGACGAACTGCGCTCTTACGCAGAGTATTTACAAGATGAAATCGAAAGCCTGCCCGAAATATCAGCTGTCAATTTGCAAGGGGCCAGAGAACGCCAGCTGAGCATTGAAGTTGATATAGATAAAATGCAGGCGATGAAAGTCAGTTTTCGGGATATCGAGAATGCTATTAAGGCCGAAAACGTTACCATGTCTGGTGGAGAGCTGGAAGTCAATCACTTTCGCCGCACTTTGCGCATTGTGGGGGAGTTTAAAAATCCCGATCAGATTAGGAGTCTCATTGTTAAGTCTGAGCGGCAGAATCCGGTAGTTTTGGGCTCCTTTGCCAAAATCACCTTTGGTTTTAAAGACCCGACCAGCCTTGCACGGGCGAATGGTTTGCCGGTCATTTCACTGGGGGTGATTAAGCGGGGAGGAGAAAACTTGCTGTCGGCTTCCGACAAAATCAAAGAAATTTTAAAAAAAGCGGAGCGAGATGTTTTTCCCGAAGGCTTAGAGGTGAGCCTTTTCAATGACATGTCGATCAACACCCGCCGAATGGTTGCTAACCTGGAAAACAACATCATTTCAGGAATCATTCTGGTCGTCCTTGTCTTGCTGTTTTTTTTGGGTTTGCGCAACAGCATGTTTGTGGGGCTGGCCATACCGCTCTCCATGTTTATGGGCTTTTTGATTATCCATTTTATTGGTTATACCCTGAACATGGTCGTCTTGTTTTCGCTCATTCTGGCTTTAGGCATGCTGGTGGACAATGCCATTGTGGTCGTAGAAAACATCTACCGGTATATGCAAAACGGCTATACGGCCCGGGACGCAGCCCGCTATGGAGTTAGTGAGGTAGCTGTGCCCATCATTACTTCTACGGCTACCACGTTGGCGGCTTTTTTACCCATGGCTTTTTGGCCCGGTCTCATGGGAAGTTTTATGCGTTATTTGCCGATCACCCTCATCATCGTACTCAGCTCTTCGCTTTTCGTGGCCTTGGTCATTAATCCGGTTTTTACGGCTTCTTTTATGAAGGTAGATGATGAGGAAGAGTACAAAGCCAACTACAAGCGCAAGCGCAAACATGTTTTGATGTGGGTGATAGCGCTGTTCTTGTTTTCCGTTTTAGCGCATTTTGCCCATAGCTTGGGCTTGAGAAACATTTTGTGGTTTGCAGCCGGTATTTCTTTGCTAAACTTCTTTTTGCTGCGTCCGGGTGCATATCGATTTCAGGCTTCTTTTTTGCCGCGCTTGGAGCGGGGATACGATCGCTTTATTCGTTTTGCCTTGAGCAAGTACAATCCCTTGTTTATCTTTTTTGGCAGTTTTGTGCTGTTGGTGGTGACGCTGTTTCTCCTTGGCATCAACCGGCCTAAGGTGGATTTCTTCCCGGAAACAGATCCCGATTTTGTCAATGTGTTTGTGGAATTGCCCATAGGCTACAGCATAGAAGCCACCGATAGTTTGGTTAGGGATATGGAACAGCGGGTTATGGCAACGGTGCAGCCTTACGGCAAAGTGGTGGAGTCGGTGCTTTCGCAAATTGGAGAAAACACAGGCGATCCCAGTGCAGAACCGGTGTTTGGCTCATCTCCCAATCGCGCTCGACTGACCGTGGCTTTTGTGCCTTATGAAGAACGCGGCGGTGTTTCTACCATGGAAATCATGGAGAAAATCAGAGATGTTTTAAAGGACCGCTATCCGGATGCCACCTTGGTTGTAGATCACGATCACAAGGGGCCTCCCACGGGTAAGCCGATCAACATAGAGATCCGGGGCGACGACATTCCCGTTTTGCTGAGCTTGGGCCGGGAGATGATTGGTTTTATCCAAAGTAAGCACATTCCGGGCATAGAAGAACTGCGCATGGACGTCAAGCCCAGTAAGCCTCAATTGATAGTGAACATCGATCGGGAGGCAGCCCGGCGCTACGGTATCTCCACTTTTTCCATTGCCGATTTAATTCGCACGGCAGTTTTTGGCAAGGAGGTTTCCAAGTACAAGCAAGGTGATGAGGATTACCCCATTTGGCTTCAAGCCCGAGAAGATTATCGCCACGACCTGGATAAAATATTGGCTCAACGCGTTACTTTTCGCAATCCGTCCAATGGACGAATTGTGCAGGTGCCGGTTTCGGCTGTGGTTGATGTGAAGTACTCTTCGACCTATAACTCAGTCAATCGCAAAAACCAAAAGCGCATGGTTACGGTGTATTCCAATGTCTTGCCGGGGTACAACAAGAATGAGGTGGTTGCGCAGGTGAAAGCCGCTCTTTCCGGTTATCCTATGCCCAAAGGTTTTTCCTATGCATTCACCGGAGAGCAAGAGGAACAAGCCAAAAACACGGCCTTTTTGCAATCGGCTTTTATGGCTGCTTTGTTTTTGATTTTTCTTATCATCGTGGGGCAGTTCAATTCCCTGATCTCACCTTTCATCATTCTCTCTTCGGTCTTGCTCAGTACCATTGGCGTCTTCTTGGGGTATTTGCTTACCGGTATGGACATCGTGATCATCATGACGGGTATGGGCATCATTTCCCTGGCCGGTATTGTGGTGAACAACGCCATTGTGTTGATTGACTACACCAATTTATTGGTGAAAGAAAAGCGGGAGGCTTTGGGTTTGACCTCCATGCAAGACATGAGTTTTAAGGATGTAAAGGAAGCCATCGTGCAAGGCGGAGCTACCCGTCTGCGACCCGTTTTGCTCACGGCCATTACCACGGTATTAGGCCTATTGCCCATGGCCGTAGGTATGAATGTAGATTTTCGGGGCCTTTTGCTGGAACTAAATCCCCACATTTACTTCGGCGGTACCAGTGCAGCTTTCTGGGGCGTCATGGCCTGGACGGTTATCTTCGGCCTGGTCTTTGCCACCTTTCTCACCCTCATCGTGGTACCCGTGATGTATTGGTTGGCCTTTCGGCTAAAAAGACTTTTTTACAGGCGTTCGTAAGCAGCTCGCAGGTTTTCAGCTATGGCTTCTGCAGGGCGTCCTTCGATGTTAAAGCGCTCGAGAAAGTGCACCAATTTGCCGTCTTTAAATAAAGCTATGGAAGGAGAAGAGGGTGGATAGGGCAACATGTATTCCCTGGCCCGTGCCGTGGCTTCTCGATCTACGCCTGCAAAAACAGTAACGCATTGATCGGGTTTCTTTTCGCCTTGTAAAGACAAGATGGCACCGGGTCTGGCATTGGCTGCAGCACAGCCACAGACGGAATTGACCACGACCAATACGCTGCCTTCTTTTTTACCCAGTACTTCATCAACTTCTTCGGCTGTCGTCAAAGCACGGAAGCCGCGTTCCGTCAGTTCGCGCGCCATGGGGATGGTCATTTCAGGAGGATACATAGGTATTGCTTTTGTTTTTGTGCGAAAAAATGAGTGGAGAAACTTATTTAAGAACGACTCAAAGCGGTCATTTGTTTATGTCCTCATTCACCGTGTAGGAATCGTTTGCGTTTCAGCAAAACCTCTTCACTTTCTACCCGATCGGGATCCGGTACGCAACAATCTACCGGGCAGACCAGTGCGCATTGAGGTTCGTCGTGAAAGCCTTTGCATTCGGTGCATTTATCCGGTACGATGTAAAAGAACTCTTCCGACAAGGCTTCCTGCTCGGCCTCACTGTCTATCTCTTCGCCGTTTTCTCGTATGATAAGCCCTGTCAGGGAAGTACCTTCGGCCATGCGCCAGGCCATGGCACCCTCGTAAATGGCGTTGTTGGGGCATTCCGGTTCACAAGCCCCGCAATTGATGCAGTCTTCGGTGATGATAATGGCCATAATGGGTCTTCTTTAGGCAGAAAAACATTTTGCGCCTTTGCAAAGTTGACAACGGTCTTAAAAAACACGGTTTGCGATGCCGAATCTCTATCCGATTGGCTTGCCGACTTTCCAAATGATGGTAGCTAAGATACCTGTGCCAACCAAGCCAATAAGGGCACTGATACCCCAATGCCCACCCAACATGGTTGCCAAAGTGCTGCAAATGATGCTTACAAAGCCCACGGTTAGCGCATAGGGCAGCTGGGTGCGCACGTGGTCAATGTGCCGGCAGTGGGAGGCCAGCGAACTGAGGATGGTGGTATCCGATATGGGGGAGCAATGATCACCCAAGACGGAAGCTCCCAGAACTGTGGCAATGACGTTGTAGAGAATTTCCAGCGACAAATCGGGGTCGATTCCCTGAGCCTGACAAACGGCCCAACTGGTGGGAATGGCAATGGGGTACAGAATGGCCATGGTACTCCAGCTGGAGCCGGTGGAGAACGAAATCAAGGCAGCCAGCACGAAGATGACAGCCGGAAGGAAATAGGGGTTGAGGGCATTGGCCAAAGCTGAAGACAAGAACTCTGCAGTGTGCAACTCGTGGGTGGTCTCTGCCAAAGCCCAGGCTAGAGTTAGAATGACCAGGGCCGGTAACATGGTCTTAAAACCGGTGAGTAAGGTGCTGATGCTTTGCCCCAGTTTCATGATCTTCCGACTCAGAGTGAGCAATAAGGCCAGCAAAACACCGGTGGAAGAAGCCCAAAGCAAAGCCACATAAGAGTCGGAGTTGCCGATGATGGTGCCCAATTTGATGAAGAAGCCCTCTTGCCCCAAAGCGGCCCAAATGCTGCTCCAGCGCATGTCTGTAGCCCGTTCAGCAAGCTCCGCATAAGTGCTTTCAAAACCGGTAACCAGCAAGCCGTACAGGGTCATTAGGATGACCCCTAATACGGGAATAAAGGCATTCCCCCAGCGGTGCCGAATGCCCTGTACAGGGCTGAGGTCCTCCAGGTCTTCCTTGCTCTCTTCTCCCGTGCCGGAGGAGAGGGCTCCGGTTTGAGATGCCCGTCGTTCGGCTTGCAGCATGGGCCCGTATTCCCGTCCACTGCGAATGAGCAAAAGTATAAACAACAGGGTCAATACCGGATAAAAGGCGTACTTCAGCGATTCGATGAAAATGGAATAAGGAGAACCTCCGTGAAAACCCTCTAAGCGGGCAATGCCGTCTCCTATGTAGCCCAACTCGGCTCCGATCCAGGTCGTGATGAATGCAATAGCAGCAATAGGAGCTGCTGTGGAATCCACCAGATAGGCCAGCTTTTCCCGTGAAATTCGAAAGCGATCCGTAACGGGGCGCATGGTGTTGCCTACAATCAGCGTGTTGGCGTAGTCGTCAAAGAAAATGGCTACACCCAAAAACCAGGTGACAAACTGGGCACTGCGTCTCGTACGGGCATAACGCGAAAGCTTTTCTACAATACCGGCCATGCCGCCATTGCGGGAGATCAGGGCAACCATGCCACCAATCAACATGGAAAAGACGATGATGGATACGTGCCCGCTGTCACTCAAGGCTTGTACCACATAGACCTCTACGCTCTTCCAAAAACTTTCTAGGTAGGCTATGGGTGAAGTCAGCCTCAATCCGCCGGCAATAAAAGCTCCGGTCCAAACGCCTAGAAAAAGAGATATGACCACCTCCTTAAAAATCAAGGCCAGCGCTATGGCAATCAGAGGAGGAAGCAAAGACAGCCAGAGCGGAATGTAGCGCAGTCGTGCCTGTTGACCCGGCTCCCGGGAGAGGTGATACAGCCGATGTCCTCCATCCGTACGAATCAACAGCAAATGGCCCTTTGCGTCTGCGGGAAAATCCACAACGGCCTTTCCCGACTGAAAGTGCAGCTCTAAATCTTCTCCTTGAATGCGTACTTTCGCCAGCCCGCTGATGTCGTGCGGGTCGCTAAAAACCAATTGCCCCTTTTCATAGGAGAGTTGATAGTGGTCCAATCCGTCCCAGAGAATGGGTTCATCCATGAGGGTCGTACTGTCGGTGGGCTGTGCCGCTAACCCGACAAAAAACCCAAACAATAAGGTTAAAACCAGCGATAGAGGTCTTATTCTACTCATAAAAGCGTACATTTGTAGTAAGATGCATGCGCTGCTTGATTTCAATCTATGGGTTTTTGTTTTTTCGCCTTTCGGCAAATACAAACCCTCAATCCCCGCAAGAAACAAAGAAAAATCCAGATGACAAAAAACCTTGCTTTTTTACATCGCTTCCATCTCCGGCTTGAGTATTCGTTTTTGAGCCTCCTTGTAAAACCTTTGAGCTGGACTCGTCGGCTTGTCAGTTGTATGCCTTGGGGGGGTGCCGGTTTACTGCTGTTTGTATTTGGCGAAAGCCAACAGCTCTTTGCTCAAACTTTTGATCGCTTGCAGACTTCGGTAATTTACAACGGAATCCTGATGGACAATCCTCTGGCTGGAGGATTGAATGCCCCTCAGCCCTCCAGGGCAGATTTGAACAACGATGGGGTGGAAGACCTCTATGTTTTTGATAGAGCGGGAAATGTGCATCTTACCTTCATCAATGAAGGCAGCAATGAACAACCGGATTTTCGCTTTAATCCGGCTTTCGGCAAATCGTTCCCAGCTTGTACGAATTTTGCCCTTTTGCGAGACTTCAACAACGATGGCATTGCCGACCTCTTTGCTCATCTGAGCATACCCATCAAAGGTTTATTGGTGTATCGAGGCTATTACGATGCCGAAAATCATCTGGCTTTTGAACAGCTCACTTTCTGGCAAAATAATTACAACGCCGTTCCCGCTTTTCAGCAGGGGTCGGGCTGGTCTCAGCTTTGGATAGCCGATGGCGATGTGCCGGCCATAGATGATGTGGACGGGGATGGCGATATGGATGTGTTGTCCTTTGATTTGTCGGGAGTTTATGTGCAGTTTTTTGAAAATCAATCCCAGCAAATGGGCTATGGGGCCGACTCCATTATCTTACACATGACGGATCCCTGTTGGGGTAAATTTTACGAATCTTCTTTTTCGCAAGAGGTGAGTTTGAGCGATAACCCGAATGTCTGTGCTGACGGCTTGACCGATGAATCTTCTGTGGAAGTGCGTCATGCAGGCTCTACCTTGGCAACTTTTGATGTGGATGCCGATGGGGATAAGGAGTTGGTGTTGGGAGACATCATCAACCCTTTTATGGTGTTTTTGGAAAACGGAGGCACGCCCGACGCAGCTTTTATGACGTACCAGGACGCAACTTTTCCCTCTTATGACGAATCTGTATATATTCCTGTTTTCCCATCTGCATTTTTTCTGGACATAGATGGAGACGGCTTGCAGGATTTTGTGGCGGCCTCAAATCAAATCGGGGCCACTTTAGATAAAGAAGTGTTATGGTATTATCGCAATGTGGGTGATAGTCAACAAGCTGTCTTTTCTTTGCAACAGAAGGACTGGTTGGTAGAAGGCATGTTGGATGTGGGATCCGGCAGCTATCCTGCTTTTTTTGACTACAATGCAGATGGTCTGCAGGACATTTTGTTGGGGGCGGGGGGCGTGTTTGACCCGGACTTGGGAAATCCAGAACCCCATTTGATGCTCTTGGAAAATGTGGGTACGCAGACAGAGCCGGCTTTTGAAGTGGTGGATGAGGATTATCTGGCCGTGGCACAGTATGCTCAAGATCCTTTGCTGTATTGGAATTTTGTACCGGCTTTCGGAGACGTAGATTCCGATGGAGACCAAGATCTGGTGTTGGGGGATCGCGATGGGCGTTTGCTTTTCTTTGAAAATCAGGCGGCCCCCGGTCAGCCTGTTGATTTTGCTCAACCGGTTTTGAAGTGGATGGACATCGACGTAGGGCAAAACTCGGCGCCTTTTTTTATCGATTTGAATCGAGATGGTTTGCTGGATTTGTTGGTGGGAGAGCGCAATGGCAACATCAATTATTTTGAAAACAAGGGAACACCTTCTTCTCCGCTTTTTGAAACTTCACCGGATGAGGCTGTTTTGGGCGGAATTACTACGCAAATGCTTGGGGATATTCAGGGAAACAGCTGTCCCTGGGTGTTGGATTTCGAAAATGATTTTGCCTTGCTTTCCGGCAGCGAGAGCGGGAAAATTTTGTTTTATACAGATGTGAGTGCTTCTCCGGGTGCCGAATTTTCTCTTATGTATGAAAATTTTGGTCAGACGACTGAGGGCATTCGCGTGCGACCCGCTTTGGCTGATATAGATGCCGACGGTTATTACGAAATGGCAGTGGGCAATCTTCGCGGGGGATTGGGACTCTTTGAAACGGATTTGAGTACGGAAGGTTCCGTCTTTGCTTTGGAAGAAAATACAAAGGTGCAAATTGAGGTTTTTCCCAACCCCGTAGTTTCAGGTTTGCTTCACTGGGAAATTCGGCCGTCTTTGCACTTACCTGCCCGCTTGAGCCTTTGGGATGCTTACGGCCGAAAACTGTGGCAGACCCAAACTTATTTGCCGAAAGGTGAAATTGATTTGTCTGATTTTCCGGCGGGTTTTTATTATGTAGTGTGGGAGGCTGTTGAGCAAAAGGCTGTTTTTAGGTTTGTTGTACAAGCCTGAACTGTGTATCATTTCGTAATGCCATAAAAAAAATGAAAAAAAATTTGCATCGTATTGAAAAAGTTTGCTACCTTTGCCTCAAGTGTTTGAAAGAACACTTTTTGCGAGAAGGTTTTTTGGCGTTGAGATAGCGCTTTTCACACAATGAAAACACTTGGAAGAGGACTCGTGCTGAGCGAGCATTTCCTTTTCTTTTCTCCCTAAGCCGATTACAGCAGTGAAAACTTGCCCATGCCTTTGTTTTTGAAGGTTTGGCAAGTTGATACATGAGCTGTGAGAAAACTGCTACTGCATGGCTGATGCAGCGGAGGGTGTCCTAAAAAATCTCCGTTTTGCATGGTGCAGGGTGCGCCATCTGTTGAGGTGGCGCACAAAGTTCAAGTTGTTTGTTGCGTAAGCGGAAAATGCTATTTTCTTGTTCGTGAATGTTCACGGGCAAGGCTTGTTTTCTATTGTTTGAATTAAAACATATGGCCATGAACAGATTTTACTCATTTTCCTTGCTAGGCTCTTTAATTGGAGGGCTTCTGATTATGTGGATAAGTAGAGAAAGTTTTATCGAAGCGGATAAAGGATCGGAAATTGCTGTTTTAGAACAGCAGTCTTTAGCTGTGTCTCAAACGCAAAAGAATGAGGCTGCTTTGATGATGGCTGGTTGTACGGGTTTGGGGCCTACGGATGTAGGAGGCGAGGTTTGGGAAGATTGGAATTACAATGGTGTGATGGATGAGTCTCCGTCCATAGGAGTAGAAGGTATTACTGTAAATGTTTATGGCTGTGATGGTGTTTTGATCGGTACGGCAACGACAGATGCCAATGGTCAATGGAGTATGGATGTGTCTTCGGCTGCTACTTGTAATGGGTCTAATGATGTGCGGGTAGAGTATGTGAATCTTCCCTCTTGGGCTTACGTTTCGGGGCTTGGTTCACAAAATGGCAGTGAAGTTCAATTTGTTGCTCAGGGGAGTTGTGCTCGGCTTGGAATTGGAGATCCGGGGTCTTATTATCAGGCTGCCCCCGATTTTGTAACTTCTGTTTTTAGGAATGGCCTTCCAAATGCTTCTTATAGTGGTTTGGTTCGTTTTGGGTATAACAGTTCGGGAATAGGTCAAGGAGGCATAACAACTTTAGCGACCTCTGCAGAGGTTGGAGCCACTTTTGGGCAGGCTTATGCGCGTACGACGGAAAAGGTCTATTCAGGGGCTTTTTTGCGCAGGCATGTCGGTTTGCGAGAAGGTCTCCCGGGAAACCCTCTTGGTCGAATTTTTGTGACGGACCTGAATACAAATTCCGTCCAGCAATTTATCAACCTGGAAGATTATGGTGCTAACCTGGGTACCATACCTGATAACGCGACTCGAGGATTGGCAGGTATTACGGATCCTAGCCATGATGATGATGCTTACACCAAGATAGGTAAGGTAGGCTTGGGAGATCTCGATATTTCTACAGATGACAGATTTCTCTATGTGGTGTCGCTCAACGACAAAAAGCTTTTCATCATTGAAATTGATGCCGACAATAATCCGGCAACACCTCCGGCAGCGGCAGATGTGCAAAGTGTTGTTATTCCCGATCCGGGTTGTGTGAACGGCCAATTCAGGCCTTTTGCATTGAAGTACTATCGGGGAGATGTTTACATAGGCGCTGTTTGTGATGGTAGTTCAAATGCTACGGCCAGTGGTCCGACGGGAGTGAATACCGATATGCGGTTTTATGTTTTTAAATATGATGGGGTGAATTTCACGACTGTCATGGATGAAGATCTGGATTATCCCAAAGGGCCTCCGTATCAACCGGGAAGTACGCCAACTCAGTGGTTGCCTTGGTATGATGACAACGGCACCTTTGTCGTGGTGCATCCTCAGCCTATGCTTACGGATATTGAGTTTGATGGATATGGCGCTATGATTTTGGCCTTTGCCGATCGTTTTGCTTTGCAAAGAGGCCATCAAAATTATAAGTACAACACCAATGATATTGGGGTTGAAGCTGTATTGTCCGGAGATATTTTGCGGGCGGTTAAAAATGCTTCAGGGACTTATGTGCTGGAAAGCAATGGGGTCTCAGGAGGAATGACCGGAACATATCCGGGGAATGGAGAAGGTCCGGGCGGAGGAGAATTTTTTGACGACAGGTTTGTTAAATCATATTCCGGCACAGTAGGTCACTCGGAAATTTCCTATGGTGTTTTGGCTTCTCATCCAGGAAATGGCCATGTCATCATGAATGCCATGGACCCCGTAAACTATGCAGGAGGGAATGATCAAAACTATTTCAGAGCCGGTGGCCCTCGTGTTCTCTCAGCTTCTAATGGTGCTTATGTGAGGGGTTTTCACATTTACCGGGATGCAAATTACAACACCACAGCTATCGGTAAAGCTCAAGGCTTGGGTGACTTGGAACTTCTGGCAGACCCCGCGCCCATAGAAATTGGGAATCTGGTGTGGGAAGATACGGATTTTGATGGAGTTCAGGATCCGGGAGAACCCGGTATAGCAGGAGTTACGGTGGAATTGGTCAAGGGAGGTGCAGTGATAGCTACAGCGACCACGGATGCCAATGGCAATTACCTGTTTTCCAGCGCTTCGGGTACAAGTACGAGCAGTCGAATTTACAACATCAGTCAGCTTTCGCCAAATATGGATTACGTGGTGCGCCTGCCGGGAGCAGCTACGGGGGGAGGCCCTCTGCCTGGCCCGCCGACCAATGCGAATACGGGGCAGGGAGGTAGCCCGGATATCAATGACAGCAATGGTTCTGCTTCTGGAGCTGATGTGGAAGCTGTGGTCTCGGCAGCGGATATACCTTCAGCAGGCGCTAATAACCACACTTTTGACTTTGGCTTTTTGCCAGGAGCGATGTTGGGAGACACTTTGTGGGTGGATGAAAATTACAACGGGGTACAGGATGTGGGTGAGCCTGGCGTGGAAGGGGTGACGGTAGAGTTGTATGCCTGTGTGGGAGGATCTCCGACAGGTGCGGCTTTGCAGACGACCACGACAAATGCCAGTGGCTATTACAATTTCACGATACTGACTGCCGGCGATTATGCGGTAAAATTCGACATCAGCACGGGTACACTACCTGGCATGTCGGATTACGAGTTTACGGTGCCGAATGTGGGAGCAGATACGGACGATAGCGATGCTGTGCCTACGATGGGACAAATGGCTTTTTCGGATTGCGTTGCAGTAGCTATAGGGGATGTAATTCCTGACATAGATGCGGGTATTGTGAAGAAGGGCAAAGTGGGCGATCTGGTGTGGGAAGACGTGAATGGCAATGGCCAGCAGGATGCAGGCGAGCCGGGCATAGGAGGTGTAACGGTAGAACTGACGGGCACAGACGGCCAGGGTAATGCGGTAAACCTGACGACGACGACGGATGCCACGGGCATGTACATGTTCGGAGATTTGTATCCCGGTACGTATAAAGTGACGTTCACCAGTCCCACGGGTATGACGGCCACGGGCAAAGATGCCGCCGGTGTTGCCGATGATCAGGATTCGGATGTGGATCCGGTAAATGGTATGACGGATAATTATACGCTGACGTCGGGAGATACGATACCGACTATAGATGCCGGTTACCTGACCTTGGGCAAGATAGGCGATCTGGTGTGGGAAGATGTGGACGGAAATGGCCAGCAGGATGCAGGTGAGCCGGGCATAGGGGGTGTAACGGTAACTTTGACGGGTACAGATGGCCTTGGCAATGCGGTGAACCTGACGACGACGACGGATGCTACGGGCATGTACATGTTCGGAGATTTGTGGCCCGGGACGTACAAAGCGACTTTTACGATGCCGACAGGGATGGTAGCAACGGTACAGGACGATGCAGATGCAACAGGGGATGATGTGGACTCAGATGCAGATGAGGCCACGGGCATGACAGGAGACTATACACTGAACTCAGCAGATACGATTCCAACAGTAGATGCGGGCTTTTTGACGCTGGGCAAGATAGGAGATTACGTGTGGGAAGATTACGATACGGACGGTCAGCAGGATGCGGGTGAGCCGGGCATAGAAAATGTGACGGTTAACCTGAGCGGTACGGATACTCAAGGCAATGCAGTGAATCAGACGACGAGTACGGATGCTACGGGTATGTACATGTTTGGTGAGTTGTGGCCAGGAGATTACAAAGTGACCTTTACGACGCCTACGGATATGAATCCGACGGTGGCCAATGCCGCGGGAGTTCCGGATGATCAGGATTCGGATGCAGATCCGTTCATGGGTGGCATGACGCAGACAGAGACGCTCAGATCGGGAGATACGATACCGGATCTGGATGCGGGCTATTACGCAGTGGACTGGGGCGATTTGCCAAACAGCTACAGCACGTTGTCTGGAGCCAATGGAGCTTCTCACGTGATGATACCGGGTCTGAAACTGGGAAGCTGCGTGGATGCAGAGACAGACGGAGCCCCGAGCGGAGATGCTACGGGAGATGACCTGGCAGGTAGTGCGAAGAGCCAACCGGCGGGCTGTGGAGGAGATGACGAAGACGGGGTAACGATACCGATGTTGGTAGCGGGGATTCCTGCAACCATAGATTTCACCTTGATGAACATGACGGGTAGTGATGCGAAGTTGGCGTTGTTCATCGACTGGAATGGAGACGGTGACTTTGATCCGGCAGAGATGTACTCGACGACGGTGGCCACTGGAGATGTGAGTGCGAGCATTACGCTGACGCCTCCGCTGACCTCAGTGTTGAATCGAGCTCTGGGCGTACGAGTACGCCTGAGCACGGACATGGCAGCGGCGATGAGTGCAGAGGGTCAGGCCCCTGACGGGGAGGTAGAGGACTACATAACGCAGGTGATGGGCTTTGACTGGGGCGATTTGAACGATGTAGCTGTGGGCACGAGTGGTGATCCTGCTCAGCCGATGGTACCTGCGGATCACGCTACGC
>Ga0256839_1004356_pt1 | contig 13893 bp, 14 predicted proteins | sample 354166metaG_FD_185968 | JGI IMG/M metagenome (GOLD analysis project Ga0256839, IMG submission 185968) | Hydrothermal vent microbial communities from Mid Atlantic Ridge, Atlantic Ocean - 354-166 | ecosystem: Environmental > Aquatic > Marine > Hydrothermal vents | place: Atlantic Ocean: Mid... | reverse complement strand
CCCAAGGTGCAAGGCGCCGAGGGCGGCCAGTACCTCTCGCAGCGGCTCGACCGGGTGCTGAAGCGCGCCGAGCAGCTGGCCGACGCCCAGGGCGACAAGTTCGTCGCCCTCGACATCCTGCTGCTGGCCGTCGCCGAGGAAAAATACCCCGGGCTGCCGGCAGCGGACGAACTGAAGAAGATCATCGACGAGGTTAGAGGAGGGAGAACCGTGGAGAGCGAACACGGCGAGGGCACGTTCGAGGCCCTGACGCAGTACGGCATCGACCTGACCGAGCTGGCCGAACAGGGCAAGCTGGACCCGGTCATCGGACGCGACGAAGAGATCCGCCGCACGATTCAGATCTTGCTGCGGCGCACCAAGAACAACCCGGTGCTGATCGGTGAACCGGGCGTGGGCAAGACGGCGATCGTGGAGGGCCTGGCCCAGCGCATCGTGAAGGGCGACGTGCCCGAAGGGCTGAAGGAAAAGCGCATCATCGCGCTGCAGATGGGCTCGCTGCTCGCCGGCGCCAAGTACCGCGGCGAGTTCGAGGAGCGGCTCAAAGCGGTGATCGCCGAGGCGACGGCCAGCGAGGGGCGGATCATCCTCTTCATCGACGAGCTTCACACCATCGTCGGCGCCGGCAAGGCCGAGGGCGCGGTCGACGCCGGCAACATGCTCAAGCCGGCGCTGGCCCGCGGCGAACTGCGCCTGATCGGGGCGACGACGCTCGACGAGTACCGCGAGATTGAGAAGGACGCCGCCCTCGAGCGCCGCTTCCAGCCGGTGCTGGTGGACGAGCCCAGCGTGGAGGACACCATCAGCATCCTCCGCGGCATCAAGGAAAAGTACGAGGTCCACCACGGCGTGCGCATCTCCGACCCGGCCATCGTGGCGGCGGCGACCCTAAGCCACCGCTACATCTCCGATCGCCGCCTGCCCGACAAGGCCATCGACCTGATCGACGAAGCGGCGGCGCGGCTGCGGATGCAGCTGGAAAGCCAGCCCGAGGAGATCGACCAGCTGGAGCGCAAGAAGCTGCAGCTGGAGATTGAGCGTGAAGCGCTCAAGAAAGAGACCGACCCCGACTCCAAGGCGCGGCTCGAGGAGATCGAGAAGGAGATCGCCGAACTGACCGAGAAGATCGAGGCCATGAAGGCTGAGTGGCAGGCCGAGGTCGAGATCCTGAACCAGCTGCGCGAGAAGCAGAAGGAGCTCGACGAGCTGCGCACCCAGATCGAACTGGCCCAGCGCAGCTACGACCTGAACAAGGCCGCCGAGCTGCAGTACGGCGTCCTGCCCAAGCTGGAGGAAGAGGTCCAGCAGCTCTCCGAGAAGCTGAAGGACGCCCAGTACGTCCGCCTGGAGGTGACCGAAGAGGACATCGCCGAGGTGGTCAGCCGCTGGACCGGCATCCCGGTGGCCAAGCTGCTCGAGGGCGAACGCGAGAAGCTGCTGCGCCTCGAGGACGAGCTGCACAGGCGCGTGGTGGGCCAGGACGAGGCCATCCAGTCGGTCGCCGACGCCATCCGCCGCGCCCGCGCCGGCTTGAAGGACCCGAACCGCCCCATCGGCTCGTTCATGTTCCTCGGCCCCACCGGTGTCGGCAAGACCGAGCTGGCCAAGACCCTGGCCGAGACCCTCTTCGACAGCGAGGAGGCGATGATCCGCATCGACATGACCGAGTACATGGAGAAGCACTCGGTCGCCCGGCTCATCGGCGCGCCTCCGGGCTACGTCGGCTACGAGGAGGGCGGCCAGCTCACCGAGGCGGTGCGGCGCAAGCCCTACAGCGTCATCCTCTTCGACGAGATCGAAAAGGCCCACCCCGACGTCTTCAACATCCTGCTGCAGATCCTCGACGACGGCCGCCTCACCGACAGCCATGGCCGGGTGGTGGACTTCCGCAACACCGTCATCATCATGACCTCGAACATGGGCAGCCACCTGATCCTCGACGGCATCAAGGAAGGCCTGCCCTACGAACGCATCCAGGAACGGGTCTTCGCCGTCCTCCAGGAACACTTCCGCCCCGAGTTCCTCAACCGCCTCGACGACATCATCGTCTTCAAGCCGCTGACCCAGGAGCAGATCATCGAGATCGTCGAGATCCAGGTGGCCGGCCTCAAGAAGCGCCTGGCGGAACGCCGCATCACCCTCGAGCTCACCGAGGAGGCGGGGCGCTGGCTGGGCGAGCGCGGCTACGACCCGGTCTTCGGCGCCCGTCCGCTCAAGCGGGTCATCCAGAAGGAGCTGGAGACCCCGCTGGCGAAGGAGATCCTGGCGGGCAACGTGCGCGAAGGCGACACCGTTCTCGTCAAGGTGGGCGAGCGCGGCTTGGTCTTCGAAACCACCCACCCCGTCGAGGCCTGAGCCCTGCCCTTTCCGAATCCCCGGAGCCCCGCTCCGGGGTTTTTGTATGATGGTCAGGAAAGAAGAAAGGAGCGGTTCGTGCGAAGCCCCCTTCTGGTCTTCATGTGGTTCCCGGTCGCGCTGCTCGGCGCCTGCGGCGGGCCTGCGGTGCAGCCCGAGGAAACCGCCGACCTGCAGCTGACCTTTTCCGAAAACCTGCCCGCAGAGGTGCAGCGGGCCTATCTGGTGGTGCACCATCAGGACGGATCGCCCGACCGCTGGTTCGACCTGGTGGCCCTCGCCGGAAGCGAGCAGCCGCTTCCGCACGTGGCCAAGTACGGGTACTTCACGGTCCTCACCGAGGTGGAGCGCGACCTCAGCTCGCCCCGCTCGGGGCGTTACCAACTGCGCCATGCGGCCAGCTTTCCTTCCGAAATCTTCCTGGGCCTGGACAAGGGCCTCCGGATCGACCCCGACGGCCGCGTTTTTCTCGTCTTTTCTGGGGAGTCCAACCCGTGGCGCAGCTTCGAGCTCGCCGGAGCCTGCCCCGACGCCGCGGACTTCGTGAGCAACCGTTCCTTTGGTGCGGTCGACACGGGCTCGCGACCCTGCACGAACGGCGCGGTCGACCCCGGACCCTTGCACGCCCGAGCGCAGGCCGACGGTGCGCTGAGCAGCTTCGTGTGGGCCGTCGTCGCCAACGCAAACGGTGGCGTTCCCACGGACCCGCCCCGCTACGCCCCCGTTGAGGACGCCGCTGGGGACACAACCTACGCCCTCACCGCGGCGGACTGGCGCAGCGACGCCGAAGTCTGGCGCTTCGACCTGGACGGCGCGCCCGCCGGCGGCCGCCTGCTCGCGGCCTTCGCGGCGCTGCGCGGAGGTGCGGAGGTGGCCGGGTTCCACGCCTTCTCCGCCGGCTGCCCCGACGCCGGCGCGGCCTGCCTCCTCGCCGTCGTGCCGGGGGCGCGGTCTGGGCTCGAGGGCTACCGCCTGAACGCCCGCCTCGATGGCGGAACCGGGGGAAGCTTCTGGCTTGCGCAGGCCTGGAAGCCGATTTCAGGCGGGACGGGCAGCTACGTCTGGACCTACGCGGGCGACCTGCCCCAACCCTACGCGAACGTCGGCTGGACCGGTGCACCGCCGGTGGTGGACTTCGGCGGGGGCACGGCGGCCGTGCGCGAGGCGGCCGACGTCTGGGGGTACAACCTGAGCGCCAGCCCCTACCTGCGGCGGGAGTGGTGGGTCTTCGGGCGCGACCCGGGCAAGCCGATCGTCTACCCCGCCCTTCCGCCCGAGCTTGCGGCGTTCGCCCCCGAGCTCGCGGACGACGTGACCGGCGTTTACGTCTCGGGCTTCGACTACGATCCGCTCGCCGCCGCGAGCGCGCCGGAGGCGGGAAGGTACTGGGTGCGGGCGCAGCAAAGCCAGGCCCTGAGCGCGGCTTCGGAGGCGGCGCAGGCGGGCCTGCGCGGCCCCGAGGGCTGGACCCGCGTGGGCGGCGGCCTCCTGGACCTGCGGTAGAGTTTGGGCATGCACGCCGGCCGCTTCGTCATCACCGGCCTGCCCGGCACCGAGCTGCCCGCCGACCTGGCGGCCCTCTGGCGGCGCTACCGGGTGGGCGGGGTCATTTTGTTCCGTCACAACGTCGCCGGGCCCGAACCGCTCCGGCGGCTGGTGGCCGACCTGCTCGAGGTGCTGGGGGGCGACCCCATCGTGAGCGTGGATCAGGAGGGGGGCGCGGTGCTGCGCCTGCCCTTCCTGCCCAGCCCCCCGCCGGGAATGAGCCTGGGCGCGGCGGACGACCCCGAGCTCGCCCGCGCCGTGGGCGCGGCCACCGCCCGCGGGCTCGCCGCCTACGGCTTCAACCTCAACTTCGCACCCGTGCTCGACCTCAACACCAACCCGGCGAACCCGGTGATCGCCGAGCGCTCCTTCGGTGCGGACCCCGAACGCGCCAGCACGCTTGCGCTCGCCTGGCACGAGGGGCACGTGCGCGAGGGCGTGGCCACCACGGGCAAGCACTTTCCCGGCCACGGGGACACCACGGTGGACTCGCACCTGGGCCTGCCGGTGGTGGAAAAATCCCTCGACGAGCTGCGGCGGCTCGAGCTCGTGCCCTTCGCCCGCGCCGCGGGCCGCCTCCCGGCCCTGATGACCGCCCACATCGTCTACCCCGAGCTCGACGGCGAGCTGCCGGCCACGCTCTCGCGGCGCATCCTCACCGGACTGCTGCGCGAGGAGCTGGGCTACGACGGCGTCGTCGTCAGCGACGCGCTCAACATGCGCGCCATCGCGGACCGCTGGGGCGCGCCTGAGGCGGCGGTGCGTTCGCTCGCCGCCGGCGCCGACCTGGTGATGCCGCTGGGCGATCTGGAGCTGCAGGCGAAGGCGCTGGCGCGCATCCAGGCCGCGCTCGACTCGGGAGAGCTGGACCGGGGGCAGATGGAGGCCAGCGTCGGGCGCATCACCGCGCTGGCCCGCGCCTTTCCGGCCAGGCCGGGGAGCTACGGCGAAGCGCAGCGGGCCGCCGACCGCCGGCTCTTCGTAGCGGCCTGGACCCGCGGCCTGACGGCGGTGGGCGATCCCGTCCCGCCACCGAAAGGCGCCTGCCTGCGGGTGGTGGCCCAGGCGCAGCCCGAGGGCGACGGCGTTTCCGAGGCCGGGGCCAGCGGGGCGGAGCTGGCAAGATTGCTGGGAGGTTACTGGAAGGTCGATCCCGTCTTTGTAAGCGGCGTCGACGCGGTTCCGGGGCTGGAGGTTGCGACGGACGACTGTTTCAACCTGCTGATTTCCAATAGCCGGCGCCCCTACCCGCGGACCAGCTGGAACTGGCGGCCGGACCTGCACGTGGCGCTGTGGAACCCCTTCGCCGCCGCGGGCGTCCCCGCCCCGGCGCTGGTCAGCTACGGCTTCCGCGCCGAGGCCCTGGAAGCGGTGCGGGCCTGGCTGCGCGGCGAGGCCGAAGCCCGCGGCCGCCTGCCCGCACCGTTGTGCGCCACGGGTACGTAGCGCGGCGCTTCCCTGTAGGTTCGTTTCGCCGATGCGGCGAAAGCGCCGCGACCCTGGGACGCCGTACCGTCGGGGCCCTGATCTCGTCGTGCGTCCCCAGGTTGGCGAGCTTTTCGCGTCATCCGCGAGACCCCGGATCTCGCTGCGCTCGTCCGGGGTGACGAATGAGGGGCCGACGCTCCGCTGAAAAACCCGTCGCTTAGGACGAGGGAACCGAAGGTGCCCGAGATCCGGGACCTCGCCGCACGTGCCGCAGCCGGTGCTCGAGTGAACCCGGACCAAGTTCAGGACAGGCCCGGATCGCACGCAGCTGCGACCGCCTGGGCGACGGATGACCACCGGGTCGCCCAGGCCCCGAAGCCGAAGAGCCCTCCAGCCCAGCCGCCTGCGGTATCGTGTTCCCGTGAACCGCACCCTCGTCATCGCGCACCGCGGCGCGCGCAGCCTCGCACCCGAAAACACGCTGGCCGCCGCAGAAAAGGGCTTCGAGGCCGGGGCCGACCTGTGGGAGACCGACGTGGCCGTGACCGCCGACGGCGTGCTCATCCTCTTCCACGACGACAGCCTCGAGCGCACCACCAACGCCGCCGCGGTCTTTCCCGATCGCGCGCCTTGGACCTTCACCGAGTTCACCCTCGCAGAGATCGAACGCCTCGACGCCGGCAGCTGGTTCGACCGCGACGACCCCTTCGGCCAGATCGCCGCCGGCCGGGTGAGCCCCGCCGACCAGGCCGCCTACGTGGGCCTCAAGGTGCCCACGGTGGAGGAGGCGCTCGCCTTCACCCGCGACCACGACTGGACCGTGAACATCGAGCTGAAGCGGCTGCCGGCGCCGCTGGAGGACTTCCCCGTCGTCCCCCGCTTCTTCGAGGTGATGGACCGGGTGGGGATCGCCCCCGAGCGGGTGCGGCTCTCCTCGTTCGAGCACCGCTGGCTCGAGGAGGCGCGCGCCCTCCGCCCCGAGGTCGAGGTCCAGGCCCTGGTGGGGTACTACCGCGACCGCCCCATCGACTGGGACGCGGTGGCGGACTTCCCGACGGTCAACGCCCGCGCTGCGCTGACGCCGCCCGAGAAGGTGCGCGAGCTGGTGGCGGCGGGCAAGCAGGTCAACCTGTTCACCGTCAACGACGTGCGCGAGGCCCGCGCCTACATCGAGGCGGGGGTTACCGGCCTCTTCACCGACTTCCCGCAGGACCTGGTGCCGCTGGCCCACGCCGCAGCCGGAAAGGAAACGCCATGACCCTGAACTTCCTGATCGTCAACGGGTACCCGCGCGCAAGCCGGGAAAACTTCGACCGCTCCGACGTCGCCCACCCGCACGACCTCTACCGGCGGCTGCTCGACCGCTACGCACCCGGCTCGACGTCGCAGGTCTTCTTCATCGCCGACGTGGAGAACCCGCTTCCCAGCCTGGAAGAGGTGCGCGGCTTCCACGGCGTCATCTGGACCGGATCGGACCAGACGATCTACCGCACCCACGAGGAAAAGGTCGCCCGGCAGATCGCCTTCGCCCGCCGCGCCTTCGAGGCCGGCGTACCCCAGTTCGGCAGCTGCTGGGGGGCGCAGATGGCGGCGGTGGCCGCGGGCGGCCGGGTGGAGGCCAACCCCAAAGGGCGCGAGTGGGGCTTCGCGCCGCGCATCGAGCTGACCGCCGCGGGTCGCGAGCACCCTCTGACCGCGGGCAAGCCGCCGGTCTTCCAGGGCATCGAGATGCACCTCGATCACGTGACCGAACTGCCCACGGACGCCGAGCTGCTCGCGACCGGCGAACACACCCGCGTGCAGGCGCTGGCCGTGGAGCACGAAAACGGCGCCTACTGGGCCACCCAGTACCACCCCGAGTTCGACCTCTGGGAGAACGCCCGCCTGATCGCCGCCCGCGCCGGGGCGCTGGTCAAGGAGGGCTTCTTCGATAAAGAGGAAGACGTGCTGCGCTACGCCGCGGAGATGAAGGAGTTGTTCAAGAACCCGGGCGACGAGGCCCTGCGCCGCAAGCTGGGGGTTGACGAAACCCTGCTGGACGACCGCATCCGCCAGCTCGAGTTCGCCAACTGGCTCGAGCACCTGGTGCGGCCGGCGGCTTCCTGAGCGGCGCACCGCCAGGCGGGCAGGCCAGCTGCGACGCTCCCTTCACCCGGGCTGCCCGAAACGCGCGGCTGATGGGCCGCGAAGAGCCCTAACCGCTCTTGCTCTCGGGCGTCGTTCGCTTGGAGATCGCCGCCGCGAGTCGATCAACCCACAGTCGCCCATCTTCCTGCAGCACGGTACGGAGCGCAGCAATTACGGCGCGCCGTACGATCTCGTAGGCAACCCAGACCAAGAACAAATAGAAAATTATGCTGAGCAAGATAGCGATTACTTCCATCCCAACCTCCTTTCCTCTTGCGGTCACGACCTTAGCGCAAGCGGCCACCGCAGGCGCAGTCGCTCGCCCAGCAGGGGACCGGCACCTTCAGACGCTCGGCAGGCTTTCCGCAACTCGGACAACCGGCGTTCGCACCCTTCGTCGAGCAGCGCCTAGAGCACTACACGGACCACCGCTCCGGTCGCTAAGCCGTTCAAGATGAACAGGGCAAGGACGGACACGACCTCAACCCTTGCGTTCGGGGTCCTTGGCCACCGCCTTGCGAACGATCTCCACCAGCTCCTCCCGGTTGGCCTCGAGGAACTGCTGCAGCGCCGAACGCACAGCCCAGCGAATGAGAGCGAAAAAGGCCCAGATCAGGACCCCCCATACCGCGAGCACAATCAGAAACTCTCCGATTCCCAGGTTCATGCCTCCTCCTTCCTCGAATTCCACACCGCCCACTCGGTCGGGGCGCCTGCATCGCCAAGCCCAACCCACCAAAAGGTCCGAACCAAAGCCGGTGCGAAGTGCTCTTTTCCCGGCCCCGGCACCTGCCGCAAGGCAGGCCCCCGCATCCCCCCGGCGGCCACTGCCGGAGCGACGGAGAAAAGCACCGGACCCGGTTCCATAGGTATTCCTCCTTGGAACAAGGATAAACCAAGAACACGCCTTAAGTTGTGCGCCGTAGAAAGGCCGGTTAGCGCGCTTGTTTGAGGACTTCGGCGTCGTCGCCAATGAGCACGTCCACGCCCAGCTGCACCATCCGGCGCGCTTCGCCGGCGTCGTTGACGGTCCAGGTGGCCACGCCCAGGCCCTTCTTGTGCCAGCGGGCGACCCGGGCGGCGTTGACGAGCTGCCAGTGCGGGTGCACGGCCTCGATGCCGAGAAGCTCGGCCATGCGGCCGGTGTCGTAGACCCGGAAGAGGTAGCCCATGGGAATCTCCGGGCGCCGCTGGCGCACCTTGAGCAGGGCGACCGGGTCGTAGGAGGAGATCCACACCCGGCGGCGCCCGCTCCAGGCGGCCACCGCGTCGGCCGTTTCGAAGGCGCGGCCGTCTTCGAGGCCGGGAATGCTCTTGATCTCCAGGTTGATCAGGAAGTCAGGGTAGGGTTCCAGGAGCTCGAGCAGCTGCTCGAGCGTCATCGTCTCGGGACGCTGCTCCATCAGCTCAGCGTAGGTCAGGTCCGAGATCAGGCGCAGGCCCACGACGAAGTCGTGGTAAATGACCAGCACGCCGTCTTTGGTGCGCTGCACATCGGTCTCGATCCCGTCGAGCCCCGCCTCCACCGCCGCCAGGAAGGCGGCGCGGGTGTTGCCGTCGGCGAGCGTCGGCAGGCCGCGGTGCCCCAAAAGAACGGGGCGCTTTCGGTTCGCAAAGGGCAGCGTGGGCACGCTACTTCTCCTGGCTGAGCGCGAAGCCGCGGCTGAACTGCTCCTGCAGCAGCAGGAAGACGACCAGGGCCGGCAGCAGCGCGATGATCGCCCCCGCCATGACGATGCCCCAGTTGGTGGCGTCCTGCCCGCTCGTCATCATGCGCAGGCCCACCTGCACCACCTGGCGGTTGCCCTCGCGGATGATGATCAGCGGCCAGAGGTACTGGTTCCACATGTAGACGAACTGGATCACGGCCATCGCCGCCACCACGTTGAGCGACATGGGCAGCAGGATGGCCCAGGCGAAGCGCAGCGGCCCGGCGCCGTCGATCTTGGCGGCGTCGACGAGGCTGGTGGGGATCTGCAGGAACTGCTGCCGGAAGAGAAACGTACCCGTCGCCGAAGCCAGGAAGGGCACGATCAGCGCCGCATAGGAGTTGGACCAGCCCAACTTGGTGACCAGGTCAAAGAGCGCGACGATCATGATCTCCGTGGGCATCATCAGGGTCAGCAGGATGAAGGTGAAGACCGCCCCCTTGAGCGGGAAGCGGAAGTAGACCAGGGCGAGCGCCGCCATGAACGAGATGATCGTCTTCCCAACGGTGACGGCGATGGCGATGTAGAAGGAGTTCTTCATGTAGACGCCCAGGTGGAACTGGTTCCAGGCGATCGAGTAGTTCTCGAGCATCGCGGTGCCGAAGGTGAAGCGGGGCGGGTAGCTGAAGATCTGCGCCGGGGTCTGGGTCGAGAAGATGAACGCCAGCAGGATGGGCGCCGCCACCACCAGCACCGAGAAGATCAGCAGCACGTGAACGATGAGGTTGTTCAGGCGTTTGCGCTTCACGCTAGCCTCCGTAGTGGACGCGGCCCTCGCCGACGCGGAACTGGAGGATGGTCAGGAAGACGACGGCGATGAAGAGGATCACCGACTGCGCCGCCGCCATGCCGGTCTTGTAGTACTCGAAGCCGTCGCGGTAGATGTTGAAGATCAGGATGTTCGTCGCGTTGCTGGGTCCGCCCTTGGTGAGCAGGTCCACGAAGGGGAAGGCCTCGAAGAAGGCGTAGATGGTGTTGATGATCAGCAGAAAGAAGGTCATGGGGCTGAGCAGCGGAAACGTCACCCGCCAGAAGCGCTGCCAGGGGGTGGCGCCGTCGATCAGCGCGGCCTCGAGCACCTCGCCCGGGAGGTTCTGCAAGCCGGCGATGTAGAAGACGACGTTGTACCCCACGTTCTTCCACACGGCCACGAAGACCAGCAGGCCCATGGCCAGCGTGGGGTTCGTCAACCAGTCGGGGGCGATGCCGAGGGTGATCGTGAGCAGGTAGTTCACGATCCCCGACTGGGGGTTGAACATGAAGAGGAAGATCACGCCCGCGACCGCGGGGCTGAGCGCGTAAGGCCAGATCAGGAGCAGCCGGTAGATGCGCCAGCCGGAGACCCTCTGGTTGGCCAGAACGCTGAGCGCGAGCCCCACCGCCATGGAGAAGATGACGACGAAAAATGCGAAGACGACCGTGTTCTTGAAAATCTGCAGGTACTCGGGGTCGGTGAACAGGATCTTGTAGTTTTCGATCCCGACGAAACTCTTGGAAAGCCCCAAAAACGCCACCTGGTAGAGCGAGAGCACGAAGGTCTCGATGGTGGGGTAGTAGAGAAAGAGGATCAGGATGACGAAGGAAGGGAGCAGCAGAACCCAGGGCAACCAACGGCTTTTGTAGGCGGCGTGCGTGTCCATTTGATGCGTTCCTTGTTGTATCCCTTAAACAAAAGAAGGTGGGGCCCGGCGCGAGCGCGCCGGGCCCGACGAGGTTACTTCTTGACCGAAGCGTTGTAGCGCTTGAGCGCCTGGTCGGCCTGCGCGTCGGCCTCGGAAAGGGCCTTGGCGATGTCCTTGCCCTGGAAGATCTCCTGGACCATGTTCTCGATGATCGTGCGGATCTCAGGGAAGGGGCCGATCAACGCGCCTTGGGTGGCGCGGTTGGCCTTCGACTGCAGCAGCTGGTCGAACGCCGCGCGGTAGGCGGGGTTGCGCTCGAACCAGTTCTGCCACTCGAGCACCTTCACCGAGGTGTTCAGCACCGGGAAGTAACCCGTGCCCTTGTGCCAGCGCACCATGTTCTCGGTGTTGGTGAACCACAGCAGGAAGGTGAGGGCCGCTTCCTGCTCTTCCTGCGGGTGCCCCTTGGTCAGCCACAGCGAGGCGCCGCCGACGACGGTACCGTTGCGCTCGACGCCGTCGGGTACGGGGAGGAAGCCGGTGCCCAGCTCGAAGCCGTTCTCGAAGGAGGCGTTCTGCATGAAGGTCACGTCGGAGGTCGAGGTGATCTCCATGGCCGCCTGCTGGCTCACGAAGAGCTGGTTGGCGCCGTCCCAGTCCTCGGGCTTGCCGGTGTAAGTGTAGTAGCCCTTGTCGTAGAGGCCCTTCCACCACTTCATGATCCGCTTCATGGCCTCAGAGTCGATGTAGACGTTGGTGGCGCGGGCGGCGCGGCCGTTCTCGTTGTTGGCGAGCAGAGCACCCTGCTCGGCGATCCACTGCTCGACGAACCAAGAGTGCAGCGGCCAGGTGATGCACTTGGGCGCGGCCTTGCTGGCGATGATCTTCTCGCAGGCCTGGGCCACCTCGTTGAAGGTCTTGGGCGGGTTCTCGGGGTCGAGCCCGGCCTTCTTGAAGATGTCCTTGTTGTAGTAGAGGATCGGGTTCGAGGAGTTCCAGGGGATCGAGTTGAACTTACCACCGATGCGGTAGTAGTTCGCGACGGGCTTGATGTAATCGTCGAGCTGGAACTTCAGGTCGGCGGGCACGTAGTTCTCGATCGGCACGAAGATGCCCGAGTCGAGGGCGAGTTGGCTGCCTACCTCGAAGATCTGCACGATGTGCGGCGCGTTGCCCTGCTTGGCCGCCAAAATGGCCGCGTTCAGCGTGTCGCGGTAGCTGCCCTTGTATTCGACCTTGACCTCAATGCCGGGGTGGGTGTAGTTGAAGTCCTCGACGGCGCGCTGGATGAAGGCCGTACGCCCGCCACCGAAAGCGTGCCAGAAGGTGATCTGCACCTTTTCGGCCGCAAACGCAAAGCCGAGGAGCGCCGAGAGACCGACTACCGTTGCTAATCGCTTCATAATGCTACCTCCTTTTCTTGCGAGACTCAGTATACCGCGTCCCGAAGGCCAACATAAAGCCCCTGCGTCATCCGAACGTCATCCCCGGCGCCCTCCCGAGCAGGGCGGCGAGGAGAAAGACCAGCTCGGCGGTCTCGACCGCGGCGCCGTAGACGTCGCCCGTGAGCCCGCCACCCAGGCGGCGGGAGGACCAGAACGCAAACCCCAGCGCCCAAGCCCCCGCGGCGGCCGCCGGACCGGGCGCCAGCAGCGCGAGGGGGGCGGCGAAGAGCAACCCCCAACCCCACGACCCGCCGCGTGCGCTTGCCCCCAAGCCGCCGGGGCGGGCCGACGGGAAGAGTCCGAGCAGCGGCAGGATCCAGGTTCGCGCGGCCACCGGCGCCAGCGCCAGCCCCCAGAGGTCCGGGCTGGCGGCGATCGCCTGCCACTTGAGGATCAGAAAGACCGCGCCCACCCCCAGGGCAAAGCTGCCGTGATGCACGTCCGCCAGGATTTGCAGGCGCTCTGTGGGCGTGCGGGGCGCGAGGAGCGCGTCGGCGCTGTCGAGCAGGCCGTCGAAGTGGAGCATCCCCGTGACCGCCAGCCACGCAGCCAGCACCAGCGCCGCCGCCAACCCCGGGGGCCACGCCTGTACGAGCGCGGCCACGGCCACGAGGACCGCGCCCACGACCCAGCCGACGAGGGGGTAGTAGGCCGAGGCCGCGCGCCTCTCGCCCGGCCGCACCTTCCCCACATCGGGCACGGGGAGCGTGGTCAAAAAGCCCAGGGCCAGCCAGAAGGGGCGGAAACGAAGCATCGCGGGCATCATACCCTGCGCGCCGCGTTGGCATGCGCATCACTCATGCATATTTATCTTTGCAACTGGTGTATGATAATGGAGGCATGGCAAAGACCACGGTCAGTAGCCGGTACCAGATCACGCTTCCTGCTGAGGTGCGAAAGGTCCTGGGCATTCGCCCCGGCGACGAGCTGGAGGTCGAGCTTATAGACGGCGAAATCCGACTGCGCATCCCGCGACCCCCCCTGGAACGGGTTCTCAAACGCTTGCAGAAAGAGCACGGGGCAAGCCTGGCTGCCCTGGGAAAGGCCACCGGGCATGACGCGCGCCGGTACGTGCGTCAACTTCGCGAACGGGATGCGGATGGTTGAGGTCGTCTTCCTCGACACCAACATCCTCATCGCCACCGTCGATCCACAAGATCTGCATCACGAACGGACCGTCGCGTTCATGCAAAGCGTCTCGCGCAATCCTCTCTCGCTGAGCCCGCCGGTGTATGCCGAGGTCTCGGTCGGGATGGGCAGCGAAGCGGTGCTGGCGTTCCTGGAGGAATGGCGTATCCGTCCGAGTTTTGCGGCGATGGACACGCCGGCGCTATGGGAGCTCGCCGCGGAACGGTTCGCCAGCTACCGGGCCAACCGCAAACGATCCGGCGGCGACGCGCCACGCCGCATCCTTACGGATTTTCTAATAGGCGCGCACGCCGTGCTTGCGCCCGGTACCGGTTACGCTGCAACTTTGGCTACGCTGGACCGGGACTTCTTCACACAGTACTTCCCGGAACTTAAAGTCCTCGTTCCTTAGCCCTCGCTCACCCCGGCCTCGTCGAAGGTGGCCATGCCCGCGAGCACCTCGGCGGCGGCGCGCAGGATGGGAAACGCGAGGACGGCCCCCGTGCCCTCGCCCAGGCGCAGCTCCAGGTCGAG
>Ga0256839_1004355_pt1 | contig 13894 bp, 9 predicted proteins | sample 354166metaG_FD_185968 | JGI IMG/M metagenome (GOLD analysis project Ga0256839, IMG submission 185968) | Hydrothermal vent microbial communities from Mid Atlantic Ridge, Atlantic Ocean - 354-166 | ecosystem: Environmental > Aquatic > Marine > Hydrothermal vents | place: Atlantic Ocean: Mid... | reverse complement strand
CGATGAACCGTCCGAACCGTCCCTGCTGGATCGAGCAGTTGATCCCCCACCACCTGGGGCAGGTGGAAATCCAGCGGGAATATCCGCCGGAAGTGGAAGAAACCCTTATCAAGATAGCCTGGCTGCTGGGTGAGTGTCGAGCGGAGTACCAGGGGCTGATCCAGTGGTTGCGGAACGACGTCCGAGTGGTGGGGCGTGCTCGCAGCAAGGACCGGTCCGATTGGAATCAGATGTGGGTCGAGGACGAAAACTCCCGCAGGGTGCTCTGCGCCCGGCAACCTTTTCCTCGCCTGGGGCCGAAGCAGGAAGACTCCTTCTATCCTCTAGGCCACCAATTGCTCCACCAGTTGGCCCCCCAGCGCTGCGACCGGGCCGACTCGCTCCAGGCGCTTTGCCAGGAGTTGATGTTCACTCCGGTCCGCTCGTTCTTTTCCGGCAAGTGGTTCGAGTATTACTTGGAACAAGTGGTGGTTCGCTTCCTGGAACAGAGCAAGCTGCGCGGCCAGTTCGTGGCAGAGCGGAATCTCGTGGTTTCGGGGGGGACGTGCAAACGGATCGAAATTGATTTCTTGCTGCTTTTGCCCCACCGATCCTTCTACTTCGAAGCCAAATCCGGCAAGAACCGCGGCAGTCTCAAGCGGTACCTGATGCGAGTGGGTTCCTTGAATCTTCCCTCGCCGGAGTTTGTGCTGGTTACCGTGCAGGACTGGCCAGGCAAGCCGATCCATCGAAAGAATCGGAAGATTCCTAACTGGCGGGTGGAGGTAAACCAGCTGCGCCGGCACATTCTGGCTCCGCTGGTGCAAGCAAGTTAAAGGAACAGTTCCGCGGGAGGGAAGCCCTGGTATTGCGTCGCCAAATCGCACGGGGAAAGCACCGCAAAGCAGGCATTGCCCCCTTTGCTCTTGACCGGCTTGCCTGGATTGCGCCAACCCTTCAGCCGACGGCCCCAGTTAGCAAGCTGGTGCCCTCCCCGAAGATGCCTATAATTCAAGCAGGAATAGTTCCCGTGCTCCTGCGGAGCCGGGTTCCAGGCGTGGAGGAACGACCGATGCTGCTTTCCGGCTTTGTTCATCTTCAGTCCACCGGTTCCCCGGCGGGACACTGGGTCGATCACGAGCAACTGTGCCAGGAGATCGACCAGCTCCGTCGCCGGGAGGACGCCACCATTCTGGCCCACTACTACCAGGACGGGGAAATCCAGGAGCTGGCCGACTTCACCGGGGACTCGCTCCAGCTGGCCCGAGCGGCCACGCGGGTGGACACCTCCACCATCGTCTTCTGCGGCGTGCACTTCATGGCCGAGACGGCCAAGATACTCAACCCCGACAAGCGGGTGCTGCTGCCGGACCTGCGGGCCGGATGCTCCCTGGCCGACAGTTGCCCGGCCGACAAGCTGGCCCAGTTCCAGCAACAACTCCGGGAGCAGGGCCGCCGGTTCCAGACGGTGACCTACATCAACAGCTCCGCGGCCGTCAAGGCGCTTTCGGACTGGGTGGTCACTTCCGGCAACGCCGAGCAGATCATCCGCCGGGTGCCGGAGGAGTATGAGATCCTTTTTGTTCCCGACCGGCACCTGGGCTCCTACCTGGAGGAGGTGACCGGGCGGAAGATGATCCTGTGGCCGGGGACCTGCATGGTGCACGAGGTGTTTTCGGTGCAGGACCTGCTACAGCTCAAGCGCCGCTACCTGCAAGCGCTGACGATCGCCCACCCGGAATGCCCGGCCAACATCCGCGAGCACAGCGACTACGTGGGGGGCACGCAGGGGATGTTGCGGTTCGTAGGGACGCTCAAGGAGCCGCACGACCTGCTGGTGGCCACCGAGGCCAACATGCTCTGGCAGCTTCAGCGGCAATACCCGCAACACCGCTACCATCCCGTGCCGGGCATCACCTGCGCATGCAACAAGTGCCCGCACATGGCCCTGAACACGCTGGAGAAGCTGCGGGACTGCCTGAAACGGGGAGAGCCGGAGATCCACTGGCAGGAGAGCTTCGACCGGGCCGGAGAAGTGCTGCGGCGGAGTCTGCTGGAGTAGCGCTTGCCTTGGTTGGAGCTTGCCCGTCCGGCCGAGCGGATGTCGGGAGGTGCATCCCTGCGACCGGATCGAAAAACACACCCCGGAAACCGGCAAGAAATCGGTCCCAGGGTGCTTTCGCCCCACAGGGAGGAAAAAAATCCCCGCCCCGACCCTCCCAGCCCTGTATTCCTGCTGTGCCCAGCCCAAACTGATAACACACCCCCTTCTCCTAATGTGGAAATGACCCCTGGGAAGCAAACGCGCAAAAGAAAAACGCTTTTTTGGCTATTTTTCGTAAGGTCTTTTTTTGGAAGCAGGTTACGGCAAGAGCTTTTAGTGCCCCAGGGCCGCCAGAAGAGCTTCCTCGGATGGGGATCGGACTTTTTTCAGGGGAAGCTGTTTTTATTGCGGCACTTTCTCCCGAGCCGGGCCAATCCACAAAGGCCAGAGTCGTCTCGCTCCCTTGGGACAATTCCCCAAGCGGCTTTGCTGCGGTAGTACGTGTTTAGCCAGCTAGCACAGCACTTGGTTTGGCGCTTCCGTGCTAGGAGAGAATAAGCGTTTTTTCTTGCAAATGGCGAGCCGCCGACTTCGTACGTGTTTAGCGTGCCAGCACAAGACGGAGCATTCCCAGATCAAAACAGCCCGTTGAAGAATGTTCCTCGATACGGAATCGCGTCACAGGACTAGACGTATTTTCTGAAAAAAAGCGGCTCGGCAGGAGCCTCGCCCTCCCAAACTTGCGTTTTTCAACGGGCTGAAAAGCAAGCCGAAGGCTTGCCAGCCCAGTAGCCGGTGGTCGGAGCGCAGCGGAGACCACCGGAAAGCGACGGCCATTACCCCACCCCGCACCCCGGCAGGGGTGCCAGAAACCAAGGGACCGCTCCTCCATCTGGCATCCCTTCGGGATGCTCAAGGACAAGGAAAAACGCCGTCTCCCGGGGGTCTGACGACCCCCGGCTAGGAAGCTGCGACGCCTACGGCGTCGGTCCTCCGGCTGCTAGCACGCTAAACACGTACCGCACTGACGTGCGGGGCTCTTCAAGCCCTCAAGCCCCCACACCCCCAAGCCCCCAAGCCTCCACGCCCCCAGGCCGTCACGGCCGTTGGTCGTAGAACGCCCAGAGCCCCCGATTTTTTTTCGAGTGCGGCCACATGCCGCTTGAGGCGCGGTTTGGTTTAATACCTGCGAGAAAGCATCCACCGCACTCCCCCCGGCAGCCAGCGTGCCACGCGGTACAGGCACCAACTGCCGGCGTCGGGGAACAGCTCTTTTTTGCGTTTTTTCAGTGCGCGGAGGGTACGTCGGGCCACTGCTTCGGGGCTCACAGGCCGCCGGCTGCGCCAAGGCGTGTCGCGGCGTTGCTCCAGCACCGAGTCGAAAAACTCCGTGTCGGTCGTGGCCGGATGCACCACCAGCAGGTGAATTCCCCGTTCGACCAGCTCCGGCCGCACCGCTTCGCTCAAGCCCCGCAAGGCAAACTTGCTGGCCGTGTATTCGGGCATCATGGGCAGCGGCACGTAAGAGAGAATCGAGCCGATGTTGACCACCGCCGGATCGCGGCCCAGCTCCAGGTAGGCAACGCCCAGGCGGATCATCTCTGCGGCGGCGAACAGGTTCAGTTCCATCACCTGCCGCAGTCGTTGCGGGTTGGCCTCCAAAAACGGCCCCAAAGCCCCCACGCCTGCGTTGTTGATCAGCACATCCAGCGCCCCCCAGTGCTGCTCTACCTGGCCAAAGATGGCCTGCCGCGTGGGCTCGTGGGTCAGATCACCCGCGACCACCAGCGCGCAGCCGCCGGCGGCTTCTACCTGCTGGGCCACCTGTTCCAGGGCCTCGGCCCCCCGGGCGTTGAGCAGCACGTGGGCCTTGGCTCGGGCCAGCTCCAGGGCCAGCGCCCGGCCGATCCCCCGGGAAGCCCCCGTCAACACCACCCGCAGCGGTTGTTCCCCCGAAGCGTTCATGAGCAGAAAGCCTGGCACGTGTTTGGTGAGCTACCAAGGATTTTGTGCTGGAGGAGCTTGTTTGTGGAGAAGTGCTTTACAGAACGAATTGCTTCTTCGGCTCGCCGTGGATGGATTGACGCTTGTTCTTGCCTTGGCGAGCCGCGAGTGTCAACTCGCGGAGCAAACTCGCTGGCTCACCGGTTGCAAGAAGAAACGTCTATTCTTGCACCGGAGCGGAAGCTCCCAGTGGCTGGCGGCCCTGCCGTCTCCGGGAGCTTACGCTCCCGGCTCGCCGTGATCTGTTTTCTTGCACCGGAGCGGAAGCTCCCAGTGGCTGGCGGCCCTGCCGTCCTCCGGGAGCTTACGCTCCCGGCTCGCCGTGATCTGTTTTCTTGCACCGGAGCGGAAGCTCCCAGTGGCTGCGGCCCTGCCGTCCTCCGGGAGCTTACGCTCCCGGCTCGCCGGTTTCGGTGCCAATGGACGCTCATTCTCGCACCGGCCAGCCGCGTGCGCACGTCAGTGCGGGGAGGCGGCAAGCACCGGCTTGCGTCTTGCGCCATGCGCTGTTGCGCCGGAGCTTCCACACCGGGTGAGAATAAACGCGAATTCTTGCAAACGGCGAGCCGCCGGCGTGAGCCGGCGGTTGAACGGCGAGCCGCCGACTTCAGTCGGCGGAGGGCTTAGAGGCGTGGAGGCGCGGGGGCTTGGAGGGATTCGGAGCGTGCGCACGTGAGTGTGGGGAGGTCGTGGGTCTTGAGTCTTGAAGGAGCCCCGCACGTTAGTGCGGGGAGAACGGCTTGCGGCCTGCGCCTTGCGCCGGAGCTTCCGCTCCGAAGCAAGAACAAACGCTAATTCTTGCAAACGGCGAGCCGGGAGCGTCAGTACGTGTTTAGCCAGCTAGCAGCGGGAGGACCGACGCCGCAGGCGTCGCACTCTTGTAGCCGGGGGTCTGACGACCTGGTTGTTCTACACAAATTGGCGTTGCTTTGGGAGGGCAGGGCAGTTTAGCAGCCTGTTGAAATCGCAAGTTTGGGAGGGCGAGGTCACGGCCGAGCCGTTTTTTCAGAAAATACGGCTAGTCCTGTGACGCGATTCCGCATCGAGGAACATTCTTCAACGGGCTGCGAGGAGACCCCAGGGGCACTCCCAGACAGCAACCCAAAAGCCAGGCCGACCCGAAAGGGCCGGCCGGACTCTCTTGCTTGGGCATTCCGCTACCCGCAGTGGCCTACTTGGTCTTCTTGGCCCGGGTGGTCTTTCCCTTGGCCGAGCTGGTCTTGGTCTTGGTGCTGCGGGTGGCTTTTTTGCGGGTGCTGCTGGCCTTACTTTTGGCCGAAGAGCTCCGGGTCTTGGTGCTCCGCTTGGCCGTGCTCTTGGCCTTGGTGCTGGAGGCTTTAGCCTTGGTACTACGGGCGGCGGATTTGCCCTTGGTAGTGCTCTTGGCCTTGGTGGAGCTGCTTCGGGTCTTGGTGCTGCGGGTGCTCTTGGCCCTGGTCGAGCCGCCCTTGGTCTTGGTGCTGCGGGTGGAGGTGCTCTTGCTTGTGCGGCGCGAGGTAGCTGCCATCGATCCGTCTCCTACGCTGCAGGGTGGTACCTCTTGCGAACCAGGGCTCGCCAGGCCGGGTACCGGCGACCTGCAAGCCACACTGCCGTCCGTCCGTGCGGTATGCCGCTGCAAAGAGCAACTTCGGCACTGCTGACAGTGCGCGCAAATTGGAGCAACTTTTGCCTCCGGCGGTCAAGGCGAGTTTGGCCACTTCTTGGTATCCCGCCGGATTTCGGCCCCCGATCCGCTCGGCCGCCGCAACCCCCACAGGCCGGAAATCACAGCCGCCATCCCAGAGGGACAGCTTGTGCCCCACTGGTGCAGCGCCCCGGCGGTGCACTATAACCAACACCAGGAAGCAATGCCTTGCCGGCAGGCAGCCGTTTTTCCGGACCAGGCACCATGCACGAACTTCTTCCCCAGCTGCGGCGGTTGTTGCAGCCTGATGCCGACCAGGCGGATCGGCCCTTGGGCGACCCTTCCGCCCTGGCCCAGTCGTTGGCCGCCGCCGCCGAAGAACAAGAGCTGACCCCCGTGATCCGCGATCTGGTGGGGCAGTTGCGGCTGGTCCAAGAGCCGCTTTCCCCTTCCCAGCAGCGCGTGCTGGATGCGTTTTTGCAAACCCTGGTGCGTCAGCGGATGCAGGCGCTGCACCAGCAGCGGGTGCGAAGCTGGAGCCGGGAGGAGATCGAACAGTTCCGGTTGCTCTACGAGCTGCTCCAGCAGCGCCGCGGACCGGCCCATTGGACCCTGGCCCTGCTGGCCACCGATCCGGCCCCGGCCGCCTTGCGGGCGTTTGCCGAGCTGGTAAGCAGTCGCGGACCGGAGGAACCGCGGGCCTGCGATCTGGCCTTCATGCCCCTGTTCTTACACCGCCCAGGCACCGCCCACCAGGAACTGTTCCCCCGGCTGCTGGACCTGCTGGGGCAGCGGGCCATGGCCGGCTGCATTCTGGACCTGGCCAACTTCTTCACCCGTCAGGGGATCGTGCAACAGCACCCAGGCCGCAAGCGGCTTTCGGCCCTGGTGGCGCTTTACCGCGGCTTGGTCAACCACCTGGAGGACCTGGAAACCTCCCCCCAAAAGTACGCTCGGGACGCCGGGGAACTGAAGCGCCTGCTGGATGAATGCGTGCCGCTGGTGGTGTCGCTCACCGACGCGCTGGCCCTGGCCCAGGCCGAAGAAGCCCTGCCCCTGCTACGCCGTGCCCTGGAGCTGAGCCACCGCCGGGTGCAGGCGGAGGCGGCAGCCGCCCTGGCCCGATTGGGCCAGGAAGATGGTTTCCAGGCCCTGGGCCGCCTGTTGCAGCACCCGGGCACGCGCCGCCGGGCCGCGGCGTATCTGAAAGAGCTGGGCCAGGCCCAACGCATCCCCCCGGAGCTGAACTCCCCCGTGGCCCTGGCCGAAGCCCATCTGGCCGAACACCTGGCCGATCCCCACCAGGTGGGCATGGCCCCCGGAAAACTCCGATTGCTGGATCAACGCAAACTGTTCTGGCCCGGATTCCACGAACCCCAGCCCTGCTACCTGTTCGAGTACCAGTACGAGCTGCCCAGCCGGGAGTTCACCGGGGTGGGCATGGCCGGTCCGGTGGTGCACAGTTTTTTCGTCGATCTGCACGACTTGCCTCCCCGGGACATCTATGCCGCCTACGCCGGCTGGAGCGTGGAAGACGCCTCCATGAGCGAAACCCCCCGGGAACAGTTCTCCGCCGAGCAATGGGAGCAAGCCCAACTGGCCCAACAGCAGCTCCTTGAGCAGGGGCTGGCCGACGTGCAGGTGGTGAAGCTGGGCTCGTTTTACGGGCAGCCGGTGGCCGTGGCCGTGGCCCGGCGAAGCGGCCAGCTGGGCACGGCCGTGTGGGACGGGCGGCAGTTGCTCTGGTTCCCTGCCACGCGGCGCACCCGCAGCCTGGGCCCGGACGAGGCGTGGTACATTTACAAGGGGCGTCGGCTGCTGGATGCGTTCAACGGCCCCGGCTGGTGGGAGCAAGACGGCCCGGAGGAAGAGGCTTCCCCCCAAACTTCCCCATAACAGCCCGTTGAAGGATGTTCCTCGATACGGAATCGCGTCACAGGACTAGACGTATTTTCTTTTTCTGAAAAAAAGCGGCTCGGCAGGAGCCTCGCCCTCCCAAACTTGCGTTTTTCAACGGGCTGATAACAAAATTGAACCCCAGGGCGAAGGCCCCCGCCCCAGCACGCAACAGCTGTCCTGCCCCCCCGCACCCCGACCGCCGGTCCGCCGGTCCTCTTGTCCAGGGGGAAAACAACCGATATGGTTAAGTAGTGTGGGAGCGTGGTCTTGCCCTCCCCTGGGCGCTTAGCTCAGTTTGGTTAGAGCGCCACCTTGACATGGTGGAGGTCACAGGTTCGAGTCCTGTAGCGCCCATCCCGTAAGTCCTTGTGATTGCGAAGGTTGCGGCAAGTCGTGGAACAGAGCAGACATAGGACCACCAGCATCTTGGGCCACTTCCGCCCGATTCTGCCCAATTCCTGGCCCTTCAGCAGCGCCACAGCAGCGCAAAGGGGCCGCGCTGCCAGGTGACAGGGGGCCGGTGGGTTGCTGGGCGGCCCGGTGGAAGTGTTCGTCGTGGATTTGCAGATAGTGCTCGCGGGCCACGGGTTCGGAGTTGCCGATCCAGTAGCAGACCACGTGGGCGGGGAAGTGTTCGGCCAGTTCGGTTTCGCGGCTGCTGCGTAGGTTCTGCCACAGCTTAGGCCAGGGCTCCACTCCGGCCCGGCGGATGATCTTGGCAAACTGGGTGCGCAGGTTGGCCGTGTGGAAGCCCTCTTGTTCGTAGTCCTCGGCCAGGTGCTTGTAGCGCCACACCAGGTGCGTTTCCCCAGGGGGCATTGCTTCCAGCACGTCCAGCACAAAGGGGCGCAGCTCGGGGAACAGCGGAACCATCCGTTCTTTATGCCGGGGGTGGTGTTCGGTCTTGGGAGCTTTTACGCGCAAGATGCCCCTTTCCAGGTCCACGTCCTGCCGGGTAAGCACCACGGCTTCGCTGGGGATGCGCAGGCCCCCGTAGCGGGCCAGAGCCACCAACAGCCGCCACTGGGCATCCGGGCAAGCGTCGATCACCCGCTGGATCGTTTCCCGGTCAATGAACCGCATCCGCTTCGGGTTGCCCCGCACGGTGGCCGCAATCCCGGCAAAGGGGTTACGGGGGATCAGTTCGTGGTCCACGGCGGCGTGGAAGATGGTGCGGGCAGCCCCCAGGCGGCGGTTGGCCGTGGCCTCGGCCAGCGGCTTTTTTCTTCGCCCACGTGGGCAGGTCTTGAGCCAGCGGTGGAAGTCCTGGGCATCGCCGCGGGTGATCGAGCCCAGCGGGCGGTCCGGGCCAAAGAACCGTAGCAGGTCCCGCCGGGTGTGGCCGTAGGCGGTAAGTGTGGAGCCGCGAAGATCACTGCGGCTGGCAAACCACCGCTTGAGCCACTGGCCGAGGGTCATGCCTTGGCTTGTGTTCTCGGGGGCTGGCACCAGGTCCAGGGCGGCCAGCTTTTGCCGCACCGTCACATCCAGGGCGGCGGCCCACTGGGCCAACGCGGGCGGCAGGGCCGATCCCACGCGGCGGTGTTCCAGCAGCTTTTCCAGGCGGGCCTTGAAGTCGCGGGCCGCATCGTAGGCGCAGCGCAGGGTGATGCTTCGCCGTCGGCCTTGCAGGTCCTGAAACTGAATCTGCCAGCGTTTCGATCCGCGACGGGTCATGGTGGCCATTGCTCTTGCACTCCGTTTGCTAAGGGTTGCGATTGCCCAGGGGGCGTTCCATCCAACATAGGTTCTTCCCCGCCTTGGGCGAGGAGGCGATGGTGGGGCGGAACCAACCGGAACCCTGACATAGTTAGCCTTCCGCCCAAGGAACGCAAAACGCGAAACGCAAAACTCCCCCCGTGCTGCAACCTAGGTTTTGCGTTTTGCGTTTTACGATCCCCAGCAAAACAACCGCTTGGGCCGTCCCCCTTTGGGGCCACTGCGGGAGGGAAGCCAACGTCCATTGCCAAGATGGACCTGTTCATCCAAAAACTTCTCCGCTTTGGCAACCCGGGGAAATCGCTTGCGAAACTTGTTCATCAGTTCGTTGGGGCTGACTTCTCCCCTTTCCTGAATCCATTGCAGCACCCGGTCATCCCCCCTACCCTCTTGCGGCTTAACGCGGAGCAGTTCGTACAGTACCCGCTGGGCCTCGTTACCGAACCAATCTGCCAGGCGGATTGCCCCCTCCATGTCCCTTTTTTCCACCTGGGCGGCCTGGGGGTTCCGGGCCAAAGCAAGCACAAGGGCAAATCGGGGACAGTAGCGTTGCAGTTTGGCCCAAACGCTCCGCAACGGCGGGGGAAACGAAAAAGCCTCCGAAGCGTGCCGATTATACCATTGCTTGAAAAGTTCCCGTGCTTCGGGGGATAGCTTGAGGGGAACCGGAATCGGCTGCTCCGATCCACCATTGGGGGCAAGTGCCAGTATCTGTTCCAATCGCTCCCGGGCGGCGTCCATCACCCGAGGGTCCACGCTTTTGTCGCTCAATTGCATTGGCCTATCGGGGGGCCAGGTAAGCAGGAGCCGCGGTACGAATCCATCCTCTATATCTTCCCTTGAAAGCAACGTGGCAAACGCCGAAGGGGTAATGGTTCCCGTAACGGAAACTGCCGCACGCCAAATCATAAGGGGATCGGCCCCCTTGCGGTCCACAATCCAACGCCCCGCCTGGAACGTAGAGAGCCAATTCTCCTTGTCCGAACCGCGGCCCCGCTTGTACTCGTTAAACCCTCGGAACCAACCCGCTATTTCGTCCCGCCAAACCAGCAACCCTAGCGGGTTTTCCTCCAATACCCTGACAACCGCTTCGCAGGTTATGTCAGACACGAACAGCCGACGCAGCACGGGGGGCTTCTGCGGCCCGGTTCCTGCTACTTGGGGTTTTTTGTTTCGGCTTCGCCGCCAGTGGGCACCGGCAATTTGTTTCACTTTGGCCACAATCTTGGCTTTCTTGCTGGGATGCTGAGGCTGTTTCTTCGGTTTCATGGAAGGAGCTCCTTAACGGGATTTGCGGGAAGAACCCTGGCTCTGCTGCCAACGTGCGAGGGCTTGGCGGTATTGCTTGTGCCATTCCTGCTCAATGGGATCAAGCAGTTGGGCCACGGCCTTCAGGGCTGGACTTTTGGCCGTGCCGCTGGAACCGATGACTACGGACCAAATTACTGCCGGTTCCCGGCGGTCTGCCTTGATCTCCACCTCCCGGCGGTTGCCGATGCAACCGGCGATGAGGGTAAGCAGGGGCACGGCCACATAAGAAGGGTCACAGCCGTCGTTGGACTCGGCCACTTGCTGCACGAAGCCCCGAAACGGCTCGGGCAGCACGTCCACGGGAAACGGCCGCCAAGGGGGGGCTGCCGATTCGGCTTCCCCCGGCTGCGGTCCTTCCCACGGGGGAGCCTCGGCCGCCGCCCGCTTCAATAGCTTCAACGTGTACCGTTTCCCCTTGGTCTTGTCCTTGGCCAGCAGATCGGCCACGTCGCCCTTCTCGGGACAACCGGGCCACACTGCGGCCAGGTTCGCAATCCGCACCTCGGCAGCCCCGGCATCATGGCACAAGCGGGCAACTACCTGGCCGTAGGCACGGCCCGCTTCGTCGTTATCGGGCCAGATTACCACCCGCTTGCCCCGCAGGGGTTCCCAATCGCTCTTGCGGGCGGCATTGCTTCCCCCGATTGATGTTGTGGCCACCCGGCCCAGGGCAGCCAAGGCATCGGCACACTTTTCGCCTTCCACGACATGGACCACATCGGCTTCAAGCACCTCGGGCAGCCGGTAAAGCGGCCGGGGTTCTTCGGGCATGCCCGGTAGCCAGCCACCGCGGGCGCGGCGCACGGGGCGGATTTGCTTTTCCCCGTCCACGTTCCAGCGAAACACCACGGCCACCAGTTTGCCGCGGGCGTCGCGGTAGGGGTATCGGACCGAAGGCTGGCCCCATTTTCTTATCAGATCGGCTACGGCCGCTTCGGGCGTAGGGGCCGGTTTCGGGCCTTGCCGGAGCCGCTTGGGAACCCCCCGCCGGGAAGCCGGAGGGTATAGGTCGGCTAGTTTCAAGGCCAGGGCGGCCACCACATCCTTATTGAGACAACCGGCAAAGCAATGTATAAGAGCCCGCCCATAATCCCCCTCTCCAATAGACAAGCTGGGTTTGTGGTCATCATGGGCCGGGCAGAGGGCCATCCATTGCCCGTCTTGGGTAGGTTGGGGATTGCAGCCAGCCGCTTCCAGGGCGGCTAGCACTTTTTGGATGGGTTTGTCTTTGCCTACAGCCAAAGAAGCGTTAGAATTGTGCATACATCAACCCCTCAACGATTACGGGCGGAGGGCGGCCTCGCTCCACATGGCCCGAAGCGAGGCCGCCGTCGTTTCCCAGGGCAATCCAAACCGGGCTACACGTTCTGCACCCGCTCCTCGGCCCAACGCTCCAAGTCTTGCAAGCGGTACTTGATACGGTTGCCAATTCTCAAGAACGGCAACTGCCCCTTGGCCCTCAACGTATGAAGATAGCGGGTGGAAATCCCCAAGAATTGGGCGGCCTCTCGTTGAGACAGTAGGCGATCAGCCAAGTTGGATCGAGCTTGGTTCATTGCGGAAACTCCTTTTGAAAAAGGGCACGTGAACGGTACAAACTGGCTTCATGGTGAATCGTACCCCTTATCGTGGCAGCTTTGTAGGTATCGCGGGTTATAAATGTATAAAAAAGTACCGCTTTTTTGCCCGATTCCGGCCCGTTGCAGGGCGGAAGGTACGTTTCTAAACCCCCTTTTGCCGTGGAAACGAAACCGTTTCTAAAGGCAATCGCAACCGAAACGAAAACGCTTCCCGAAGGCCCCACGGGACGAAACGAAAGGGATAGGATCGGGGGCTAAACCCCCGGCCCCCTTACCCCCGGGAAGCCTACAGAATGGCCGCTAAGGGGCTTTTGCCCCGGAGTAGGGGCATTGCGGTCCGACGAAACGAAAGCATCCCGGCAAAACGAAACGCCCCTAAAACCGCCTTGGCGGCGAAACGAAAGCCTTTCCCGGCCCCCTAGGGTAAAAACCACTCCAAGGGCTTGCGGCGGCGGACAACGCAATCAGCCCTTGGAGGCCACCACGGTTTGCCAGACAAGCTCAATCACTTGCTCCCGGACCTCTTGATCCAGGGCAGGCCACAGCCGCACCAGATCGGCCAGATCGGCTTGCCCGGCCCCTTGGAGCAGTTCGGCCACGTGGGCCAGCAGCCCCCGCAGATCGGCCTCGGGGGGCGGATTCTCGGCACCCGTGCAGCAGGGGGTGCAGCAACCCCTCGGGGCGGATTCCGCAAGTTCTTTCGTGGCAACGTCTTGCGGCAAGGGATTCGAATCCAGTCGAGCCCAACTTTGTAAGTTCTGAGACAGCAGGCACTTGTGGCAATCTGGGGCGTTTTTCCTCATGGCCGGGCCGGGGCTTCTCTTCGGCCGGCTGGCAGCCCGGAGAGCAAGAAAACACTTTTGCTTGTTCTCCTTCGGGAGCTCGTGCTCCCGGTTCGCTGTTCAACCGCTGGCTTACGCCCGGTACGTGTTTAGCCAGCTAGCACGTCACTTGGTTTGGCGTTTCCATGCTAGGAGAGAATAAGCTTTTTTTGCAAAAGGGCGAGCCGCGCACCTTCAGCCAGCAGAGAAAAAAACGTAATACACTTATCCGGCTCTCCTCGGGCTGAAGCCCGGGGCTCGCCGATTGCAAGAATTAGCGTTTTTTCTTGCCGAGGAGCGGAAGCTCCGGCGCAACGGCGCACACCGCAAGCCGCAAGCCGATTTTCGCTGCCTCCCCCCGCTGACGCGGGGGGCTCTTGTTGGGCAAGTTGACGCCTTTTTTGCAACGGAGCGGTAGCTCCCAGTGGCCGACGGCCCCGCCGTCCTCCGCCGACTGAAGTCGGCGGCTCGCCGCTCAACCGCGGGCTTACGCCCGCGGCTCGCCAAGCCTCCACGCCCTTCCCCCTGGGGGATTGTGGCTTGGCGGCAAATTTTCGCTACCATGAAAGAGTTCCGCCGGCGCGACTTGGGAGGCCGGCTGAATTCGTCACCTGTCGCGTCGAAGCCAAGGGGAGGGTCCCGGGATGATTCTTACCGACGACCTGCTGCAAAGGGTGGATCAGTTGCCCGGCCAGCTGCTGCCGCTGCGGGAACAGTTGATCGCCAACCTGGTGATGTTGGCCCAAATCCCCGCACCCAGCGGCGAAGAGCAGCAGCGGGTGCGGTTCCTGCTGGACCGGTTCGTCGAGGCCGGACTGCCCCAGGTGGCCGCCGACGATGCGGGCAACGCGGTGGGTTTGCTGCGGGGCCGCAGCGGGCATCGCACCATCCTCTGCGTGGCCCACCTGGA
>Ga0256839_1004354_pt1 | contig 13903 bp, 12 predicted proteins | sample 354166metaG_FD_185968 | JGI IMG/M metagenome (GOLD analysis project Ga0256839, IMG submission 185968) | Hydrothermal vent microbial communities from Mid Atlantic Ridge, Atlantic Ocean - 354-166 | ecosystem: Environmental > Aquatic > Marine > Hydrothermal vents | place: Atlantic Ocean: Mid... | reverse complement strand
AGTATGCCCAGCAGGAAAAAGACGGCAGGATGTTTTCTCGGGAAAGGCAGGAGTAGAGCCATGGCAGCAGCCAAGGTGTGGTAAAATTGATAGCTGACGGCTTTGTTCCAGATAGTCAGCTCGTGAGTACTCAGCTTGTCAGCCAAGCCATGGGCACCAAAGGCACCACAGGCTACGGCGCAAAAGCCGGAAAAAGCGATGAGTAGCCAAAGTTTGTGGTTTTGCATCTCAGATGATTTTCAGTATCGAATCTATCGCTTACAGTTTTGACTTAAGTCCCAGTTGATAGGAGCTATGCCATGGCTTTCCAGCCAGGCGTTGGCTTTGGAAAAGTGTCGCGAACCGAAAAAGGCACCTCCGGCCAGCGGAGAGGGGTGCGCTGCTTCGAGCACCAAGTGCTTGCTGCCATCAATCAGAGCCTTTTTTTTGCGGGCAAAGCCTCCCCACAACATGAAGACCAGGTGTTCCTTTTGTTCGGACAACTTGCGGATAACGGCATCGGTGAACTCCTGCCAGCCGGCCTTTTCATGAGAGCGGGGCTTGTTTTTCAAGACCGTTAAAAAGGCGTTTAGCAAAAAAACGCCCTGTCTGGCCCAAGGCGTGAGATCCCCTCCCGTAGGTGCGGGCAGGCCCAAATCGTTGTGTAACTCTTTGAAAATATTTTTCAGAGAAGGCGGAATGCGAACACCACAAGGCACTGAAAAGCACAAGCCCATGGCCTCGCCCGGATTGTGGTAGGGGTCCTGCCCCAAAATTACAACTTTTACCTTATCCCATGGCGTGGTATTAAAGGCGTTGAAAATGAGAGGCCCCGGTGGATAAATCGTCTTCCCCGCAGCCTTGTCGGCTTTGATCTGGGCTACTAGTTTTTCGAAATAGGGCTTATCAAACTCCTCTTCCAGCACCTGTTTCCAGCTTTCTTCTATTTGGACTTGCGCCATGTGGAGAAGTTTTTAAAATCGGCGAACAGCACAAAAGCAACTTGCTTGGGCTGTAAAAAGAGATTAAGACCTGTGCAAAGATGCAAATCTTCTTTATTTTTGCACTCCCAAAGCACTGAAAAATTGCTTTGGCCCGGGTCCCGTAGCTCAGCTGGATAGAGCAGCTGCCTTCTAAGCAGCCGGTCGCAGGTTCGAATCCTGCCGGGATCACCAGAGGATAGTCGAATCGCGGCGAAGCCACTTGCAGCGGAGTTGGCAAAGCGCGAAAACGGGTAAAGATTTCGTAGATTTGCTAACTCCGCTGCAAGGCTGCGCCCCTGAGGCGCAGTCGATTCGGCTATTTTGACCTTGTAGCCCGAGCAGGATCAATGGAATTAATCCTCTGCCGGGATCACCAGAGGATAGTCGAATCGCGGCGGCCCGCCCCCTCCAGCAGTGTAAAAAGGGCTGTAGGCCCTTTTTACACTGCTGGTTTCCCCCACTTTTCCGGAATAGAGAGAATGGGCATTTTTGCCTGATAGATCATTTTTTTGGTTTTGCTGTAGTCGAAGAGTTCTTGCAGGAAGTTGCGCTTGTGGGTGAGCATGACGAGCAGGTCTATTTGGTGCTCTTCGACGTATTGGCTGAGCGGTTCATAGATGCGATCTCCTTTTAGGATTTCAAACCGACAGCTCAGGTCGCTGTTTTGGTAGTGCTTGCGCAGTTCTTCCATTTTTTCTTTAGGGTCTCCGACTTGAGAGGTGTTGACGTTTAGACAGTGGAGTTGAGCTTTGAAAGGGCGCGCAAAGCGCAGGGTATATTCCAATGCGGCTGTTTCGTCTTTGCTCAGGTCTATGGCTACGGCGATGTGATCTATTTTTCCGTCGAAACGGGCTTTTTCCGGAATGCCCAGCACGGGGCAGGGAGCGTTTTCCATCACTTCGGCTGTGTTGCTGCCAAAGAGCAGGCCGCTGAGGCCTGTGGCGCCTTGGGTGCCCATGATGATTAGTTCGGCTTCTATTTTTTTAGCTGTGTTGATGATGGTTTCCACGGTAGGGCCTTCTTCCATCATGCTTTCTATAAGTACGTCGCTCAAACCGTGTTTTTTAGCGAGTTTGTGCAGAAGGGGAATTTGGTTTTTAAAATTTTCAAACTCCTCCAGCTCTATGGAATCGTAAACTTCCCGCAAGGTGTGAGGCAAGTGGACCTGGCTGATATCCGGCAGTTGATAGACGTGTAGGGTGGTGAGGGGGAGCCGGAAAGCCTTGGCTATTTCCAGAGCATAAATGAAGGCATTGTTAGCGGCATCGGAAAAGTCCGTGGGAAAGAGGATGCGTTTCATGAGGTAGTTCTTAGCGGGCTAAAGGTTTCCTGCTAGCAAGGGGGGGCTTGGGCTGGCTACTTTAGCAGCACAAGCCATTGCCCTTTGCTTCTACCTTTAAAACGCAGTGAATCGGTAAAGGTTTTTGATGGAGTAGGGGCCGGCATGGCGAGGCAGTTTTGGGTCTGTCCTCGCCATGCCGGTTCTCTCGCGCTGTTGTCTTATCGGAGGCTGATGAATTTTTTGACAGCAGCCTGCTTGCCACTTTCTAAGCGCAGCAGATACATGCCGCTGCTCAGTGCTTCGGGCAGATCGACTTGATAAGTTTGCAGGCCCTTGCTCGTGGCGAGGGTAGTGTGGAAAACTTGTTGCCCGTCTAAGCGGTAGATGCTGAGCAGCGCCTGTCCGTTTTGGCTGTTTTGCAGCTGGAACTGCAAATGGGTACCGCCTTCTCGAAGGCTGACAGCCGGAATCTCAAATTCCGCAAAGCCTTCTACTTGTACGGTGATGAGATCGGAATAAGAAGTCGCTCCATCAAAGTCAGTTTGCTTGAGGCGGTAATACAGGGTTCCTGCTTCCTTCAACAGCACGGCTTCCCGGTCGAGGTAGTCGTATGTTTGCGTGAAAAAGGAGGTGCCGGCTCCATCTATTTCTGCTATGGCCTTGAAGTTGAGTCCGTCGGCAGAGCGCTCTATGGTGAAAAAGTCGTTGTTGGTTTCCGTGGCCGTTGCCCAGTCGAGCAGCACGCCTTCTTCGGTATAGCGACCGCTGAAGTACTCCAGTTCTATGGGCTGAGCTAAGCAAGCTAGACTGATTGTCGTTCCACAAGAATTTACCGCTTTGGCGTAAAAGTTGGTATTGTTGTGGTTGGGGTTGACATTGTTGACGACTAAAGTGTATTGGTTGTTCGATTGGGTGATAGAGTAATCCCCTCCGGTCGTTATAGAGGGATTGGCAGGATCACCTTCGTGGAAAGTAACCGTAATGCCTGCATTGTCGTTATCGGTAGCCGTAACCGCAAAAGTGAGCTGATCGTTGGCGTTTGTGCATTGGTTGATAGTGAGATTAGGAGTGACTTCTGCTGTGGTGGTTGTAAAAGCTGAAATTCCATTGCCTTGTTCAGGAGGAGTTTCTGTGTTGTTGCATAGATTATAAGCTCTTACTTTATGACTGCCTGCTACACTGGTATAGAGATAGGAGTTAGCTTCAGCCGGATTGTCATCCCATTCGTATGCAGGTATGGCTGCCGAAGGTTGTACGTTGACAGCATCTAACCTTATTACATTGTTGTCACAAATTACTCCACCGTTCTCGGAAGAAATGCTTACATTTGTAATAGGGGCATTTACAGTGACTTTAAAATCTAACGGTACTGGTCCCATTCCTCCATTATATGTAGCTGTAAGGGTCACTGTATATGTCACTCCAAGTATAGCAGAAGAGGTTGTCCCTATTGTAATTATGGAATATCCTGTACTGTTATTTGGTACACTTCCGCTTTGAGATCCAGATATTAAGTTTAATTCGGGTGGAATATCCCAAACATAATCTGTAGCCATACCATTTGCACCTGAGTCTTTAATTTCAGCAACAATAGTTAACCCTGTGTTAGCTCCACTTGTGCAGACGCTTGGGGTTTGGGATGAGATTGCTTTTAAAGTGTAGTCTACTTGTGCATTACCTGGCAGTGTTATTGTCAGCAAAAAAAATAAGGTACAAAAAGAACTTCCCAAAGCGTAAATCAACTTTTTCATATGGCATTTACTTTTTTGATGTGAATGAATGAGTTTGCTTTCCCCTGTGGATGATTTTTGATGTGTGCAGGATACTGCAAAGGTAGTACTTTTGTGTTTGGGAAGCAAATTTTTTTTTGAATTTTTTTTAGAAAAAACGGTTTATGGCATTGAGAAAGCGGAGCCCTGGGGCAGAACAGCCTGTTTTGCCCAAGTTGAGCAGAGAAAAGCTGAGGGAGGCTTGGTACATTTTCCGATACATCAGGCCTTATCGCTGGCATTTGCTGGTGGGTATGGTCTTGTTGTTTGCCTCCAGTTTGGTCTTTATGGCTTTTCCCTATTTGGCGGGTTTGATGGTGGATGTGGCCCAGGGCAAGGCAGGTCGGCCTCTGAATTTGGTGCAGGTGGGCTGGATTTTGTTGGCTGTTTTGCTTTTGCAAGGAGGCATTTCCTATGCCCGTGTGATGCTGTTTGCCCAGGTCAGTGAGAAGGGCATAGCGGCTGTGCGCAAGGCCTTATACGAGAAGCTCATCACCTTGCCCCTGGCTTTTTTCGGCGAGAACCGCAGCGGGGATTTGGTCAGTCGGATTTCGGGCGATGTGGAGAAGTTGTACAATGCCTTTTCCATTACTATAGCGGAGTTTTTGCGGCAAATCATCATCCTTGTGGCAGGCATTGTCTTTTTGGCCGTTACCACACCTCATTTGGCGCTCATCATGTTGCTGACTTTTCCGGTGGTGGTTTTGCTGGCCATGTTGTTTGGGCGCGGCATACGGGCTTTGTCAAAAAAGCGGCAGAAAGTGCTGGCCGACTCCAACGCCATGGTTTCCGAGGCGGTGCAAAATATTCAAACGGTAAAAACCTATACCGGCGAGTGGTTGGAAATAAGGCGTTATGGAAAGCTGATTGAGGAGATGGTAGGGGTTTCCATGCGCTATGCCCATGCTCGGGCCTTGTTTGGCGTTTTTCTCATCGTTTTGCTGTTTGGTGCACTCTTCTTTATCATTTGGGAAGGAGCTCATTTGCTGCAGCAAGGGAAGATTACGGCGGGCAATCTGGTCGCTTTTGTATCTTATACGGCCATCATTGGGGGCGCGATAGCCGGTTTGGGCAATTTCTACACTGAGCTGCTGGGAGCCTTGGGTGCTACGGAGCGCATACGCGAAATTTTACACCAAGAGCCGGAGCTCAGCCTGAGTGAAAAGTCGGGCGGGCATTTGACGAAAGTAGAGGGAAACATCCGCTTTGAAAAGGTGCACTTCAGCTATCCCTCCCGCCCGGATATCGAAGTGCTCAAAGGAGTGGATTTGGAAGTGAAGGCCGGGCAGAAAATCGCTTTGGTTGGCCCCAGTGGGGCAGGCAAGTCCACCATCGTTCAACTCTTACTGCGCTTTTACAAGCCGGATAAAGGGCGCATTTTGCTGGACGGTCAAGACATTGGTGAATGCGATTTACAAGCCTATCGAAGCCACATCGCGCTGGTGCCGCAGGAAGTGCTCCTGTTTGGCGGAAGCATACGGGAAAACATCCTCTACGGCAAGCCCGATGCTTCCGAAGAAGAAGTGATAGCGGCCGCTGAAAAGGCCAATGCCTGGGCGTTCATTCAACAGTTTCCCGAAGGCCTGGATACGGTGGTGGGTGAGCGGGGCGTTCAGCTATCTGGCGGGCAGCGGCAGCGCATTGCCATTGCCAGGGCCATTCTCAAAGACCCGGAAATTCTCCTGCTGGACGAGGCCACTTCTTCCCTGGATGCCGAGTCGGAACGCGTGGTGCAGGATGCCCTGGACAAGTTGATGGAAGGGCGCACTTCCATCGTCATTGCCCATCGCCTGGCTACCGTGCGTTCGGCGGATTGCATCTACGTCATCGAAAGAGGCCGCATAGTGGAACAGGGTACCCACGAAGACTTGGCTGCGCTCCCCGGTGGGATATACAGCAGTCTGGCACGTTTGCAATTTGCCGTTTCGGAAAACTCATAATGGAAAACCATGTTTCGAAAGCTGCTGAATCCCTTTTCCTTTGCCGCAAGGCGCATCAAACTCAGTCCCCGGGAATACCTCATCTACGGCGGTGCCGGGCTGCTGCTGTTGGCCTTGGTCATTTGCTACGGCTTTGAAATCAAGTGGTACAAGCGCGTCACGTATCCCGGCCGCCTGCTGGCTTACGCTGTGTTGGGAGGGGCTTTGCTTGGGGTAGCAGGTGGTTTTGCCTTGCGGCAAATCTTAGAGCGACGAAGGGGAAAGCCCTTCTCCCAGCTGGAGCGCATGCAGCTGCAGCTTATCGCGTTTCTGCTTTCCGCGTTTTTTGCACCTCTCTTTGGCAGTTGGATCAATCGGGCTTTGGCCGGCCCGCCCCAGTGGGAAACCTTTGTCTTTTACAAGGAACAAGCCCATGCTTCCAGCAGCTATGGTTATGTGAAGGGAGAATCAATTCGGCCCGATGGTTACTACCTCTACGTCTTGCGCAATGGTCGTTTGCATCGCTTTGACCTGCCTCAATCCGTGGCTAAAGGCTTGAAACAAGGAGCTGATATTTCCCTGCCCATGCGCAAGGGAATGCTTGGATCTGATGTTCTTGATGTGAGGTTATTGTTGTCTGATAATCAGTGATTTATGGGTGTTCAGTGGCAGAGAAATTGTAATCTAAAATCCCGTCATACTTTTGGTTTTGAGGCCTTGGCCAGGCGCTTTGCCGTGCTAAAGACTGTAGATGATTTGGCCTTTTTTTTTCGGGAAGGTCGTGCTCCCGAGCTGTTGCTGGGCGGTGGCAGCAATCTGCTTTTTGCGGATGAGGTTTACGAAGAGGTGGTGGTGAATGCTTTGCAGGGGAAAACTGTTTTGGAGGAAAGCGAGGAGGAGGTGCTGCTTTCGGTGGCTTCGGGAGAAAACTGGCACAACTTGGTGCTGTGGACTTTAGAGCGTGCTTGGTATGGCTTGGAAAACCTGGCTTTGATTCCCGGCACGGTAGGGGCGGCGCCCATTCAAAACATCGGAGCTTATGGCGTGGAATTGGAGTCGGTGCTGGAAGAGGTGGTGGCTTTGGAGTGGCGCAGCGGCGAGCGACGGGTTTTTTCGCGGGAAGCCTGTCGTTTGGGATATCGCGACAGTTATTTCAAGCGGGAAGGACGCGGTCGCTATTTCATTGAGCGGGTGGTTTTGCGTTTGCGTAAGCAGCCGCAGCCCAATTTGTCTTATGCTGCCTTGCGGCAAAAGCTGGAAGAACAGGGCATCAGTCAACCTTCGCCCCGGGAGGTTTGCCGGGCAGTGATGGAGATTCGTCGCAGCAAGCTGCCCGATCCGGCGATTTTGGGCAATGCTGGCAGCTTTTTTAAGAATCCGGTCTTGTCGGGCCTTGAGGCGCGGTCTGTTTTGGAATCGTTTCCTCAGTTGCCTCATTATCCCTTAGACTTTGATGAAAGCGGACGGGCTGTGCGCATCAAAGTTCCGGCGGCCTGGCTGATTGAGCAGTGTGGTTGGAAGGGCGTGCGCCGAGGGAATGTAGGAGTACACGAGCATCAGGCCTTGGTTTTGGTGCACTATGGAGGTGGGCGAGGCAGGGAAGTGTTGGATTTGGCCGAAGAAATTCGCCAAAGCGTGTACCGGAAATTCAGCATACAACTGGAATACGAGGTCCAGCCGGTATTTGCTCGCGTTGAAGGGTAACATACACAAAGGATGAGGCAAGAAGATAGACGGTGGTTTTTGGGGTTGTCCCGCAATGTGATTTTGCTGGGCCTGGTCAGTTTTTTTACCGATTTGAGTAGCCAGATGATTTTTCCCTTACTGCCTTTGTACTTGGTTAGTGTTTTGGGGGCCGGAGGTGCTGTGGTCGGTTTGGTAGAAGGTGCTGCCGAGGGTATAGCCTCTGTCTTGAAAGGCCTTTCGGGCCGTTGGTCGGATCGCCTGGCCCGACGCAAGCCTTTTATGCTGCTGGGTTACGGTTTGTCGTCTTTTGTGAAGCCGCTTTTTGCCTTGGCGTGGTCTTGGCCCTTGGTTTTGCTTATTCGGCTTGTGGAGCGGCTGGGCAAGGGCTTGCGCGATGCATCTCGCGATGCCGTTTTGGCAGAGTCGGTGGAAGAGAGCTTGAAAGGGCGAGCCTTTGGTTTTCAGCGGGCTTTAGACGGCTTGGGGTCGGTTTTGGGTGCCTTGCTGGCTTTTTGGCTCTTGCCTTTGTTGGGATATCGCAAACTCTTTTTGTTGGCTTTTGTGCCCGCAGTAGCTGTCATTTTGTTTTTGCTGCCGGTGAAAGAGCCGGATAGCATACAGCGAGAAAGTCCGGGAAAGAAGTTCGATCGGGAACCTAAGAGGCGTTTTTCGTCTTGGCCTGCTTCTTTGCGTTGGTTTTTGGGTGTAGCAGCCATTTTTTCTCTGGGGCATTTTGGCTATGCCTTTTTGCTGCTCAAGGCCAAAGAGACGGGTTTGAGCGATGAGTTTTCGATTTTGTACTATGCCCTCTTTTATGCGGTTTACACCTTGGCGAGTATGCCTGCGGGCGTGTTGTCCGATAAGTTGGGGCGCAAGCCGGTTTTGTTAACGGGTTATGCTCTGTTTGCTTGGGTTTCTTTGGGTTTGTTTTTTGCGAAGTTTCCCGCTTTGGTCTTGGCAGCTTTTGTAGTGTATGGTTTGTTTTTTGCTTTGATAGATGGGGTGCAACGCGCTTATGTTTCCGATTTGGCACCGGAGCACCTCCAGGGGACGGCCTTGGGCTATTTTCACATGATCACGGGCCTGACAGCTTTGCCGGGCATTTACCTGGCCGGTTTGCTGTGGGATAGCTTGGGTTCGGGAAGCACCTTTTTGTACGGTTTTGCTTTGAGCACCCTGGCTTGCTTGTTGCTGGCTTGGCATCCGCATTTTCGGAGGTCGAAGTAGTAGGCTGAAATGCAAGGCCGAATTTTTCAGTTTTTTGCGGGAGGAACCAGTCCGCTCAACATGCTGAGCAAGCCGCCGAGCACGGCCGTGAGGAGGAGAAGTAAAGGTGTTGGCAGATGAAACACTTCAGCCATCTGCTTGGTGAGCAAGCCCTTGCCGGCGAGGTGGTAGTAAAGGGCAGCGCCTCCCCAGCTCAGCAAACCGGCGAGGAAGAAAAACAAGGCTGTTGGTCTGCCTTTCGGCAAACGGAAAACGGCCCACAAAAAAGACAAAGCTGCTGTGGACCACCAGATCGGTAGGAGAAAGAGAGCTGCGATCTGCAAAGCTGCTAAGAGAATGAGGGCCATGTTTTTGTGGTTGTGGGTTAATCGGGTTAGTTAATCGGGCTAATCGACTCCCTTTATTTTTCCAACGGTTCGTATTGATCTTTGAGCCATAAAGGCAGCAGGTTGTCGTAGTACGGGCTGCCGGGGTTTCCGGATTGGCCGCCGGGATAGATACCCAGGGCGTGGGGTTGGGGTTTGAATTCCACGATCATGCGCCAGGAGGGGCCGAAGCCGTTGCGCACGGCTTTAGGTGCTGTGGGGTGGCCACTGACAGATAGTTTTTGTCGGGAGAAGGGTTTTAGTTTGGCGAGGTGATTGAGGTCAAAGGGGCGGAAATTTCCCCAGTTGAAATTTGCTTTGGAGAAGTCATCTGCAAGTTGTTCACTCATTTGCCGAAAGGCCGCCAGAACCACATCTGCAGCGTCTTCTCGGAGGTCGGTGTTTTGGATGTCCCAGAAGTTGGCTTGTGGCAGGCTATCGAGCAGGGCGATGGTATGCCAGCTTTCGGGCATGAGCAGGGGCAGGCTGTCTTTGCGAGCAAACCATTCGTCCCAGCTAAGGCGGTAAAAGGCTTGCCACCATGTTACGAAAAGCGGAGCAGCTTTGCTGTGGGTGTCAAAGTGATAATCCCATTGACGCAGGCTGTCGAGCATTTGATTTTCGATTTCGCTGAAGTCCGTTTCGGGGAGGTGGCTGAGCAATGCGGGCAGGATTTCCTCGGCTTGCAGGCTGTAGGTGCTGCATTGGAGTTTTTTCATGTCTTCGATTCCTGCTTTTTCCATGTTTTGGAGGCTGCGGTTGATGTAGCGGCCCCGATAATCGGCAAAGCGGCCGGTGTAGTAATAGGGGTAGCTGAGGTCGGTGGAGCGTTGGTTAGCCGAGGAGACAAAGCCGCGTTCGGGATTGAGCACTTGGGGCAGTTCTTCAAAGGGGATAAAGCCCTGCCAGGCATTTTGGCTTTGGCTGCCGTCTTGCACGAATCGACCTTGCTCGGGTCTGCGTATGGGGAATTTTCCGGCAATGATGAGGGCGATGTCTCCGTCTTTGGAGGCAAAAGCGAAGTTTTGCGGTGGTGAGTGATGAGAGCGTAGGGCTTGACGAAATTCTTCGTAGTTTTTGGCTTTGTCGATGTGGAGGAAGGTACTTATTTGTTCTTTTTGAGGAGGGAGCAGAGCTGTCCACTGCATGGCCAGGTCGGCATAGGTGTTGTCGGGGTCTTCATAGACCACGGGTCCCCAGACGGTGTAGCGCACGGTATCGCGTATGGGTTTTGCACCTTTGACGCGAATGACTTCCACGACTTTTTTTACCGCTTTTTCTTTCCCGTCCAGCAGGTAGTGTTCTTTTTGAGGGTCTGTCCATTGGATGCTGTACCAATCGAGCACGTCTTGGCCGACGTTGGTAACGCCCCAGGCGATGTCTTGGTTGTGGCCGATGATGATGCCGGGTAAGCCCGGGAGGCTGACGCCGCGGACGTTCATTTCGGGGGTTTCTATCTGCAGTTGGTACCAGATAGAGGGCAAGGTGAGTTTCAGGTGGGGGTCATTGCAGAGGATGGGGTAGCCGGAAGCGGTTTTGCTACCACTGAGGGCCCAGTTGTTGGAGCCGATAAATTCGGGAGCTTGGGGCAGAGATTCGCGCGGCAGTAGTTTTTGCAGGGCGGGAAGGGCGCCGTACTGGCTTGGTGGCGGGGTGTATTTGGCGAAAGCCGTACCCGAGGGGATGACCGGAGACTCTGCAGGATTGTACTCCGGATAAATGAGGTCGAAGCTGTCGCGTCCTAACCACTGGAGGGCATGGGTGGCTTGCAGGTCGTTGTTGCCGAAGCAAAGGGTTTGCTCCATGGACTTGAGGATGAGGGCGGAGTGAAGGACGGACCAGGGTTCCGGTTTGAATTGCATGAGTTTGTACTCCAAGGGGTAGTCGCGGGCTTTGAGTCGGTTGATGTACGTATTGATGCCTGTTACGAAGGCTTCTATCAGCGGGTAGTCGGGAGATTCTTCCCAGGCTTTTGCGCTTTGTTCTGCGGCGAGCAGCAAGCCCAGTCGGCGTTGTTTTCGATCGGTTTCTACCAGTTGAGGGCCGAGAATTTCCGCCAGGCGTCCTCCTGCGTGGCGCGCGGTCATATCCATTTGCCAGAGGCGGTCGCGCGCGGTAAGATAGCCTTGGGCGAAATACGCATCGGCTTCACTTTGTGCGTAAATATGCGGTATGTGATGTTTGTCAAAGGAGACTTTTACAGGGGCCTGTAGGCCCGGAAAGTCCAGCAGTTCTTCTCGCTTGTAGTTTTCTGCGGCTTGTCGCCAAAAGCCCGTTGCAGGGGAGAGGAGGGGGCCTATGGGCGGGGTAGAGCCAAAGGGGAAGGACAGCACAGCGATGAATCCGCTGAGAAGGAGGAGAGTCGGGATAGAACGCCACGAGATGTTCATCGGGCAGTTTTTTTATCCGGTTTTGTAGCTGTTGCCGATAACCGGTAGTTTTTTAGAGTAACATGCCGGCTTCTTTTTTGATGGCTTGCAGAGCCGTATCCATGGGCTGTTTTTCGCTTTGTTGGGAAAAGGCAATGAGTCGTTGGGCCAATTCATCTGCCGGGGCCTGAGGGTCCAGAGGTTCAGCTACAGCCTCAATGATGTTGACGGTTTCTTCACGGGCCAATTTGAGAATTTCCCAGAGCTGTTCGGAGACATAAATTTGCTGTGTTACGTTGTGTTCGTATTCTTGTTGTAAGGCAATAAGCATGGCCAGACGTAAAGAAGATACCGTGCTTTCCCTGGTTTTGAGCCGTAGCGTCAGGTTTTGCAGAGAGCTGCGTTCGCAGAGCAGAGAGAGCCTTTCATAGGCTTGCAACTTGAGAGGAACTGAAGCCTTTTTGTTGTCTTTTTGCAGCTCGAGCAATTTTAACTGATGCTGCTTGTCCAGATAGGTTTTGAGCAGGAAATAAGCCGTAACAAAAACCAGTAGGCCGGGAATGGTGTATTTGAGAATTTCTAAGAAGGTGTTCATGTTCAAGTTGATGAGATGGAATGGCGACAAAGATAAGGGTATTCGGCAAATCACGTGGATGGCCTGAAGTTCGTTTTTATGGGGCGTTTTGTTCAACCTTTTTGCCTTTTTGTTTGTATTTTTGTAAGTCAATTCAAAGATTCACTTAAAGACCAAGCGGACATGAGCGATAACAACAACACCCGGGTAGATGCACCTATTTCATTGACCGATACAGCTGTAAAACAAATTTTGAGCATTCGCCAAGAGCAAAATATTCCCGAAGATCACGCTTTGCGTGTAGGCGTAACGGGTGGGGGGTGCAGTGGCTTTTCTTATGTGTTGGGGTTTGATCAGCAGAAGGAAAACGATGATTTCTTTGAAGTGAAAGGCGTTAAGGTGGTGATGGATCGCGCCCATGCTCTTTATCTGCTGGGCATGGAGATTGACTGGGTCGAAGGTTTGAACAACAGGGGCTTTTCTTTCAACAATCCGAACGCCACCAGCAGCTGTGGTTGTGGCAGCTCTTTCTCTACCGAGTGAGATTGGCTTTGTAGAGGAAGAATCCAAACCATACCGGCTGCTCAAACTTTCCGACTTTTCAGTCTTTTGTGAAAAGGGCTTTTTTTGCTCTTGTGGGCTTGGTATGATGCGCAGTTAAGTGGATTGTAGAAAAAGCGCTATTTTCGCCTCCTTAAAACCGAATGATTTTGTCTGACAGCCTGGTCATTATCCCCACGTATAAGGAGCGCGAAAATGTGGTGCGCATGTTGGAAACCGTCATGAGCCTGGATTTCGCTTTTGACGTTTTGGTCGTTGATGATCATTCCCCTGATGGTACGGCAGAATTGGTCGAAGGACTTCAGGACTCTTATCCCCATCGCATTTTTTTGCTGAAACGGGCCGGGAAGTTGGGCTTAGGGACTGCTTATCTGGATGGTTTTCGTTGGGGCTTGCAACGAGCATATCGCTATTTTTTTGAAATGGATTGCGATTTTTCTCACAATCCTCGAGATCTTCTTCGCTTGCGCCAAATGCTGGAGCGCGATGCTTGTGATGTGGTGGTGGGGTCTCGCTATGTCAGGGGAGGGCGGGTTAAGAACTGGCCCCCCAGCCGCATTGCGCTTTCTTACGGAGCTTCGCTCTATGTCCGCCTCATCACCTGGATGCCGGTGAAAGATCCCACAGCGGGTTTTGTCGGGTACAAGCGCTGCGTTTTGGAAAAATTGGACATGTCCAAAATCCGATTTATCGGCTATGCTTTTCAAATTGAAATGAAGTTTGCTGCCCGTCAGATGGGTTTTCGCATTCGTGAAATTCCCATTACGTTTACCGACAGGGTGGAGGGGAATTCCAAGATGTCGAAAAGCATTGTACGCGAAGCTATACGAGGCGTATTGCAAATGCGTTGGCGAAGCTTTTTCTCAACCTACGGAACAGAATAGAGCTGTTGCCCTTACTCTATCACCTCTTGGGGAATGGTTCGGATATTCACTTTGGGTAGCTAAGACTTACCCTTTTTAATTTCTTCTTATTTGTCGTTCTAACTTCTTTGTAATCAAAGAGTTGTAATTTGTTTTTTGATTAAAAATTACAAGCTTAGGTCGTTTTTTTGTGGTTTTGGAGCTGTTCGTTTGCCTAGTTTGCCACCGAATTGTTCCGAATTTGTTTATTTCTTCCTGTTTTTGTTTTTTTCTCATTCTTGCCGTGCTCGTTTTTTTGCCTTTTTCGCCTCTGAGGGTGGGAAAAT
>Ga0256839_1004353_pt1 | contig 13903 bp, 9 predicted proteins | sample 354166metaG_FD_185968 | JGI IMG/M metagenome (GOLD analysis project Ga0256839, IMG submission 185968) | Hydrothermal vent microbial communities from Mid Atlantic Ridge, Atlantic Ocean - 354-166 | ecosystem: Environmental > Aquatic > Marine > Hydrothermal vents | place: Atlantic Ocean: Mid... | reverse complement strand
CTGATGACAATGCCGTTTTTTTGCTCAACAGCCCATTGCCCGCCGATGCAGTGTGGGATGCGTTGCCCCGACCGCTGCAAGAAAAGATCATTGAGCGGAAGATCGCTTTCCATGTGATCGATGCCAACAGGGTCGCTCAGGAGACGGGCATGGGGCGGCGCATCAATACGATCATGCAAACCTGCTTTTTTGCGCTGTCGGGCATTCTGCCGCGCGAAGAAGCCATCGCGCAGATCAAGCATGCCATCGAGAAAAGCTACTTCGCGAAAGGCCAGAGTATTATCGACAAGAACTTTGCGGCGGTCGACGCAGCGTTGGCGCATCTGCATCAGGTCGATGTGCCTGGTGCAGTCACCAGCGAGCAGGATTTCAATCCCGTCGTACCGCCGCAGGCACCTGAATTCGTAAAAAAGGTCACCGCGGTCATGCTGCGCGGCGAAGGCGATACGCTGCCGGTCAGTCAGCTGCCCAATGATGGCACCTATCCCAGCGGTACGACGCAGTGGGAGAAACGAAATATTGCGGACTATGTTCCGCAATGGGAGCCAGACCTGTGCATTCAGTGCGGTCATTGCGCCATTGTTTGTCCGCACAGTGTGATTCGTTCGCGCTTCTACAACGAGCAATTGCTTGAGGATGCACCCGAGTCATTCCCTTCGGCACCGATCACTGCGCGCGGTTTTCCCGAAACCCGATTCACTTTGCAGATTTTCCTTGAAGACTGCACCGGTTGCGGCGTCTGCGTGGGGGTCTGCCCTGTTCGGGATGAGCGAAATAGTGGTCGCAGGGCAATCAATATGGAGCCGAGGGTGCCGATGCTGGAACAAGGGCGTGAAAACGTAGCATTCTTTAATCGCTTGCCGGTCAATCGACGGGCCAGAATCGACTATTCTGCCGTTCGCGGAGTGCAGTTTCTCCAGCCACTTTTCGAGTTTCCCGGTGCCTGTGCCGGTTGTGGTGAAACACCGTATATCAAATTGCTGACCCAATTGTTTGGACCGCGCTTGCTGGTGGCCAATGCAACAGGCTGTTCGTCGATTTATGGTGGCAACCTGCCGACGACGCCGTGGACGCTCAATCATGAAGGGCAGGGGCCCGCCTGGTCCAATTCACTATTCGAAGACAATGCGGAATTTGGCTTGGGCATGCGCATCAGTGCTGACCATCAAAATCATACGGCGCGAGAGTTACTCAAGGAAATGGCGTCCGAGCTGGATGAGCAACTGGTCGAGGAGACGCTCAATGCCGAGCAGAGAGAGGGAAGTCAGATTCGCGCTCAGCGCCGTCGCGTGATTGCACTGAAAAAACAGTTGCAGGAGATTGATAGCGAGCAGGCGCGCAGGTTGATGTCGGTGGTCGAACATCTGGTGCGCCGCAGCGTCTGGCTGGTCGGCGGTGATGGTTGGGCCTACGATATCGGTTCGGGTGGTCTCGACCATGTGCTGTCGACCGGTCGCAATGTCAATGTGCTGGTACTGGATACCGAGGTCTACTCCAATACTGGCGGCCAGATGTCCAAGGCAACGCCAACCGGCGCGGCAGCAAAATTTGCGTCGGCGGGCAAACGCATTGGCAAGAAAGACTTGGCCTTGCAGGCGATGTCCTATGGCAATGTCTATGTCGCACAGGTCGCGATCGGCGCCAACCCGCAGCAGACCCTGCTGGCCATTCGTGAGGCAGAAGAATATGACGGGCCGTCGATCATTCTGGCCTACAGCCACTGTATCGCGCACGGCTATGATCTACGGCACGGACCACATCAGCAAAAGCTGGCGGTGGAAAGCGGATACTGGCCGTTGCTGCGCTATAACCCGGCATTACGTGAAGCCGGCATCCCGCCATTCGTACTGGATTCGCCGCGCCCGAGAATCAGCTTCAGGGAGTATGCGTACAATGAAGCGCGCTACAAGATGCTGACCCGCACTCACCCCGAAGAGGCCGAGGAGCTGATGGAGCTCGCCCAGAAAATGGTCGACCTGCGCTGGCAGACTTATGAAGAGATGACGCGCAATAAACCATCGGATTTTCAGCCGGTGACGCGGCGTTCCTGATAATATCTCCTTTTGTTGGCTGATCTCCGATTTGGCATCGTCTTGGGGCGGTTATTGAGCCAATGCATCGAGGTCTCGCATTAAGGACGTCCTGTTTATGCAGAATGCGACCATTATCACGTTCATCTGTTATCTTCTTGCCATGTTGGCACTGGGTGTTGTCGCCTGGCGGCTGACGCACTCGCTATCGGACTACATTCTCGGTGGTCGCCGTCTTGGCCCTGCAGTAACAGCATTGTCGGCGGGGGCGTCGGATATGAGCGGTTGGTTGCTGTTGGGTTTGCCGGGGGCGTTTTACATCTCGGGCCTGAATCAGATCTGGATTGTTATCGGTCTGCTGCTCGGTGCGTTGGTCAACTGGCATGTTGTTGCCGCCCGGCTGCGACATCATTCGGCGCGCCTCGATGATTCGTTGACGATTCCCGATTTTCTCGAAAATCGTTTTCGGGATGAGAGCCGTCTGCTGCGTTTGATTTCAGCATTGGTGATTCTGCTTTTTTTCACCTTCTATGTTTCTTCGGGCATGGTCAGTGGTGCGCTGCTGTTCGAAAAGAGCTTTGGCTTGCCCTACCAGACGGCGCTGCTCGTCGGCTCGCTGGTGATTGTCTCCTACACTTTTCTTGGTGGCTTTCTCGCTGTCTCCTGGACGGATTTCGTGCAGGGCTTGCTGATGCTGCTGGCGCTGGTGATTACCCCGGTCGTGCTCGTTGTGGAACTGGGTGGCATGTCAGGGGCGGTTACAACCATCGGCAGGGTTCAGGCGACAGCGATGGATCCTTTGCATGAGATGGATGTACTTGCGATTGTGTCATTGCTGGCCTGGGGGCTGGGATATTTTGGCCAGCCGCATATTCTTGCGCGCTTCATGGGGATTCGTTCGGTGGGCGAGGTGCGTCAGGCCAAGTACATTGGTATGTCGTGGATGCTGCTGTCGATGCTTGGCGCCATGCTGATCGGCCTTGGCGGGATTGCATGGTATGCCGACAATCCGCTTGAAAATGGCGAAACCGTGATGATTCTGCTCAGCCAGGTGCTGTTCAACCCCTGGGTGGCGGGTGTGTTGCTGGCTGCGATTCTGGCGGCCATCATGTCGACGATCGATTCTCAGCTGTTGGTGAGTTCTTCCGCCGTGGCCGAGGATCTCTATCGCGGCTTCATCCGGCCCGAGGCCAGTCAGCGTGAGCTGGTGATCGTCAGTCGTGTTGCTGTGCTGGGCGTGGCAATGCTGGCTGGTCTTTTGGCGCTCAATCCCGACAGCAGTGTGCTGTCATTGGTGGGCTACGCCTGGGCCGGGTTTGGTGCCGCATTCGGGCCAGTGGTGCTGCTGTCGCTGCTGTGGCGCGGCATCACGCGCAATGGTGCCTTGGCGGGCATGCTCACGGGTGCAATCACCGTTGTGATCTGGAGCAAGCTGTCAGGCGGGATTTTCGATCTCTATGAGCTTGCGCCGGGCTTTGTTTTTGCGTTGTTGGCGATTGTGATTGTCAGCTTTCTGGGGAAGGTGCCGGATGAGATCGTGCTGCAGGAGTTTGATGCAGCCAGGGGCTGATTCCTCCAGTCCCTGGAATTTTTCATGTTCCAGCATATGACAGCCGTCATATGTTCATGAAATCGATCTGGGGTATGGTAGGCCGCGAAACTTGTCCCCTTTTCGTGAAATCCTTCGATGACGCCTGCCCCCCAGCTAGAGACACCGGTACTGTTCCTGGTGTTCAACCGCCCTGATACCACCAAAACTGTTTTCAAGGAGATTCGGCGCGCCCAGCCAAAGCGCTTGTATATCGCTTCCGACGGTGCCAGAAGTAGTGTCAGTGGCGAGCATGAAAAGGTGGCTGCCGTCAGAGCCTGGGTTGTTGACCATATTGACTGGGACTGCGATGTAAAAACACTGTTCCGGCGTGAAAACCTTGGCTGCAAACAGGCGGTTTCAGGTGCGATATCCTGGATGTTCTCTATGGAGGAAAAGGGGATTATTCTGGAGGATGACTGCCTGCCAAGTCCTTCTTTTTTTTCCTTTTGTGAGGACATGCTCGATCAGTACGAGGGTGCTGAACGGGTGCTGAGTATATCTGGCTACAACCCTCTGGGTGCTGTGGGTTGGAGTGATGATATTATTTTTTCCAAGTACTTCTTTTCCTGGGGGTGGGCGACTTGGGCAAAATGCTGGGGGATTTATGACGCTGAGTTTTCTGCGTACTTGAAGCTACAGCGTTCCGGGAATTTGCCTACTGTTTACCCTGGTCCTCTGGAGCGTGCTATTCGCTCGCGAAGAATCGGTGCCTGTCTGAATGGCGGAGTAGATTCCTGGGCAATACCATGGAACGTCACGCATCATATGCATCAACGTTTTTCGATTGTGCCAGCCGCCAGCCTGATTACCAATATTGGTTTTTCGAATACGGATGCGACTCATACAAAGGCAAATAAATGGGATATCGCATTCTATAATCATAGCGGAGATTCAAAGGTTGTGAATTCCATCGTCAAAGTACGGACGCCTGTTGAGGATAAACGCTTTACAAGGAAGTTTCTTCGGCGGGAGGCTGTCAGAAGCATACTGAAAATAATGGCAGAAAAATATCAGGCGATGATTTCTGTGTTTCTCGCTAGGGGAGGTGAGCGTTGATGAAAAAGATTCTTTTCCTGTCGCCATTGCCGCCACCTGATTACGGAAGTGCCATCTCCAGCAAAATGTGCCTTCAGGTTCTTGAAGACCAGCCATCGTATCGGGTGCGCAATATCAGATTGAACCGCTCAAAGGAGATGTCTGATCTTGGGGCTGTTTCGCTCAACAAGGTGTTTGGCTTTTTGGCAGTGCACTGGGGTGTGTTCAAGAACATCATTGTACAGAGCCCTGATCTCGTCTATGTGATGCCGGCAACGGGAGGGCTCGGGTTTGTGCGGGACTTTCTCGCCATACTCATTGCGAAGGCCATGAGGAAAAACCTGCTGATTCACCTGAGAACATCGATTTCCGATCGTGACAATAGGAGCTTGGTCAAACGGACGGTGTTCGGCTGGGCTTTCAGGGGTTCAAAGGTCATTGTCCTTGCAAGTAATCTTGCTGATGGTATTTCGATGTATGTGAATGATCGCGATGTGTCTGTCTTGCACAACGCCATTAGTCCGACCCTTAGTGACTCGGCGTATTCTCGGATACGGGAGGAAAAGTCAGGGTGCGATCATCTCCGTTTATTGTTTCTTTCGAACATGATCAAGAGTAAAGGGTGGCCGGTAGCGCTTGAAGTTGCAAGATTTCTCAAGCAGGACGGCATCCCATTTTCTATGCGGTTTGCCGGTAACTGGTTGTCAGACGAAGACCACCGAGAGTTTGATGAGCTGGTACGACGCCTTGGCCTGAGTGAACATGTTTCCCACGTTGGGCATGCGGATGACGAGCTGAGGCACAGTTTGTTGTCTACGTCAGATCTTCTTGTGTTTCCTACGACTTACAGGCTTGAGGCATTACCCCGCGTTATTATTGAGGCGATGGAATATGGTGTGCCCGCTGTGACGACTACACATGCAGGAATTCCCGATATTGTTACTCATGGGGAGACAGGGTTTTTGGCGGGAAAAGATATCTCAGCCGATATGGTCAGAGATATAGAGTCGATGGTGGATCGAACGCGATTGTTGGAGATAAGCGATAAGGCGCGGGATCGCTTTATCGAGAACCACCAAATTGCCTCTTTTCGGCACCAGTTTGTCGCCATTGTAGATAAAGCGCTCGAAGGCGCCTGAGGCATTCTCCCGCCAATTGCCGTGTCTTTCGCAGATGCTGCCCCGTTGACGTTGTCAGCGTCGGGATGCCGGCTGGTTGCTCGTTGCAAGCTCAGGCTCTGGCACACCATTGCGATACAAAATCCTGTTCTGTCGTCGCGCACTGATGCGCTCCCCAGGGGTGACAATGCCGCTGAGGTTGAGCGGGTCGCAGCCGTTGATGAGTTGGTAGGTGGGTTGTGCGGGTTCGTCACGCTGTTGGCGCAGGGGTTTGATGGCATCGGGGAGGGCGAATTGTTCGCCGCTGAAGCTGTCGACGAAGCGGCCGCCGCGGATTTCTCCACGTGCCTCCAGGCGGCGGTAACAGCGTAGCAGGTCGCGCCAGGGCGGGAGATTCTGTTCCCGTTCGAGGAGCTTGCGGAAAATGACGCCGTAGCGTTGGAGCAGTGTCCAGGCGATATGTTCCAGCTTTTCCTGTGAATCGACGGGTTGCGGTGGTTGGGGCAGCAGGCTCCAGCGTCCGGCATTGTCGATGCTCCAGGCAGTGCTGCGACCGCGCGCCCGGCGGCGGCCGGCGGAAAATGATGGGCGCTTATTGCTCGGGGTCAGCAGGGCTCGCAATCCGCTGAAGTGGTCGGCGGTGGCCCAGCCGGCGGCGACAAGCTCGGCCAGGGCGGTTTCGGCCTGGGTACGCAGCAGGCCGCTGCCTTGTACCAGGTCGAGAAAGAATTGGGCACCATTTTCATTGAGTTGGTGGTAGAGCCGCAGTGTGGTGCTGCTCAGGTTGTCGCTGGGTTCGGTGTCGTTTGTGCCGAGCCAGTAGGGTAAGTGGCAGCGTTCGATCAATGCAATTCTTGTGGTGGCCAGTGGCGCGGTTTTAGGCTGCGACGCTTTTTCCGGGTGCAGCCAGACGATCTGACCGCTGCTGCAGAGCTGATCGAGCTGCTGTGGCTGGTAGCCGCGCAGCCGTGCTGGCAGGATGTCCTGCTCCCATGCAGCGGCGGCAACCCCGAAACCTTCCAGTTGTTGGAGCACGCCCAGCAGCGCATCCGGCCCTTCGCCGGGCTCATCGAGGCCGTGCCAATAAAACAGAAAGCGCATATAGGCCGCAGGTGAAACGGGCTTGATTGCCGCGCGCAGCGTTTGCAGCGTGTAGCGATGGATTCGCGCCAGCAACCGGCGTTCGCACCACTGCTCGCCAGCGTCGCCGCTGAATTCGCCGCGCATGACAAAGCCTTCCTGCTCCAGCGCCAACAGTACCGCCGTGGTGTCGTTGACGCTGAGGCCCAACGGCTGCCCCAGTGCTGCCGCAGTGACCGGGCCAAGCATTTCCAGGCGGTTGCGCAACAGCTCGATCCGGGCCTCATCAGGGTTGGCGATTGTTTCAAGTGTCGGAATCTCTGGCGCGAGTCTTGCACCCGGCCAGATGGCGAGGATCTCGTGGAGCCGTTCTGCTGCTATCCACAGCGGTTCACCGCTATGTCCGGGTGATACGCGCGTTGCCCGTCGTTGTCGGCACAGGGCATCGAACAGTTTCTCGTCAGGGTCACTGCGCCGCGCTTCGGTTTCGGTCAGAAAGCCGTAGATCACCAGTGCATCGGCCAGCTCGTCAGCGTCGCGGATCAGCGGCCAGGCCTCCTCATGGACTTGTGCAATGGCAGCGGAGTCAAGTCGCGCCAGTTGATCGGCCGCTTCTGGGGTGGCGAAGCTGCGGCTTTGCACGGCCAGGGTCCGGCGCTCTTCGGCTGGCGCATCGTCGAGAAAGGCGTAGGGGCGGGCGTTGATCACTTCGGTCGCCAGCGGTGACGGGCCGGTCAGGTCGCGACAGTGAATCGTCACCTCGCCGTTGTCGATGCGCCGCAGCAGCTGTTCCAGACCGGCGATGTCCATCAGGTCGGTGAGGCAGTCTTGCAGTGTCTGATCGACCAGCGGATGCTCCGGCACCTCGCGTTCACCGGCAATGTTTTCAAAACAGGCGAGTTGATCGGGGAAGACGAGCGCGACCAGGTCCTCGGCGTCGGCGCGTTGAAATGGCGCGGGTACGCGGCGGCCGTTGCGGTTGCGAACAATCGCCAGTGAGATGCAGGCGTTCCAACGCCAGTGGGTGGCGAACATCGGTGCGTCGAGTAGTGCCTGAATGAGAATGTGCCGTACCGTATCGGCTTGCAAGTAACCGGCGACTTCTTCCAGCGGAAAACTGTGGCTAGCGCCCAGTGACAGGACGATGCTGTCTTCCAGCGCAGCTGCTTGCAGTTCGAAGTTGAAGCGGCGGCAGAAGCGTTTGCGCAGCGCCAGCCCCCAGGCGCGGTTGAGGCGTGCGCCAAAGGGAGAGTGGACGACAAAATGCATGTCGCCGGCTTCGTCGAAAAAGCGTTCGAAGATGATGTTCTGCTGATCCGGCAGCAGGCCCAGCGCGGCGTGGGCAGCGCCGAGGTAGTCGGTGATCTGCTGTGCAGCTGCGGGCGTCAGTTTTCGCTTTCCTACCAGCCAGCGTTGCGTGTGTTCGCTGCCGAAGCCCAGTTGCTCGCCAATATCGTGGCGCAGTTGCGCGACGGCGCGGGATAGCTCGTCGCTGCGTCCTGGCGATTCGCCGAACCAGAACGGGATCGTCGGCGGCAGACCCTGGGCATCTTCGACGTGCATTCGCCCCGGCTCGATCTTCAGTATCCGATAGGAGGTGTTGCCGAGTTGGAAGATATCGCCCGGCAGGCTTTCGAAGGAAAAATCCTCATCCAGTGTGCCGACCTTGATGCCCTGTGGTTCGAGGATGACGTCGTAATCGAACAGGTCGGGGATGGTGCCGCCATTGGTGATTGCCGTCAGTCGTGCGCTCTTGCGTGGGCGCAGCACGGCATTGACCCGGTCCCAGTGGAGGTAGGCGCCGCGCCGCCCTCGGCGGGTGGTGTAGCCTTCCGAGATCATCTTCAACACGGCGTGCCAGTCGTTGTCGCTGAGGTCGCGGTAGGGCCATGCGCGGCGATAGCAGGCGAGCAGCGCAGGTTCGTGCCATTCCCGGTTGGCCACTTCGGCAATGACCTGCTGGCTGAGTACGTCGAGCGGATGGGCGGGAATATGGATGCGGTCGAGTTCGCCGCCTTCGATGGCATCGAGCAGCGCCACCGATTCAACCAGGTCGTCCCGCGTCAGTGGAAAAAGCCGCCCCTTCGGGATTGCCGAGACGGCATGTCCGGAACGCCCGACCCGTTGCAGGAAGCCGGAAATCGAGCGCGGTGAACCCAGCTGGCAGACCAGATCGACATCGCCAATATCGATGCCCAGTTCCAGCGATGCCGTCGCGACCAGCGCCTTCAGCTGCCCTGATTTGAGTCGCTGTTCCGCATCCAGCCGGTGCTCACGCGACAGACTGCCATGGTGCGCAGTGACGTGTTCTTCGCCGATCCGTTCTGACAAATGCCGGGCAACACGCTCGGTGGCGCGACGGGTATTGGTGAAGATCAGCGTGGTGCGGTGCGTCTCGGTGAAGGCGGCGAGCTGGTTGTAGATTTCTTCCCAGACCTCGTTCGACATCACCGCATCGAGCGGTGAGGCCGTGATCTCGATCGCCAGGTCGCGCTGGCGGTCATGACCGGTGTCGACGATCGTGAAGGCTGCCTCGCGGTTGCCGACCAGAAAACGGGCCATGGACTCGATCGGCTTCTGCGTTGCCGAGATGCCGATGCGGATCGGTGGGGTGCTGCACAACGCTTCCAGCCGTTCCAGTGAAAGCGCCAGATGCGCGCCCCGCTTGTTGCCGGCAACGGCGTGGATCTCATCGACGATCACGCTGCGGACGGTTTGCAGCATTTCGCGGCCGCTTTCCGAGGTGAGCAGGATGTACAGCGATTCCGGCGTCGTCACCAGAATATGCGGTGGTGTCTTGCGCATCTTCGTGCGTTCGCCCGGCGGCGTGTCGCCTGTGCGCACCGCAGCGGTAATATCGGCGCCATGCTCGTTGCGTGCCAGCAGCACGCTGTTGATGGTCTCCAGCGGCTGTTGCAGATTCTTGTGAATATCGTTGGACAGCGCCTTCAGTGGCGAGACGTACAACACCCGTGTCTCGTCTGGCAGCGGTTGCTGCCGGGACTCCTTAACCAGCGTGTCGATGGCCGCCAGAAATGCCGCCAGTGTCTTGCCTGAACCGGTCGGTGCTGCCAGCAAGGTATGTTGCCCGGAGTGAATCGCTTTCCATGCTTGTAGCTGCACCTCGGTCGGCTGCGCAAAATCACGGAAGAAGGCATCGGAAACGGCGGGGTGAAATTCAGGGAGTGGCATGAGATGAGGATAGTGCAGGGCGGGTGGCAAGGGGAAGTCATGCTTTCCCGTTTGACGTGACATATGCAATAGGCATATGCTTAACCCGGATTTCTCACCGGATCGCTACTGCGGCCGCCCAATGCGGCGCGCTGACAGGCGTTCACGCTACCTTGAGCGGCCTCGTTACACGACCCGGTGAGAAGTCCGGGTTAAACCCTTGGTTTGAGGTGAGAAGATGAATCAACGAGAAAAACAGGTGCGGCTGTTTCGCAATGGACGTAACCAGGCACTGCGCATTCCCCGTGAGTTTGAATTCGATAGTGATGAGGCTGTTGTACGCAAGGAGGGTGACCGATTGATTATCGAGCCGATACGAAAGGGCCGCCTGCTGCGTCTGCTCGAAACGCTGGAGCCAATGGAGGAATCGTTCCCCGATGTCGACGAGGATCTTGGTCGGCTCGATGATGTGGTGCTGTAGTCATGTTGCCTGGTAACTACTCAGCTTACCCCCTTATTTGCGCCAACTCTGCGTTGGAAGTGCTCATTTACACTTGTAAACTGCGCGCTTCCGCCTTGATTTGACGCAAAACGGGGGCAATCTGAGCAGTTACGGGACTGTGCTGAGCTGAGTAATTATGTTGCCTGAATACTTGCTTGATACCAACATACTGTCAGACCTCATTCGCAACCCTCAGGGCATTATTGCCGATCAGATTCGGCAGAAAGGGGAGGCTCGTGTCTGTACGAGCATTGTCGTTGCGGCTGAGTTACGTTTTGGTGCTGAAAAATCGGGATCAGACAAATTGCTGGAGCGCGTCGAACTGATTTTGTCAGCGCTGGAGGTGCTGCCGTTGGAAATGCCCGCGGATCACTGCTATGGGAAGTTACGGTGGGCTTTGCAGCAGCAGGGCACGCCTATTGGTCCCAATGATCTATTGATCGCGTCCCAGGCACTCGCATCAGAACTTGTCTTGGTAACGGCCAATCTGCGCGAATTCAAGCGGGTGCCGGGACTCAAGGTGGAAAATTGGCTGGCCCACTGAAGCGATCAAGAAATCTCACCATCCGGGTGTATGCCTTCTCCTCATTGTGAAATTTCAATAGCCCGTGCCCTTCGTCGTCGTAGACGTAGTATTCGACTTCGCGGCCCAATGCCTTCAATTTGTTAACCAGCCGGTCGGTGAGCCGTTGGGGATAAACAGATGGGTAGTACCGGCAGGCCAGCCAGGCACGGTAGTAGAATACGGCAATCCGCCCGGTATCCCAGAGCGTGAACGCCTGGAGTATGCGGCGGTGTCCGCGATGGAATATCGCCCAACTCGACCGTTGTCGGGCCGGAAAGCGCGGTAGTGCCGGGCCAGGCGAGTGCCTGCCACGGCAGCAGGATCAGAACCGTGGCGAGTAACGGTTTCATCATGCCGCTGGCGCCCCGGGCTCGCCCGCGGATTTATTTTACCTGAGACAGGTAGCGGTCGAGACGATCCTTGTTCACGGCGAACTGTGGTTTCAGTGCTTCCGCCGCTTTTTTCGCCGCTTCCAGGTTGACGGGTTTACCCGCCTGGATGACGCCGGTCATCGCCATGTAGGTGTGGGGTTCGCAGCGGTAGATATAGACGCCCTCCTTGTCGATCACGGCCGTCACATCCTTGTTGCGTTCACCGGCCCAACCCTTGGCACCTTCAGGCACCAGAACGGAAACACTGTTGTGGCCCATATCGACCTGAACGAAATGAACGGTGTCGCCAACCGCCACCTTCAAGTAAGCCGGTTCGAAAACCATGGCACCATCCTTGCCGGCGTTGTGCATCTCCACCTTGTGTTCAGCAGCGATGGTCATGCTGCTGAACAGCAATGCGAGCAGAAAAAGGCTGATGGATTTCATGTCGATGTTCTCCGTATGACTTGCGTCGATGGTAGCAACTGTGGACGGCAGGCGCACCGGGAGATAGTCCGTTTTCCCTGCCTTCCCTAGCGCTGGATTTCTGCTTCCCGGCGGGAATGACGCACCGCGCTGTCATGCTAGCAGGAGGCGGGGATACAGTCACAGGGATGTGAACCACCCAAGGTGAGCCACATCCCTGGCTCCAGATCCCGGCACCGCAGGCATGAAGGCGAACGCCGTGCGTCCTCGGCTTACCCTTTCTTGCGCCGCATCCACGGGGGCAGGGGCGCACCCGGTGGCGGCGGTGGTGGAGCCATCACCCAGGGTTTTGGCGGTGGCGGCACGGGCTGTTCGACCACGGCGGCGAGGCTTTCGATCTGTTGCCGCCAGATTTCCATCTTGTACTGCTGGCGCTGCTTGAACAGTTCGAACTGATGTTGCTGGTGCAGGTCGAAGCGCCGGCGTTCCTGCTCCTGATAGCGCGCGAACATCTCCTGGTCACGCCGTTGTTTCAGGCCAAAGCCGTGACGTTCGCGTTCCTGGTGTGCCTTGAATGTCTTCCAATCGCGCTCCCACCAGTCGTCATCGAAGTCTTCGATTTCTTCAGTGCCCTGCGTGGCTTGCACGTCGGTACCTTCAGTCTTTTCCTGTGTTGCTGGTGCTTCCTCTTCGGTGGCAACCGGATTCGTTCCGGGCAGCGGAGCATTGAGGATTTCCTTGATATATTCCAGCAGCGAGCTTTCCTCGTCCTTGTCAGTGGTTTTCGGCTCGGGGTTTTCAACCGGGTTGGTGCCTGGCAGCGGGGCGTTGAGAATCTGCCCCAGCTTTTCAAAAAAGCTGCTCTCGGTTTCTGCTTTTTCTGCCATGACTTATCCCCGTGTTTTCAACTTGTTGGACAGCCAGATCAGCGCGAGTGCGCCGATCAGCGCGGAAACAATCGTCATCAGCAGGCCGCCTGTGGTGCCGGGCACCAAGGTGGCAACGACCATGCCACCGACGATGGCGCCAGCAATGCCGAGTACGATGTCCCTGACCTTGCCAAAGGGTGGTTGGCCACCAAGAAAACCGCGTGCGACCAGACCGGCGACCCCACCGATAACCAACCAGACGATGAGTGACCATGTAGGCATATCAGTTTCTCCTGAAAATAGAGTTGGTAACTACTCAGCGCCCCAGCCCGCTGCGCGGGCACACACCGAAAAGTAACGAGATGATATTGAGCCAGCCATTCAATAGCCACCCGGCCACTTGGTTTTCTTTCCCCTTCACACGCGCCGCTGCCGGGTGCGCCTGGAGGGGGCAACCGGCCATGGAGGGCCGGTTGAAGCTTGCGCGGCAGGAAGCCGCTCAAGCTGACCCCGGAAGGCGTGCCCGGCAGCGGAATCAAGCGTGTGTGGGGCGTCCTTTTTTGGGTTCCGTTTTTTGGACGAGCAAAAAATGGAACTCGCGCTGTGCGAGAATCGGTTGGAAGAATGGTGTTGTTGAGCGCGAAACCGATACCACCTCGCTTGATATGAATGGTGAGGACAACAAGCAGGGAATCAGGTTTGTTGGCCTCAATACTTGGAAAGCACGGTGGCATTGTTTCGTGGCCAATCAAGCTTTGCTGCTTCCGCCCCAGCCCTCTGCCACGGCCCCGAGTACCTTTTTGTCAACAGCAACAAAAAGGTACCAAAAAATGCCGCCCCGATTCCCCGCTGGTTCCTGCGCTTCTCGCCCCAGCCGGGGGTCGGCCGACACGTCCCTTCGTGACGGCCGACGTAGGCCATCCATGGCCTGCCCCTGTGGGCTGATCCCGGCTGTGCCTGCGATGCTCGGGCGGGCAAAGGGGGAAATCGAAGCTGCCATGCGAGCAGTTTGGTGAGAAGTTACTAACCCGGCAAAAACCTACCAGACATCAAGTTATTACATATTGCACATGTGACTCATGAAAAAACCGCTTGATCAAATCGGTACTTTTCTGCAGCGAACGCAGTGCAGAACGCGCACGGGT
>Ga0256839_1004351_pt1 | contig 13907 bp, 10 predicted proteins | sample 354166metaG_FD_185968 | JGI IMG/M metagenome (GOLD analysis project Ga0256839, IMG submission 185968) | Hydrothermal vent microbial communities from Mid Atlantic Ridge, Atlantic Ocean - 354-166 | ecosystem: Environmental > Aquatic > Marine > Hydrothermal vents | place: Atlantic Ocean: Mid... | reverse complement strand
CCAAACCTCGCGATCACGCTCCATGGTCCAGATGCGCGGCCAGTCAATGCCATCATATTCATCCCATAACCGTTGCACATTAAACGGCAGGCAATGCTCGAAGATCGGCCAATGGCCAAATTTCGGTGCCAGCGCCTTATGGGTTGCCTCAAAAGCATCGCGCAAAGTGCCGCCATTATCATGGGCGGCCTTCACATGGGTCTGCATGCCGAGGAGAAATTCTCTTGTCTGCTCGATCGCCGCATCAACCGCAACACGACCCTTGGCCACAGCACCACGCCCGCCAATCAATGCCTCGGCCTGAAATGCTTTTACCTTGTCCAAAGTGCCCTGCGACCAGTCCATATGAAATGCATCGCCTGTGTAAAGCGCCGCTTCGGCTTCCACCAGATCTCCCGCGAACAGAATTTTATGCTTGGGATGCCAGACCACAATATCCCCCGCCGTGTGACCACGCCCACAATATTTTAGCTCCAGAGTGCCACGATCACCGCCGAGATCGATTGACATTTCATCGCTGAAAACCTTGTCGGGAAAGGTCAGGCCGGGAATGCCTTCCGGCTCGCGAAACAGGCGCGGCATGCGGCCAAACTCGCTATCCCAATCTTCCTGACCGCGTTCTTTGAGCAAAAACTCGGTTTTCTCATGGGCAATAATTTCATCAGCCTCAAAGGCACTTGCTCCCAAAACCCGCACCGCATGATAATGGGTCAGTATGAGATAGCGCACAGGCTTGTCGGTATGCTCGCGCAGAATTTTTAGCCAGTCAGACGCAGCTTTGGGGGTCGCCCGCGCCTCGATGGCCACCACAAAATCCTCTCCCTCTATCGCCCCGATATTCGGGTCCCCTTCAGCCGTGAGCGCATAAACGCCCTGCGCAAGCACATTCATGGTCTCCTTTTTTTCTTCCATATCCGCAGAAGACGCAAATGCCTTTGCCATAAGAATTATCCTCTTGTTTTATTGTTGTTATACATTATTCAGGACGGCGAATAATATCCTTGCCATCCCAATTCACACTCATATCCCTAACCATAGAAAACAGGCCTTCCACATCGGCGTTTAATTCGATCAGCTCAATCATCCCGCCATTGACTTTGCGGGTATCCATATAGGCAAAGCGCTTGCCACCAACCGGCCGCACCTCGCCATAAAACGCCATTTCATGACCCTGCTTTTTCAAGCGTTCCACATCTTCATCGAAACTTTCCGTCGACAAAGCCCAGTGGTGGAAACAGCCATAGCCCTTTTCCCGAACCACATCCGCATAAACATTGGGCACATCATTATGAACAAAAACCAGCTCGTAGCACATGGACCCCGCATAGGCCAAAGCCACGGATAGATCGATATCGGTCGGGGCGCCATAATAGGTTTTATTATCGGCCTCAAAATGTTCCAGCAAAAACCATGGGCCAATACCAAGGGTTTTGGTCCAGTGATGGGCCGCCGCTTCCAGATCATCCACCACATAGGCGGTTTGCATGATGCTACCCAAAGGCTGGCCAAAAGAAAGTGTCCGGCTCATAATCTGTTCCTTTTAATTGCTAAGTTGCATGCCGCCATCAACGACCATTTGTGTACCGGTTATTTGCGCGCTTTCATCGCTGGCCAGAAACAAAACAATATTGGCCACATCTTCCGGGTTTTGAAATTTTCCCATAGGGATGCGCGAAGCAAAATCAGCTTCCACCGCTTCCACCGGCACACCGGCTTTGGCCGCAGCATCTGCGATCAGCGCATTATGCATAGGTGTTTGTATTTGCCCCGGATGCACGGAATTGCAGCGAATATTATCGGCCGCACCATGCAGCGCCACCGACATGCTTAAATGGCTAACGGCGGCCTTGCTCGCCCCATAGGCCGTAAAAAATGGTGTCGGCACCAAAGAGGCAAGCGACGCCATATTGATGATCGACCCGCCGCCGGATTTGCGCATGGCCGGCAAAGCGGCCCGGCAGCCAAGAAATGTGCCTTCCACATTGACGCTGAACATGCGCTGCCAGGCTTGCAGCGAGCTGTCTTCGGGCGACAGCCCCTCACCGGTTTCGGCCAGTGCCGCATTATTGACCAGCACATCGAGCCTGCCGAATTCGCTTAGGCAAAATTCAATGATGTCAGGCCAGCCCTTTTCCTGCGCCACATCCTGCACCGCAAACAACGCACCGGTTTCCTCGGCTGTCTGCGCGCCAGCGGCTTCATCTATATCGGTAATGAGCACTTTTGCCCCCTGCGCCACAAAGCAAGAGGCGATCGCCCGCCCTAGCCCGTGCGCACCCCCCGTTACCAAACAGGTTTTACCTGCCAAGCGGCTTCGGCCATGGGTCATTTTGCTGGCAACCCATATAATTGTCGGCCAAGTTCGCCGGCCACAGCCTCGAACCCTTCCATGGCTTTGGGCGAAAGAGCAGTCATCGACAAAAAGCCATGGGTCATCCCCGGATAATGCTGATGCACCACTGGAACACCAACCTCTTGCAAAGCCTTGCTATAGTCAAAGCCATCATCCTGCAACGGATCCTGCCCGCCAGTCACAATAATCGCCGGCGCAACACCGCTTAAATCCTTCGACAAAAGGGGCCAGACCTCAGGGTCCGGATCATTGCCTTTTTCGCGAAAATAGGAATCGGTAAAAAATTTTATATCCCCCTCATCCAAGGCAAACCCCTCGCCAAACTCTTTATGGGAGGGCGCATCACCAAAAGGGCGCAAGGCAGGATAGATTAAAAGCTGTAAGGCAGGCTCGCCCTTGGCAGACCCACGAAGCTTTAACGCTATCGCCGCAGATATATACCCGCCCGCACTATCGCCGGCCACGGCCAGCCGATTTTTATCCATGCCCAATTCTGCCGCATGCGCGCAAGCCCAGTGGAAAGACGCAATGGCATCATCATTGGCCGCCGGATAGGGATGCTCCGGCGCAAGCCGGTAATCCACCGCCAGCACCGGAATATCGGCCAGCTTGCAAAAACGCCGGCAAGGGCGATCATGGGAGGCAATACCGCCCATGACCCAGCCACCACCATGATAGAAAATCAGCCCGGGACTATCGGGTTTGGCATTTTCCGGCCGATAAAGCCGCGCCTTTAACGGACCATCCGCACCATCAATTTCCAAATCCCGAATCTCGCCAATCTCTGCCGCCGGGGCATCGACCATGTCAGGAAAGGCATCCAGCATGGCACGGGCATTTTCAAGTCCAATGGCCTCAAACCCAACCACTTCGGCGCCATAAAACTGATTCAAGAATTGCACCATGCCGGGATCTGTTTTCGAATAGTCGGCCATAAGGGTTTGTTGCTCCTAAAAGTTGAACTTGGTCACAAAGCCCCATTCTGATGGCAGGCCGTACGAGCCTTCAACAATACCAAAGCTGTCCAAGGTCGTCACCCCGGTGCCAACCAGATAAAGCTCATCGGTTATGTTTTTGCCGTAAAGAGCCGCCTCCCAATTTCCTGTGGTCGGCGCAAGGGTGAGGCGCGCATTGAGCAAGCCATAATCATCCTGCAACAAAGCGGTTGTATTGGCAGGGTCAAGCGCCTGAGAGCTTTGGAAGGCATAATCCCCGCGCAATGTCAGATCAAAAGCGTCGGACAAAGCCACAACATATTCCGCCCCTAGTGAATAGGTAAGGTCCGGCGTGCGCGGTAAAGAGAGATTGGTTGTCACCGTAGCGCCGGGATTTAGCTCATCATATTGCGCATCAAGCAATCCAATCGTGGCATCAATGGTGAAGTTATCAGTGACCATGGCGCGTAATTCCGCTTCAGCACCTTTGACCTGCGCGGTCCCGGCATTTTCGGTTACCAGCAACAGATTACCGAAACTGTCAGCCCGCACCGATGTCAGCTGCATGTCCTGATAATCATAAATAAAGGCCGCAGCACTCAACAATACGCGCCGATCGGCAAAGCTGGTTTTCACCCCGACTTCATAGGACCAGACAAATTCCGGATCATAGCTATCCACTGCCCCTTGCGATGTCGGGCGACCATTAAAGCCACCACTTTTGAAGCCCTTGGAAATCGAACCATAATAAAGCGTGTTGTCATCGGTCTGAAAGTCAAGGCTGAACCGCGGCGACAAAGAGCTCCAGCTATCGCTTAAAGTGGTTGGCGGAATAATCGCCGCACCGGAATTCACCCGGCTATGGTCAAGGAAATATTCCTTGTTTTCATCCGTATACCGTAAGCCCACGGTAAAATTCATCCGGTCGGTCATGGCATAAGTGCCGCTACCGAAAACAGCATAGCTATCGCCGCGAATTTTGTTGTAAATATTAAAATCAAGATCAAGCCCGACATTAAAAGGATTACCCGCCCCGCCAGCACAAACATTGGGGGGGAATGGCCCCGGGCAAACAGAGGTTCCGGTCAGTGGAATAACCGCTGCCGGCAGGCCTTCCAGCGCTGCAAACAGACCCGAAGCCAAACGCACATCATTGGTATCCTTGGCCAGCTCATTAAAATAATAAACGCCGCCAACCCAATCGAGCTTGTCTTCAAAGCCCTTGCCGGTCATTTGCAGCTCTTGCGAATATTGAACCTGCTCGACCTTGTTATTGGTGTGGAGATATTGATTGGCTGATCCGTCCCCGTCGCGGCCAAATTCAGCGGAAAGGGATCGCACCGCACTAATGGATTTCACCTGCACCGCGCCATAATCGCGCACCATGGTCAGGCTGCCCCCATAGGTTTGATTGTCATCCACATTGGGACCGGTGGCCAGGCTTTCGCGCGGATTGGTGTTGACAATCGCCGGGGAAGTGACCCCGGATGGCGCTCCGACCAATGCCTGCCAGAGAGCCGCCAGAGGGGCATTGGGATCAAACTGCAAAATAGCGGTTTCTGCCGAGGTGCCGTCACGGGTGCTGAAATCAAAAACCAGATCCGCCGAAAAATCATCGGAAGGGTCCCAGTGGAACATAGCGCGGCCAGCAAAGCTGCGCGCATCGCCTTCACGCTCACCAGTGGCGATACGGTCGGTAAATCCATCCTTGGTTTTATACAGGGTGGCAAAGCGCGCGGTCAGGTTTTCGCTCATCGGCACATCAATTCTGGCCCGGCCTTCAAAATAATTATTCTCACCGGCGCGCAACTCTATCCGACCACCACCATCAGGGTCCGGCTTGGCCGAGATGAGATTGATTGCGCCGCCAATCGTATTTTTCCCGAATAAAGTCCCTTGCGGCCCGCGCAATACTTCAACCCGTTCCAGATCCAGCAAATCCATAATGCTGGCCGTTGCGCGGGCATAATAAACACCATCAATGTAAAGCCCGACACCGGGGTCGGTGGTTACCAGAAAATCGCTTTGGCCAACACCGCGCAAATAAATATTGGAGGTGCTGGCGCTACCGCCGCCACCGCCATTGGAGGTAATATTTAAATTGGGCACGAAGCGCGAAACATCTTCAATATTGGCTGCCCCGCGTTTTTCCAGCGTATCGCCAGTAAAAGCAGAAATTGCAATCGGTGTTGATTCGGCGCTTTCTTCACGCTTTCGGGCGGTTACGATAATTTCGTCAAAACCGGAGGGTGCCCGATCATCTGCGACCACTTCACCTGCTGCCTCATCTGCCGCCTCGCCCGATTGCGCCTGTGCCGGTGCCACCAATAGGGCGCTGGCTGCAAATGTCAGGGTTAATGCCATGGCGCTTGATGCGAGCAAGCCATTGATTCGGAATTTTTTAAGCTGTTCAGTCATTTCGTCCCCTTAAACTTCCCCGGATTTTCAGTTGATAACGCGTTGCAGCCGCTAATCTGGCCATGCGCAAGCCTTTCGCCAATAGCGTAAATTACTCAAATCCACGCTACAAAGGGCCAAATCACCTAAAGCACTTCCCGAAAAGTGGGAACCGGTTTTCGGATAAGAAGTGCTCAAAAACAAAGACTTAGAGCCCGGTTTTGATTCAATCAAAACAAAAATAGGCTCTAAGCACCCATTGTTTTATCGCAAAAACCGCCACCTATAGGGGGTTCCCGTCATTTGCTAACGCCACTTATTATGAAACCATCAAGGCTCGCAGCATTGAAAAACAAGCAAGGACGGAACCCATTATGTCGAGCCTCCAATTGAAAAAAACCGACCAAATGACTGTCAAAACGGTCAAACCCAGACAATCGGTATTTCTGGACACCAATAAATTGAAATGGTTGCCTTGGGTGATTGAGGGAACCTGGTTCAAATTGTTGAAAGTCGACATGAAAACCGGCGGCTATTCATTCCTGCTAAAAGTCGACCCGGAAAATGACGCCCCGGTCCATGGCCATGTTGGTGCGGTGGAAGGCATTATAATTGATGGCGAATTTGGCTATGACGAAGATCGCGGCCCGATCATGAATTATGTCTGGGAACCGGCTGGCGCCATCCACCAGCCGGATTCACCGGGCGGTTTTACAATGTTTGCGGTCATGCATGGCCCGCTTGTGGGCTATAATGATGATGGCAGTATCGCTGCTGTTGTGGACGGCAAGATGATGTATCAAATGGCCAAGGATGGCGGCGAATATAAGCATGTGGATGTCGATTTTCCTGACATTGATTAAATGACAAACCTAAGTCATGTAAAAGGCACAACCCATATCCCTCTTTTCGAGGGCACGATTGGCGATGCGCTGCACAAGGCGGCGCGAACATGGCCCGAAGCTCCGGCGCTAATCTCGCGCCACCAAGCTATAAAACTGACCTTCACAGAATTGCTGGACCAATCGCAGGATTTTGCGATTGGTCTTTTGGCTTTGGGGCTGCAACCGGGGGACCGCGTTGGCATATGGGCGGCAAATTGTCTTGAATGGACGATAACCCAATTTGCCACTTCACTGGCCGGTCTGATTCTGGTCAATATCAATCCCGATTATCGCCCGCGCGAATTGGACTATGCGCTCAACAAGGTTGGTTGCAAAGCATTGGTCCTCGCCAGAAACTCCAAACATGCCGATTATGTTGCAATGCTCAACAGCCTTGCTGCAGAAGGCCGCCTGCCAAAGCTTGCCATAAAAATCCTTATTGGTGAGGAAAAGGAAAAAGGGTTTCATGCCTTTAAGGATATTTTGCAAAATGGTCATGGGCAAAGCCGCGAGACAATCGACCATATTCAAGCCTCCCTGAAAGCGGATGATCCGATCAATATCCAATTTACCAGCGGCACCACCGGCGCGCCCAAAGGCGCAACCCTCAGCCATAAAAACATCCTGAACAATGCCTTTTTTACAGGCCAGGCCCAAAATCTTGGCCCCGGAGATCGCCTATGTATTCCGGTGCCGCTTTATCATTGCTTTGGCATGGTCATGGGATCGCTCGCTTGCTGCCTGCATGGTACCTGCGCTGTCTTTGCCTCCGAGAAATTTGATGCTGGCGCGGTTTTGAAAGCTCTGGACGAAGAAAAATGCACCGCCGTCTATGGTGTCCCGACCATGTTCATTGCCATGCTCGACCATGAGGATTTTGACAGTTTCAATCTCGCCCATTTACGCACCGGTGTTATGGCCGGCGCCCCCTGCCCGATTGAGGTCATGAAGCGGGTTATCAGCGATATGAATATGCGCGAGGTCACCATCGGCTATGGCATGACCGAAACCTCACCCATTAGCTTTCAAACCGCAAAAGATGACCCCCTCGACAAACGTGTTTCCACGGTCGGGCGGGTTCATCCCCATGTAGAAGTAAAGATTATTGACGAACAGGGAAACACAACCAGACGCGGCGTGAAAGGCGAGCTATGCACCCGGGGCTATTCGGTCATGCAGGCCTATTGGAATGATGAGGAAAAAACCAGAGAAGCGATTGATGATGATGGCTGGATGCATACGGGCGATCTCGCCATTATCGACGAGGACGGCTATTGCGATATTGTCGGTCGGGTAAAAGACATGCTCATTCGCGGTGGCGAAAATATTTTTCCGCGCGAGATCGAGGACTTTCTCTTTACCCATCCGGACATAGCCGAAGCACAGGTTTTCGGCGTGGAGGATGAAAAATATGGCGAAGAAGTTTGCGCCTGGATAAGACTTGCGCCCAATGCGCAATTATCGGCTGCCGACATAAAGGTTTTTTGCAAAGACCAAATCGCCCATTTCAAAGTGCCGCGTTATATTCGCTTTGTTGACAGTTTTCCCATGACGGTTACCGGCAAAATAAAAAAGAATGAAATGCGCGAGATTATGAATGCCGCACTGGCCGGAAATGCCAAGGAATAGAGCCAAACTTGACGCTGTCTGATTTTACGCACAAACTGTAACAGATACGCAGTCGCATTTATTTACAGCATTTTTACAGGTCAAACCTTGCCCGGAATAGAGACCGCACATAATTCGGCCAAAAGCCAAGGCCTTTATGGCGAAATCGCTGATTGCTTCGATTACGCCGCATTGGAATCTACACTTTTGGGCCCCGTTGCCCGCAACATTGGCGCGGAGACCAGTACACTTTTGCATTTTCAACGCGGTCGCAAAGGCTATAATATCGGGCACAATCTGGCCAAGGGCATCGAAAACAAAATTCACAACCAATATGTCAGCAAGTTTCACCGCTCTGATCCGGTCATTTTAAATCGCCAGACCATGCCACCCCTTTATCAGCCGACCGATGCTGTTACCGATGTCTATCGTCTTTCCGATGTTTGCGATCCGACAGAATTTTCCAAAAGCGAATATTATAATGATTTCCTAAAACCAAGCGGTATTCGCCATGTATTGGCATTGATGGTCAAACCGCAAACAATCGAAAATGATTTGATGGTCGTGATTGGCTTTCACCGCCCCACCGGATCCCGCGATTTTGGCGACAGGGCCTTGCAAATTGCAAGCGACATCGCACCGATTGTCGGCTCGACCATTGCCCGCCTTACTTTCAAGGAACATTTGTCTCAATATCGCCTGCTTAGCGAAAATCTAAAAACGCTTTTGCAAAATACCGGCTATCTCATTCTCGATGATGCCTTGCAAATTCAGGAAACCAGCCCTTGCGTGACCAATAATCTTTATGGGGATTTGCCGTTTTTAATGCATCATATTTCGAGCGCCGTGCAAACCATGCGCCATAAGCACTTATCCCGAATGACACTAAAGAGTGATTGCCCCGATGAAGGCCGGTCGGCACTGCATAAAAATATCAATTTTGAAATTGAACACAGCATTTCCAAAACAGGCCAATCCCGTTATGCGGTCCGCCTCGGCTTTGCCCATAGCAATATCGCCATTGCCCGCTGCACGCAGGAATTTGGCTGGACCGCACGCGAAAGCGAAATTGTCTTTGCTCTTGCCCAGGGTCTGACCAATACGCAAATTTCCGAAAGTCTGAAAATCAGCGTACGCACGGTCGAGAACCATTTGCGCTCCATCTATAGCAAGGCCGATGTCACCAGTCGCACGCAGCTATTGCGCAAATTACTCAACCACACCCCGGCCCGGCCCATGGATTTTGCGTGAACGCCCTTAAGTTTCGTCGCCAGAGCCTGTCCGGTTTTGATACCAATCAAAACCGGGCTCCAAGTTTTTGTTTTGACGCTCCTGAACCAAGGCGAAAGGCCAGACGGATAACCGGCCTCATCCTGAGCCTGTCGAGGATCCACTTATTCTGGAAACGCTCTAAAATTTCTTTGTCAGCCACAGGCGAAAATCAACATCGCGGGCATTGTCTGACACTCCAAACAGGACCCCTGCCAGATAGCTGGTATTATCCCCGAGCTTGCCTGTCACCACCGGTCCGATGCGATGATTTTGATCCTTAAAACTGCCAAGGACATTGGAGCGCCCGAGGGCGCTAAAGCTTTCAACGCCAATCTGCATTTCAGGGCCAAGCTTATATTTCACCCCGTTGCGCAATTCCAGAATAATACCATCACGGGCATCAGGGCCAATTTCCCGCGCCGTTAAAACCACATTATTGAACTGCCAGCCATTTTCAAAATTCCACTGATTGGTCCAGTTCAAGCCCAAACGGCTGGCCCCGTCATCGGATTCAACAATGCGCGTATCCAGCCGCAAAGCGCTGGCCCAAGGGGAATTTTCATCGGCCTTTCTAAACTGCCACTGCAATTCCGCTTGCAGGAAATTATATTCAAAATCACCGGTTTCAAAATCACTACCCTGTAAGACCACCCGCCAACGCAAAGTCTCGCTTAACGCCTGTTGATAATGCACCCGCGCTTCCCAACGCTCCGGCCCGCCATTTTCCGATGGTGATGTGGCAATACGAAATTGCGCCGTGCGATCCCCGGCAGAAATATTCGGCCCGAAAACACCGCCAGTCGTTTGTGCCAAAGCCGATGTAAGCAGAGCGGCAAGCATGCTTGCCAGGATAATTATTTTTTTCAAAGCAACCTCGTTATATATTTCAGGCGCACCCGCCCGGATAAAAATTTTCAGGAATATCCCCAATAAAGTGCCCTTAACGGGCAAATCCCAACCTGCCGTAACCGCCTCGCAATATCAAGAATTATCGGGCTTTGCAGACAGGCCAGCATCAAACCAGGAAGTCTTGATTACACTTCCCTGCTGCCAAAATCTTTCACCCCATCAATCAAGGCCCTGCCACTGCGCGCCAGAAACTCTGCCAAATCATCAAACCATTTTGCCTTTGGTTTTGCTCCCTTGCGTACCAATCCAATCCGGCGCGAAGGTTCAGGAGCCGCAAAACGTTGCACCTGCATTTTGGGCGCGGCACGACATTCGGTTGTGATGGCAATTTCCGGCAAAAAGGTCAGCCCATAGCCCGACGCCACCAGCCCGCAAAGGGTCGCCAGCGAGCTGGCCCCCAAATCGACCCGCCTTGCCGGGCGGGCAAAGTCACACACCTCCAATGCCTGATCGGCCAGACAATGGCCCTCATCCAGCAATAATAATTGCCCGGGATCGAGCGCCGATGGCCGCAAGGGCGCGCCATGATTTTGCAAAATTTCAAATTGGGCTGTTGTGCCAGCCAGCAAAAACCGATCCTCAAATAAAAACCGCTCTTCAAGACCCGCCCCCGCAGGCAAGGCCAATATGGCTGCGTCCAAAGCTCCGTCCTCAAGATCGCTTAGCAGCATCTCGGTTTGGGCTTCGCGTACCCGCAAATCAAGTGCCGGCGCTTCTTCTCGCAATAGGGGCAGGATTTTTGGCAAAAGATAAGGTGCCACAGTGGGAATAACCCCTAGCCTCAACCGCCCCGACAACCCATCGCGCAAACGCAAACCATCCTGCATGTCCCGCAAACTCGCCATCACCGAATGCGCACTGGCCAGAACCTCATGACCGGCCGAGGTCAAAACCACCGCCCGCCCCGGCTCCAATAGGGCCACCCCGAGGCGCTGCTCCAATTCGCGTATCTGCACCGAAAGCGCCGGCTGGCTCACATGGACCTTCTCCGCCGCCCGCCCGAAATGGCGGGTTTCAGCCAGAGCCATGAAATAGGAAAGCTGTCTCAGGGTGATATTCATAGGTTTTTCTTATCATAATCAGAATATAATACAATTTTTCTTTATCATTTAATTCCCCTATCCTGCTCCCACAACCCATTTCAGGCCGATTTCAAACCAAGCCATATCAAGGGAGAACATTCATGACCAAACGCCTCACCACCACCGCCGGCGCCCCCATTGCCGATAATCAAAACAGCCTTTCCGCCGGCGCGCGCGGGCCGCTGCTGATGCAGGATTATCAATTGCTGGAAAAACTGGCCCATCAAAACCGCGAACGCATCCCCGAGCGCGTGGTCCATGCCAAGGGCTGGGGCGCTTTTGGTACGCTGACAATTACCGGCGATATTTCCAAATATACTTGCGCCAAGGTCCTGCAACCGGGCACAAAAACCGAAATGCTGGCGCGGTTCTCTACCGTCGCCGGAGAGCAAGGTGCCGCCGATCATGAGCGCGATGTGCGCGGCTTTGCCCTGAAATTTTATACACAAGAAGGAAATTGGGATCTGGTCGGCAATAATACACCGGTGTTTTTCATCCGCGATCCGCTAAAATTCCCGGACTTTATCCACACCCAGAAACGCCACCCCAGAACCAATTTACGCTCACCCACCGCCATGTGGGATTTCTGGTCGCTCAGCCCCGAAGCCCTGCATCAGGTCACCATATTGATGTCCGATCGCGGCCTGCCACAAACGCCGATGCAGATGAATGGCTATGGCAGTCACACCTATAGCCTGTGGAATGAGAAGGGTGAGCGCTATTGGGTCAAGTTCCATTTCAAAACCATGCAGGGCCACGCCCATTATACCAATAGCGAAGGCGAAGCGATTATTGGCAAAACCCGCGAGGGCTATCAGGAAGCGCTTTATGGCACAATCGAAGACGGCCATTTCCCCAAATGGCGGATGATGGTGCAGATCATGTCCGAACAGGAGGCTGAAACCACGCCCTATAATCCCTTCGATCTGACCAAGGTCTGGCCACATGCGGATTTCCCGCTGATTGAAGTTGGCATTATGGAATTGAACCGCAATCCGGAAAATTACTTTGCGGAAATTGAGCAGGCGGCGTTCAGCCCGTCCAATGTGGTGCCGGGCATTGGGTTTTCTCCCGACAAAGTCTTGCAAGCACGGATTTTCTCTTACGCCGATGCCCACCGTTATCGCCTTGGCACCCATTATGAAGCGCTGCCGGTCAATGCACCCAAATGCCCCATGCATCATTATCATAAAGACGGGTCCATGAACTTCTTTGGCCAGAAAACCGGCGCGGATGATGCCTATTATGAGCCAAACTCCATGGGCGGCGCGGTGGAAGACCCAAGCGTGGCCGAACCGCCTTTGCGCATTTCCGGCGATGCGGACCGGTATAATCATCGCGACGGCAATGATGATTACAGCCAGCCACGGGCCTTGCATGATTTAATGGATAAGGGCCAGCGCCAGCGACTTTATCAAAATATCGCTGGCTCCATGAGTGGTGTGCCTGAAGAGATTATTGAGCTCGCTCTTGGCCATTTTGAAAAAATCAGCCCTGATTATGCCAAAGGTATTCGCAAGGCTCTCAAATCATAGAAATAAAAACGCGGGGCTCACGCCTCGCGTTTTTTAATCCCGCATGCGGATGACCAGATTTCTGATCTCGGTCATGTCTTCCATGGCAAAAATTATCCCTTCGCGGCCAAGGCCGGAATCCTTGACCCCGCCATAGGGCATATTATCCACGCGATAGGATGGCACATCATTGACAACCACGCCGCCAACCTCCAACTCGTCCCAGGCTTTTTGGATTTTGAAAAAATCACGGGTGAAAATGCCCGCCTGTAAGCCGAATTTGGAATCATTGACCTCATCCAGCGCCTGCTGCCAGTCATCAAAGGAAGACAATATCGCCAGCGGGCCAAAGGCTTCTTCTGTATAGGCCTCGCAAGTGCGGGCAACATTCTCCAGCAGGGTTGCCTCCAGCATCGCCCCATCACGCTTGCCACCGGTGAGCAATTTCGCTCCATGGGAAACCGCATCTTCTATCCAGCCATGGAGACGCTTGGCTTCGCCTTCGGAAATCATCGGACCAATGAAAGTGTTGCGATCTTTGGGGTCCCCCGCCACCAGCTTTTTGGTTTCCGCCACTAATTTCTTCTTCAAGGCGTCATAGATAGAGGAATGAGCGATAATCCGCTGCACGCCAATACAGGATTGGCCGGACTGATAAAACGCCCCGAACACAATCCGCGCCACCGCATCATCCAGATCGGCATCATGGTCAACGATAACGGCAGCATTGCCGCCCAATTCCAGCACCACTTTTTTCTTGCCGGATTTGGCCTTCAGCCGCCAACCGACATCCGGCGAGCCGGTAAAGGATAAAAGTTTCAACCGATCATCCACCGTAAACAAATCCGCCCCGTCGCGGGATGCCGGCAGGATAGAAAACGCCCCTTCCGGCAAATCGGTCTCGGCCATGATCTCGCCAATGATCAGCGCCCCCAAAGGCGTTCGCGAAGCAG
>Ga0256839_1004350_pt1 | contig 13907 bp, 14 predicted proteins | sample 354166metaG_FD_185968 | JGI IMG/M metagenome (GOLD analysis project Ga0256839, IMG submission 185968) | Hydrothermal vent microbial communities from Mid Atlantic Ridge, Atlantic Ocean - 354-166 | ecosystem: Environmental > Aquatic > Marine > Hydrothermal vents | place: Atlantic Ocean: Mid... | reverse complement strand
TGCTTCTCTCCACTTAAAGATTTGCTTAGAGTACATAGAGGCATAGGTGTTAAAATGAAGCGTAAATTGATAGTGTACTTCTTAGAAAATAGGGTTAAATAGCAACCCGAAATCCTGCTTTAGCTCCGATTTTCGCTATTTATGAAAACTATTCAATACTTTAGAAACAGAACTGAAAGACAGGATAGGATAATATCCGATATTTACAAGTAAATACCCGCTATAATCGTCCTGAAACTTATTCGCACCCTAATGGGTGTCTCAACGATTTTAATTATCTAACAAGGCTTAATAAATGAATAAAAAAGAAGTGGAAGATCAAGAAAAATTAATCTCAGAAAATTATGAAATACTCTTTACGAATGTAGATGATTTTGAAAAAAAACATTATATAGGAGAAACGGATGCTAAAGTTTGTAGATTTTGTGGAGAACAAGAACCAAATGTGACTTTTGATACAGTTGCTCATGCTATACCAGAATGTTTAGGAAATAAAAAAGTAATATGCCGTAGTGAGTGCGATGCATGTAATAAATTTTTTTCGAAATATATTGAAGATCATTTAGACAAAATAACTTTACCATTTCGGACTATGAATATGATTAAAGGTAAAAAGAAAGTACCTACATACAAAACCCAAGATGGGAAAAATCGATTTGAGGTAAAAGATCGAGAAACTCACCTTATGGAAATACAAGCAAGGGATGATAGTAACTTCATCACTATTAATAATGATGAAAAAACAATAAAAATGGAATATGATCTACAATCACATATACCTGCTGCTGCATATAAAGCACTTGTGAAAATGGCTCTTTCTATTATGCCAAATAATGAAGTAAATAATTATCAAAATATGAATAGATGGATACAAGAAAAGGATCATACTAAAGTTTGCATGACTCCATTGAAAGTATTCTTAACATTCGTCCCAGGTATCAATCCTTTCAAAAAAACAGCCATTTTTTTATTCAAACGAAAGAACTCTAATCTTAAATATCCAGAATGTATGTTTGTTTTAGCTTTCGGTAATATTATGTATCAAGTTGTAGTTCCAAGCGATAGTGAGATAAAAGAAACAATAACAACAAAAACAATATTAAAGCTATTATCACCATTTCAAATAGATTGGCAACTTGGAGAAGTTGGACATAAAATTTTAGATTGGTCAGAAACAACTACTATTAAGGCTCAAAAACAATCTGTGAATTTTTCTTATAATGAAATGCAAAAACTTGATCCAAAAGACATATGATAGAACAAATAGTTTTTGAAAAACCAATTATTTATAGAAATCTTTTATAAAAAAGTATAGCTGCTATTGCACCAAGTAGATTATAAAAAATATCTGTTTCTTGTCCAACAAGACCAGTTGTTTTTTCATTCTCTAAAAATATAATCCACATAATAATGAAGAAAATATAAAATCCTTTTTCACTCTTCTTATTTGTTATACATATTTGTATAAATGGCATAAAGATAGTTAAGAAGAATCCCATTGACAACCCTACAAACATATGAGTTATAGGATTATTATTTACATTTTTCTCAATAAAAAATTGTGATATAAAGGCGAATATACCTGTACCAAAAGACAGAATAGCCACTAAATATATTTTTTTAGAAATTTTAACATCAGATAATTTTTCTATACATCCATTATACTTTTTACGATAATTTTCAAGCATTTATTCACTTCCTATATTTTTCATATCTTCATTCTGGATATTGTTATCTTGGAGTAAAAAAGCAATACTTTTCGCTTCCAAGGTAGGTAAGTATTTTAAAAGATATTTCTTTCTACAACCATTGTAAGCTCCTACAATACCTTTTTCAAAACTATTCTTTGGAGCATTAATATCTATAGGTCTTAACTTAGACTCGGGTATTTGATCAAAAGCTTTAGATCCTTTGTTTTTGATCTTAAATATCGAGATCTGTATTTTATTGTTTTTGACGGGCTTTAGTTTAAATAGCCTGGCTCTATATTGATTATGTTCTATTAATTTTCTAATAGATTGATAAGGCATTGTAGGATTGTATTTAATCAGTTTATTCATAGTTCTTAATACCCATTCCTGGCTCATCTGTAAAACAGCCTTATTTTTGCCACTACGTCCTAATCTTGACTTATTCCATTTACTCTCTGCTACGAGGATCTCTTTGATGCTGCCGTTTTTCTTTTTATAGTAGAGTCCATCGATACCATTCCGTCCTATTTCTCCCTTAATCTGGATCCATCCGCTATTAGTGTAGAAGTGGTGCATTACACATTCAGCACTTGCACCATTGACTATGTTTAATCGTCCTTGAATTTGGTTATCTGTAGGAATGTCTTTAGCTATGGATATAGTAATTAATAGTAGTATGGCTAAAAGTGTTTTTATCATTACTCTTCTTTGGGGCATTTAACGGGCTATTCGTTTAAAATCTTTACTTTGTAAAGGATTACTCTTTTATCCCTATGCTGTAGATCAAAGGATATCAAACCTATTTAATAATAATAGGTTTACATAGAACATCTTTAATATCACTATCTCTTAATTGATGATGTATTAAAAGTGTTTTAATTATCTCTAAACTGTTAAAATTATCTCTTAAAGCTAGACTAAAAGCATGAATATTTTGTTTAAATTTATCTAGTTTTAAAACCGAACATCCAGGTAAAGGGCTTGCCGCATGTTCACATGTGTCACCAGGATGTATCATTATTGCGGAAGACTTACAGGTATCGTCATATTCTTCTTTAAACCATGCAATAGAACCATTTAATTGGTTGACATCATGTTTATTAATCAAAGGGTTTGTTGCTCCATTTTTACACTCAATAATAAAATAATTAAGGTGTCCAGTACTCCATAAGACATCTGGACCTCTTTTGTATGCTATTTCTGGTCTCTGTCCAGAAAAACCTAGAAAAGATGCTAAATTTTTAAAAGCTTCTTCAAATCTATTTGAAGTATCAGGTAAAAAGATTAAATCTTCTAAAATAGAATCTAAATCAATTTTAAATTTACTGTAATCATCTCCATATTGTTCTAGCAAGAATTTCTGTAAAGTATTTGCTTGATTATCTACAGTTTTTATTCTTTCATAAACTATACCTTCTTTAGGTTTTAAAATATTTTTATTATCTTTGATTGCTGATAATAAAGTATTTTGTGCTTCAACTTCATTAGTATAGTTAACGTACTCTGCTAATATTTGTTTTCCATAACCAATAAAAGCTTTATCAGTTTTTTCAATATCACCGATTGCATTACTAATAGTTGTTGTTGCTTGTGCATATTGATGAATCTTTACGGCATTGTATGCTTCTCTTTGAGAAATAGAAAATTTATCATGTTGTGGGGCTTGATATACAAGAGAGGCTAATCTACTCTTACTTATCGATATCCAGTCTGGATTTCTTTCTAAAGCATATTTAACAGCTTCGTGTATATCTACAAGCGGCTTATCTGCCAATTGCTCTGATATCTCTTCTGATAATTCAAATTGTGCTTTAGTCGCTTGAGAAAATTTATTAATTGCCCCATTAGTGTATAAGTGATGAATCAAGTTTTTACCCATTAAAAAAACAATACAATGATCATCATTTGATCGAACACCTCTACCCATACCTTGTTCTATTTTTTGGATCTTAGTATTTACAACTTTTTGACTTCCCGTGAGTTGACTTTCTGTAATTTGATCAATCATTCTTCTTGAATCTGGAAGACCATCAATAACTAAAACTCTACAAGCACTGCCTGGTAAGTCTATACCATCGTATCTATTTACAAGTAGAACTAAACCTACATGAGTATTTTTCAAGTTGTTGATTTCGGTTTGTATATTATTTTTATTTATAGTCATATCAACTACATCATTCCAGTAATTGGCACGATGAGCCGAGGGGACTATTATGACAACATTAACTTCTGTTGATAACATTTTATAGTATGTCTTGAGTTCATCATCTGTAATATCAGCATTTAATTCTTGCGGAACCATAATCATTCTATCACCGATATCTCCTGCTGTATCTGGAGTAATAACGTTTGAGATCTCATCTAACCCTAAATCAAAATGTGTTGATAAAATACTATCGTCTATTAATGTTGCCGTCATGAAAATTTTTCTTTGAGCATTTTCCAAACTTGGGATACGATCTATAGGTATACAATGTGGAGTAATCTCAATACCTTTATCACTAACTACACATCTACAATATTTTAAATCATTTTTAATTAAGGGAAATGAAAATAATAAGTCATCATGTGTACTGTTTGCTATCAATATTTTGGTAACTTCTGATAAATTATTTTTCCAACTCCAAAAAGGTAGTAATGCTATTGTATCGGGTTGCTCATTTTCTAATTCAATGGCTTTAGTTTCATTTTGTTCTTTAATGCTTGGTAAAAATAGTTGTAGTAAGTTTGCATAGGCTGGATTTTCTTTAGAAATTTTAACGGTATATTGGGTTTCAACAGTATCTATACAGGCATGAGCATCATCTATAATTATACTTCCGATGCTAATTTTTACTGCACCTACTCCAAATACAGATTTACCATTAACCAATTTATGGATATTACATACTAATATTGATTTACCTCTTTTAAATGCAGTTGAATTTGCATCCGTTGTTACTGGTATATCCATTGAGTTTGCTTCATTAATAACTTGATCAATAAGAAAATTATCGGGAACTACATAAACAGCAGGACCTTTTCCCTCATTGAGCGAACTTTTAAGAATCAATAGTCCTACTACAGTTTTGCCACTACCTGTATTCATCTTTAATACAATGCTTTTTTGATCTCTCTGCTCATACCATTGTTTCCAAACTTGAGATTGTACATCTCTAGGATATTGATATTTAGCATCCTTTTGAGGTAATGCACTAAATAATTCTCTAGGGTTTATTATTGTGTCAACAGTATTATCGGCTTTTAATTTAGTAAAATCTATCATGATTGTGGATATCCTTGCTTCATGTGCATGTTGTATGAAGTATTATATCCTAAGAGTTATGAAGAGTTAAGAACTTTTCATAACTCTTCACCTTAGTCGACTTTGGATTTTTAGCTGCATTATCTTCTTTACTATTAGTTGGGTAGTTAGAGTTTAATATTAGATGCAGATAGTCTCTTCCTTGCATCTATTAAAACAATAGTCTTTCCCTCTTTTAACTCAAGTTCTTTTAACACTTTCTGGGTTTTTACTAAGTCGCTTTCATCAAAATATAGAATAACCTTTATAGCTTTATCTGTTTGATTCGCTTCTGCATATCGTTCAACTTGTTTTGCAAGATTTTGTTTGAATTTAGAGTTACTTGCTAATTTAAATTCAACTAATGTTTTATCTTTAAACCCTCTGGAGATTTTAAAGTCTACAGAACCACCACCGTTATCTACTTCACTATTAAAATCTGATGGTGTAGCAAACCATGTCAATTTAAACATTAGTTGTAAATCAGCTTCACGCTTAACAGGCTGCCCTTTAATGTAAAATATTTTATATCCATCATTGTTTTCTATAACTTGTTTAAGATACATAACTCTTTGGTATGTCTCTTCAAAAGTATCCCATTTTACTTTAGTAAATTGACTTTGTTCATCAAGTAGAGATACTATATATTGAATATTATTTATAAATAAGAGTTCTGCTTCTTTTACATTGTCAATACTGATATCCCTCGCTTTTTCTCCATTATCCTCTTTATATTTTATATAGTAATCTATAATCTCTGGGTATTTGGATAAGGTTAAATCTCTGGCAATGTCATAATCCTCTTTTTTAGGCTCTCTTTTGGGTAATGTACGAATGAAGTATTCGTTGATTTGAGCTCTTAACGTGTCATTTGGAATAGAAGAAGTTATTGTTTTGAAATCTGTATGAAGATCATGTTTGCTGATCCAGGTATCATCTTTTGTAAGTATGTCTTTTGGTGTAAGTAAAATATAGTCATTGTCTATATAGGGAAGTTTATATATTTTAGAGAGCCATGTTCGTGTGTTGTAGTTAAAAGTTGCATGATTAACACTAACGGATCTAATTGTAGATTTAGCAAGATGTTTTTTTGCAAATTCTTGTGTATAATCACATAGAAACCCTTTGATTAGGTTTGCTGTAAAATCACTAATCATATCCCTTCCCACGTTGCTTTTTATTAAACACAGTTTTTCTAGGTGGCTACCTTGGGTTACTTGCTCTTGTCCAAAGTTCTTAAAAATATTATAGAGGTTTTCATTAAGTGCATTTGCAAATTGTGGACCGAGACCTCTTCCGTTGTTCCCATTTTTACTGTAACCAAGCCAACTTTGTTTTACTTCTGGAAAATGAAACCAACTTTTTATTAGTCCAGGTCTTATTGCTCCATCTTGGGATCTATCTCGTAAAAAGGCAATATATTCTATGATATTATCATGTAGTGTTTTATATTTATCTCTTTCACTTGTAAAAAGCAGGAAGGGATCTATAAAAACAGGGAGGTCATTGATTAGAGATATATCAAAAGCTCCGTATTCATCTAGGATCTCTTTGTCAATATTGAAAAAGTCCGTAAAGTATATATTCATTTTACCTCTTTTTTTAGGGCATTTAACGAGCTATTCGTTTAAAACCTTTACTTTGTAAAGGATTACCCTTTATATGGACCCATAAACTTATCACCATTAAAATGGATCATGTGATCTGGGTCTTCCGAGATCCATACTTCTGTTTCCCAGGCAATATCAGCTAAGTATTTTCTAAAAATTTGTCTATCAGGGAAAGCTGTTACATAGATTTTGTCTGCAGGACAATCTTTAAACATATCTTCTAAGTCATTGATTCTCTTTTGGTCAATAGGTCCATGTGTTGTAACTGCTTCAACTAAATAGATCCAATTCTTTTCAGAGTCATATAAAACAACATCTGGTAATTGTAATTTATCATTAGAGGATATCGGTATTCCTATAGCTTCTAATGTTTCGGTATCAACATGAATATATTTATCTGCCGTATCACCAATATAAAGGAGTTTTGATCCATGAGCGAAACGAGGAGAAAACTGATTGATAATATCTACTTGGAGTTGATTGTGAGATCCCGCAGATAGTGAAAATTCTTTACCCTCAATCATCAAAGGTATTTTGTGTAAATCTCTTTTCTTTGCATACTGCTCCGAGAGGAGATGATAATCCTTTCCAAACTGTTCAAGAAGTACAGTATATTGATCACTACCATAACTCTTTATAACGGCTAAAGCGGCATCTGATATACAGTAGTTTGTTTTACCACTATTAGTGGGTCTAGTATGATCATCTTTATTGCGTAAAGCAATATGAGCTTGTTCAAAAACTTTTATTACTCTTTTTCTGAGTGTTTCCCTGGAGTTCTCTGCATAAGTTTTATCAAAAGTGCTATGAAGATAGCCAAAAATGTCATGCAATCGCATTAATTTATCGTTGGTAGCCTCATCCCAGGATGAGTCATCATTTAGATTTAATAACGCCAGAAAAGCATATCTCATTAAATCGCTATTATATTGATCTGGTACACCAAGATCTTGCAAAATCTCTTTGGCATCATTTAGTCTTGACATTTATATCCTTTTGTATAGCTCTTTAGGTACGGGTAAATGAATTATATCGGAAGCATTCACTTGTGTATTGCCATTAAGAATTCTAAAATACTGATCTACATTTTCAGAGATTAAAAAAGATCCAAGATCTTGCATTTCTTCTTTGCTAAGTTCACCCTCTTTATAAAGATAGTTTAAGTGGTTCTCTAACCCTACATACTCACTATTTAAATCATCTTTATATAGATACCCTATGTTTATTCTTCTGTGCTGCTCTTTGGAGCTAAAACGCTTAATGAGGATATAGTTTTGAGTAGGAACGAGTAGGGATCGTGATCTATCCGAGCATTCTATGTATTGTTCTTTTTTATTGTCAAGAGGAAATGTTAGTGTTTCCTTTTTAAAATTCTGCATCCAAAGGAGAGGGCTATACTTTGTATCTTCCTCAGATAAACTCTTTGGTGTCATTGAGAGTAGTTCTCTACTTCTGAAAGTCACTACTTTACCAGTAGAGATTTTATATCCCAGGTGTTTCATAGTGGAGGAGGCATTATGAAACAAATCAAGGATCTCTATATCTTTTTTAGATGATGGTATGCAGATGATATTACGATATCCCTCGATAATCAGATCTTTTGTAGTGTGGAGTTTGTCAATATGAGTAAAGCTACTATCTTCACTTGATGTAATGGTTACAGCTTTAGAGTGAACTTTTGAAAACTTAGTAATGATTGTTTCCTGGAGGATACTCTCATTTTTAAAATGTTCTTTTCGGGTGTTAAAAATATGAATATGATCGAGAGAGCTATGCTCTAAGAGGTACTCCCTAAATCTTTTAAAGTAGGTACCTGATGCAAAACTTCTAGGTGTAATAAAAACCATTTCACCACTCTCTTTAAGTAGGTCACTACTTTTTGCCATAAAGAGCATATAGATATTTGGTTGTCCATGCACAACATGGCTCATTTCTTTTGCTTCTGGATCATCTTTTTTAAGTTTGAAATATGGAGGGTTCGAGATGATGAGATCAAACTTTTTAGTTATTGTGTCTAGGATAAAGTTCTTTTCAATTATGGAGTAGTTAAACTTAATGCTTGGATGATCTTCTTTTAATGCCTTGAGATTAGCATTAAGATCTTGTAGTACTCCAGGGTCAATCTCATAAAGTGTAAGATCAAAATCTGTATAACCTTTGTGGATCAGTACGTTTAAAAGAGAAATTGACAATATTCCATGACCTGCACCGCAATCAAGAATATCTATTTTTTGATTCTTTGGTAGATTAAGAGAGAAGCGAGTAGCCATAAAGTCAGCTATTCGATGATCTGTAAAAAACTGCCCTAACTTTTTCTTTTGATCAGAGGATGTAGTTTTTGCATATACAGAAGCCTTATACTCTATCGTTTTTAATAGATTTGTATGTGATTGATCTGTAAGGCTAATTGTCATGTATACTACTCCTATTTATATAAATAAAATTATATCTAAATTATGCGGTCTTAATCTCGTTCATAGTTTTAAGATCTATAACTTTAAGAATATTTTTTGGGAAAATGGTTGTTTTTGTTCTTGCTTGTGCCGCCCATGGATTTTGTAATTCTTCAAAAATTTTCTCTAAATTGTTTAGTTGTAGTCCTTGGTCAATATGTCTATTCCGTATATTATCTAGCTCCAAGTCCAGGGGAGAAATCTTGACTAAAATTAATATCTCATCACCACCATGTTTTTTTACAGCATTTTCACTAAAAAAACTATCAAAATGACTGGACAAATAAATATATTTTTCATCACCATCGCTAAATAAGTTATCCTTGTTTGAAAACATTTTTGTTTTAGTAGGAGGGCAAATCCCATGTTGACATATACCTTCTAAAAATTTTGATGATGTAAAATGACCTAGAATTATACTGTCAGAATTTTTGAAAACTTCTAAAGATATCTCTTTAAATGGCTCAAACTCCTTATTTTTATATGAAAATAAATCTATAACTTTCATATTTTACATTCCTATAGTTTTTAGTTGTTTTTTGGCTTTATGATAAATCCAAACAAAAGAACCAGTCAATACCAAGGTTAGCAGAATCAAGTAAGAGGGAGATTTATTTAGATCCATAGAAAACCATTTATCATAAAAAAGATCCCACTTATTAGGTCTACCATGGGGATAATACATTGACTCTATAGCATCCTCTTCTGATAGTGCATCTTCAACAAAAGCAAGTTGCATTAATTCTTTTCGTCCTGCTTCTGTCTTGGTATCAATTCCAAGACTATGCATATTCATTTCTGCAATATCATCTAAATCTAAATTCACAACTCATCCTTTTTTATTCAGTATATAAACAATTATATCCTAACAAGTTACAATAGTTAAAAAAGTATGTCAAATTGTCATACTTTTTAGGAATATATGAGTTGATTAATTTTAAACTTCGCCTCAGTAATCAGGGAATTAAACCTAATCCTAGATTAAAAGTTTAACGAAATCTCCCGTATTGATTTAGAATGATGGAGTTACTGTTTTCGCTTGCTTTCGTGCATCTAGTCTTTTAAGATGGCAAAGAGGGTTACTGGCTTTTATTTTATTGCCTTGTAGAATTAATTTAGCTTGTTTTTCACCACACTTTACACCTTTTGGATATTCATCTAGCGTTTCATATTTGTCTAGTGGAAGAGGGGTTTTACACCATTCATAAGTATCAAATGCAGGACCATAGCCTTTTTTATGAATAGAATCTGCTTCACCATATTTTTTTAATGCCATTTGTTCAAGTAAAAGATTATTCTTTTCAGACTTTTCAATAGTATAAACGATTGATTCTACTTGTACAGGTACTTCTTTATTTAAAGGAGGGGTAACACCATACTGAATTTGGATATTCATATTTTTCATATTTAGTGATGTATACGAAATATACTTTGTTTTATAGTTATTATAAAATTCACTAGAACTTTTAAGAAGCCTCAAGTTTTTCTTTGTTGTTGCATATTTGGATTTAAGATTTTTTATAGCTTCATCTGGGTTCATACCAAGTTTAACTCCTCCAATATCTAAATCATAAACGTTTGTATTCCCTGCATACGTTAATATGCTAGTAGTTAACAATAAAAACCCTAATTGTTTTAATTTCATTTTTTCTCCTGATAGCGTTATAATATTAAAGTTATGAGTATATCTTAAAAATGATAAAGAGTATTTTCTTGATTTAGGTAAAATTACGCTTGCGATTAAAAGTACAATACACCGTCAAGGGCTTAGATAAAAAAGATTAGAATTCTCTTATCACTGTCAGTGAAACTGTCAGTAACTAACGCCCATTATCTACTGACACTTATATTTTTAAATTTGTCCATATTACTAACAACACTCGGTGTATCCGAATATCACTAAAAAATAAACTATATATGTACAGGGGTTCAATTCCCCTCACCTCCACCATTCCACAAAATCATACAATCTCATATAATCTATCTTAAAGCCCCTATACACCGTCAATAAGCTATGTTTATAGTCTAACACGATACAATAAATTACAGTACAATCCAAGAATAATAGGGGGTACTGTTGGGGGTATTTGACTTTATACCCCCTATTCTAAGAAAAAATACCCCCTAAATACCCCCTAAAGTAGAGGTAAAGTATGGCTATAGCGACAACACAGCTAACTGATAAGAAGATAAAAAGTGCCAAAGCAAAAGAAAAAAAGTACAAGCTTTATGATGGTGGAGGGCTTTTTTTACAAGTAAACCCCAACGGTTCTAAGTTATGGCGTTTGAAGTATCGTATCAATAATAAAGATAAAGAGTACGCTATAGGCACATTAGAGTTTTTTTCTCTCTCAGAAGCTAGAGAACAAAGAGCGATACTTAGAAAGCTAGTGAAGCAAGGCATAGACCTAAACGAGAGAAAGAAAGCAGATAAGCAAAAGAGTAAAGAGGTAGAAGAGAAGAAAGAAAATACCTTTTTTACTATTTCTCAAAAGTGGTTAAAAAGTTATGAGAGTGAAGTATCTGAAAATTATCATGCCAAACTAGGTAAAGCACTGGAGAACTACACTTATAAAAAGTTTGATAAAGTCTACATCAAAGAGAAGCCTATAGCTGAGGTGACACGTAAAGACATTATAGCCGTACTGGAGACACTTAGAGCCAAAGGCTTACAAGAGACAGCCAAACGTACAGCCATGGTACTTAATAAAGTTTGGAAATTTGCAGTTACTCACGAGTACGTACCTCATAACATCATTTCAGATATTGACATGCCTATAGTGTTGGGCAAACGTGAAAAGAAGAACTACCCTACTTTTACCAAAGAGAAAGACATAAAAGGACTACTGTTAAACATAGACGACTATCAAGGTGACTACTCAACCAAAATGGCTTTAAAGGTTTTACCCTATGTGTTTGTGAGGAGTTATAACATACGTCACATGGAATGGGAGGAGATAGACTTTAAGGCTAAAGAGTGGGTGATACCTGCTGAGAAGATGAAGACTAAGACCGAGTTTATCTTACCCTTACCTCATCAAGTCATAGACATACTAAAAGAGCTTGAAGTAAACGCCCTAAGTGGTGTGTATGTGTTTCCCAGTAGGACTTACAAAGACAGACCCCTAAGCGATAACACTCTCATATCTGCACTTAGAAGAATGGGTTACACCAAAGAGGAGTTTGTGCCTCATGGTTTTAGAGCGATGTTCTCGACCATAGCAAACGAAAAAGCCAACGAAGAGGACGGACACAGCTACACGGCTGAGGTAGTAGAAGCACTACTAGCACATAAAGAGCCAAACAAGGTAAAGAGTGCCTATAACCGTTCTGAGTATAGAGAAGCTATGAGAGGACTTATACAGTGGTACGCTGATTATTTGGAGGGGGTGAAGCGTGGGTAATGAAACTTTTTCAAAAACTTTAGAGATACAATTATTCAGTACAGACAATTTCTATACAATAACTGGAAAAACAAAAGAGCCTAAGTTTATTACACTTGCAAAAGAAACTATTTATGTTTTTCAGACATATGGTGCGTTTTTAGATAATGTTCCAATAAGGGACAGAAAAGAATTCAATAATGAAATAATAAAATGGATATGTAGTGTTTATGATGATTTGTCTCGTATTGATAAGAATAAAATATACGCAAGAGCATCAGACAAGAAGACTAGTGACCTTAAAGCAATTAACCATGTAATAGATATTGTTGGCTGCCTTCCTGAGGGTTTGGAGGATGCCGAGAAAACTTACTTTCTATTACAGGAATTACATAATGCCATAAAAAATGATAATCAAAAAAAAGTTTTACATGTCAGATATTATCGTACGCCACTAACAACTAAGAAACCTATGGAAAATATTATAAAAAAAATGGTAAAAGTTCATGGAATTACAAGAGTTAAAACGCTTATTCAGACTTTGGTAGAAAAACTCCCTACTTATAAAAGTATTGTATAGGGTACGAAAAATTTCACATCTATCACCTTACTAATTATCCCTAAAATACCATACAATGCACCCATAAGCTTATACAAACCAATACAAAACAAAGGTTAAGAATATGGAAACACAAACCCCACACAAGCAAAATTTCAGAGCTAAAGAAGCAGCAGAATACTTAGGTATAGCCCTCAGCACCGTCTGGTCATACGCTAAACAAGGAAGATTACACCCGATAAAACTATCACCACGTATCACAGTATTTAAAAAGAGTGATTTAGACAATCTTGTATCAAGAGCCTAAGCATGGGAAAAATGCAGAGGACCAAGGGAGCTACTGCAGAGCGTACTTTAGTCAATCTCTTCAAAGAGCATGGCTTTAATGATGCTATGCGAAACCACGCTCAAACAGCCGTGGGAGGTTTTGACATCATAGGCGTTGGTAACTTTGCCATAGAGGTTAAAAACCATAAGAAGCTCAATATCAACGCATGGTGGAAGCAGACCACAGCCCAAGCCACAGACGGACTTATACCGACACTTATTTACCACATACCTAATACATCAAGATGGTTGGTGCAAATACCCCTAAGCGTGATTAACGAAAGTTATCCGAGTGATATGGTTATGACCGTGGACTTTGAGGACTTTATCTACATTGCAAGAGAGGTGATAGCATGATGATAGCTAGAGCAGACAAACCACCGTGAATGATGCAGTAGCCAAAAGCTACTACAGAGTAAAAGAGGGTGAATACGTTTAAGAGCCTATATTCTACCTAAATACTCACAAAAAATCAATAAGAGCTAAAGCAGGATTTCGGGTTGCTATTTAACCCTATTTTCTAAGAAGTACACTATCAATTTACGCTTCATTTTAACACCTATGCCTCTATGTACTCTAAGCAAATCTTTAAGTGGAGAGA
>Ga0256839_1004349_pt1 | contig 13909 bp, 9 predicted proteins | sample 354166metaG_FD_185968 | JGI IMG/M metagenome (GOLD analysis project Ga0256839, IMG submission 185968) | Hydrothermal vent microbial communities from Mid Atlantic Ridge, Atlantic Ocean - 354-166 | ecosystem: Environmental > Aquatic > Marine > Hydrothermal vents | place: Atlantic Ocean: Mid... | reverse complement strand
TTGGCCGGTCCGCGCGAGGATCCGGGCGAGCCGCTGCAGCGCCGGAAGGTGTTCGGGCAGGCGCTTGAGCAGCGCCACGTGGGTTGCGATGGCCTCTTCGACGTCCCCCGCGTCTTCTGCGAGCTGGCCGAGGATCGACAGCAGGTGCGTGGCCCGGGCATCCGACGCCTGGCCGAGCTCCTCGCGCAGCAAGTCCCGAAGCTCGCGGTTTCGCCCAAGGTGGTAGAGAACCCGTTCGAGACGATCCCGTGCGGGACGAAAACCCGGCCGCAGCGCGAGTGCCTGCGCGAATGCCTGGCGTGCGGCTTCGTGCTCGCCGAGGTGGTCGGCGAGCACCTCCCCCATCTGCACGTGGAGGTCGGCGCGCTCGGTCCCCGTCCTGCCCGCGGCCTCGGCGGTGCTTCGCTCCAGGCGAAGCAACTCCAGCACTTGGGCCCACGCCCCGCGCGCCTCCAGGACGGCGCGCAGGTCCCAAAGGGCCGGCACGCAGGTCGGGTCGGCGGCGATGGCCCGGCGAACGGCCGCGACGGCCTCGGGGACGCGGTCGAGGGCCCGGATCGCGATCCGGGCGGCGCGATGATACGCGTGGGCACGCAGTGGTGCGTCCTCGCGCCCGAGGACGCGAACGGCTGCCAGGGCCGCTTCGAAGGCGAAGTCCGGACGGCCGCCTGCCGGGGCCGTTTGCTCGACGGAGCGCCACAGGGCGAGGTGGTCGGGGGCCGAACGCGCGGCCGCGCGCAGCATGGCCGTGGCGGCGGCGGCGTCCTTGTGGGCGCGAAATTCGGAGGCGGCGCGGGAAAGGGCGATGGTCCTGCGTGGCCCAGGGTGTTCGGCCGCCAGCTCCACGGCGCGCAGGAGCAGGTCCGCGTCACCGAGGGCGTCGGCGATGCGGAGCATGTCCTCGACGAGCAGCGGCGTGGGGCCGCAGGCTTCCAGTGCGGAGAGCAGCAGGTCCCCCGCGCGGCGGCCGTCCCCGCCCCGGCGCGTTTCCACCAGGGCCAGCTCGTGGAAGATCGCGGCGACGCGGCGTGGATCTTCGACGAGGTCGGCCTGGGTCTCGAGGGCCGTCTGAAAGGCGTCGAGGTCCCCGGCGGCGAGGGCCACGCGCTCGAGGGATCGGACGATGGCGAGATCGTGCGGGGTCGCGGCGAGCGCGGCCTCGTAGCACTGGCGTGCGGCGGCGAGATCGCGAAAGTGTCGCTCGACGATGCGCCCGCGTTCGCGGTACAGCGCTGCCGCCTCCCGGGGGTGGCGGGTCGCGCGGATCTCCCGGTCGAGGGTGGCGACGATGGCCCGCACGTCGGCACGGGCCTCGTCGATGCGTTGGAGGAGTCGAATCGCGGGCCTCAGATCGGGGACCGCGTCGAGGGCCGCACGAAGGAACCGCTCGGCGCGTGCGGGATCGCCCGCCGCGAGGAGCCAGCGGCCGAGCGTAAGGGCGAGTACCGCGCGAAGCTGGGGGGCGTCCGGGGGGGCCGCCTGGAGGGCCTGCTCCAGCTCGTGAAGCGGCATCGTTCGTGCCGCGGTCATCTCTGTCGCATGGTACACGAGCGCCGCGGCCGTTGGGGGCTACGCGGAGCGGGCGAGGAACTCGGCATAGTCCGTGACGGTGTAGGTCCTCGGGGCGCGCCCGTCCGCCTGGTCCCGCGCCGCGAGGAGCTGGCAGATGAGCGAGAGCGTCTCGAGGCGGCAGGTCAACCCGAAGTACTCGTCCTGGGGTACGGGCGGCAGCTCGGCCAGGCGCGCTTCCACCCACGCCGCCTCCGAGGGGCCGTCGCCGTCGGACCGCGGCAGGTGGAAGGCGAGGTCCAGCGCGTGGCCGGCGGGGTGGCGCTCGTCCGCGGGGTCGAGGGCCTCCCCCACGATGGCCGCGTAGGCGAGGTCCACCGGGGAGAAATGGCAGCACCGGTGCACCAAAAGGACCCGGATTCGGCGCGGATCCTTGCGGTCGTCGAGGACGTGTGCGCCCAGTTCCTCCGCCACGACCTGCGCGAAGTGTGCGCCCGCGCCCGCCGCCAGGAGGGTCAGGATCTCGGGGCGCCGTTCGTCCCGGGCAAGGGCCAGGTAGTGATCGACGAAGGCCAGGGAGGTTGCGTCTGCTTCGATCCGGCAGCCGAGGGCCCGACCGAGTTGGCGGCGGAACGTCTCGGCCAACTCGGCGACGAACGTCGATGGGGCCGACCCCGTGGCGGGCGGTCCCGATGGGGAGGTGGCAGAAGAGGCGGCCACGGCGCTTACCTTTACACGACACGGCCTCGGGCGCTAACCTGAACGGACGAGGTAGCCTCGCCGTCGCCCCATGGTCACCCCACGACACGTCGTGCGCGTCCCGTACCTGTGTGTGTGCGGTGAGCGCTTCGTGCTTGGGCGGACTTTGTGCGCCCGGGCCGCGTCGATCCGGGCGGCGGCCGCCTGGGTCGAGCGAGCCGGGACGGTCCAGGGGGTTTGCCCGGCCTGCGGGCGGGCCGCCCGGGCGCGGATGCCCGTGTGGATCGTCGCCGACGGCAGGCTCACCCGTCTGGTCCCGCCGGACCACGCAGCGGCGGTCGAAGGGGACGATCTGGCGGCGGTGCTGGCGGCCCTGCCCGAGGATGAGGCGCTCGTGGTGGATCCGCGCCCTCGGCGCCTCGAGTCCGTCGGGGTGGCCCGACGGCCCGTGGAAGTCGAGCCGCACGAAGCGCACCCCCGGGACGAGGAGGCAACCCGGGTCCAGTCCGCCCCCGAAGACGACGGGCCCCCGAATGAGGCGCCGCGTGACGACCCTTCCGCGCAGGACCTCGACACCGTGGTCGTCGAGAGCGGCCCGTTGGCGCCCGCCCGGGCCGCGGCGCTACGGGCGGAGGTCGTGGCGCACGCGGGGGATGGGCTCGGTGCACACATGGGGGATCTGCGCGAGATCGACGGCCGGGTGCGGGTGGTCGTCCGGGGCGCGCTCGCGCGGATGTGGTCGGAGGCCGATCTGACCGCCTACCCGATCCACCTGCGGGACCACGGTTATCCCCTGTACGGCCTGCGGATCGTGGGCCGCGCGATGGGACAGGTGGGTTGCATCGATGCCGTGGTGGATCCGGGCGAATCGGTCGCCACCGAGGTGGCGCGCGTGCTGTCGCAGCAGGTGCAGTTCGATCTCGTGTTGCTCGGTGGTGGGGAGTATCGCACCGAGGTCGAGGCGCCGGGTTTCGAGCGCAACGCCGTGCTGTGCCTCGAGTCGGCCCAGGCACGCCTGGCGACCCAGCGGCCCCCGCCGTCGGCCTTCGGCCGGGCCCTCGAGACGCTGGCGAAGATCCCGGCCCAGCAGCGCCTTTCGGATGCCGCGCCGGCGGTGCCCCTGGCGATGCACGAACCCATCGAGACCGCGGCGGCCGCCTACCGTGCGCTCGCGCGCCTGGACGCCGCCTCCCGTCCGGAGCGCTCGGCGCGGATCCTGGAGACGGCCGGCGTGGCGTACGAGGCATTCGACACCTGGCGAAAGCGCGTCCTGCGGCGCGCCACGGAGTTCGGGATCGCCGCGCCGCGGCGCTTCTGGCGCCGCCTGACCGCAGCGGGGATCGTGCCGGACCTCCCCTCGTATGCCCGCGAACTCGCGCGTGCCCGGGCGCAGCTGCTGGCCTCGGGCGCCTGCGACCTCGACGACACCCAGCGCGTCGAGGCGTGGCAGCGCATCTGGGACCTGTGCGAGCGCAAGGCCATCGAGCCGCCGCCGGAGCTGCGGCGGGCGCTGGGGTTGTCCGATCCGCCGCCGGGGGGCGGGCCCGAGGAGCCCTCGTCGGACACGGCCGCGGGGGTCATCGCCGGCAGCGACGACACGCACGCACGCTGGCGCCGGCGGCTCCTGGATCCGTCGCAGCGCCTCGACGCCATCGCGGAGGTTCTGGGTGCTTCGAGCATCGACGACCGCACACTCAGCGAAGTCCTCGAACAACTCGACGCGCTCGCCCCGGACGAGTTGCTCGCGGTGATCCCCGAGTTGCCGCGGCTGGGCAAGCGCGTCGTGCCGGGGCTGGTGGCGCGGTTGCGGTCGTCGCGCCGGGAGGTGCGGCAGGCCGCCGCCATCGCCCTCGGGGCCATCGGGGGGCCGGAGGCCATCGTGGCGCTCGTGGATTTTCTGCTGGCCGAACCGACGAAGGCATGGATGGACGCGGCGCGCGCCCTCGGGGCCCACGGATCCGAGGCCCTCGACGTGCTGGCGCGCTGGATCCGCAAGACCCGCGAGAAGAAGGACGTCGATCGCCTCGTGCGGGCCCTGGCCGAGATCGCCGTGGCCGACGCGGACGTGTGCGAGCGGCTCGAGCGCCTGGCCCGCGACGCCGCCAACGACGCCGTGGCCCGGATCGCCCGCGCCGCGCTGGCCGCCCGGGCCCGGGTCCGCGAGGAGGGGCGCGCGATCCGGGGGGAGCGCCCGCTCGACGAGGTCACCGTCGTGCGCGGCTTCGCCCGGCGCGTGCACGAGGCCCTGTTCGTGCCGGAACTCGACCTCGACGACGCCGTCGTCCTCGACTCGTAGGAACGCACCGTGCGATACGCGATCTTCAGTGATACCCACGCCAACATCGAAGCGCTCGAGGCGGTTCTCGGCGCCATCGACGAGCGCGGCGCCGACACGCTCATCTGCCTGGGAGACACGGTGGGCTACGGGGCCGAGCCGAACGCCTGCTGCGACCTGGTGCGCGAGCGGGCCGAGGTGACGATCCTCGGCAACCACGACGCGGCCGTCGCCGGGCGCATGGACTACAGCTACTACTACGACGCCGCCCGCGAGGCCCTCGACCTCCACGCGAAGATGATCACGCCCGAGAACAAGGCGTGGCTGGAGTCGCTGCCGTACAGCGCGCAGGGGGCGGGGGACGTGCTCTTTTGCCACGGCTCGCCGGTTCGCTTCGAGGACTTCGAGTACATCGTCTCGGTCGAGCAGGCCGAGGCGTGCATCCCGATCTGGGAGCGCCTCGGGAAGGTCACCCTCATCGGGCACTCCCACCTGTGCCGGGCGTTTGCGATCAGCCGCGAGCGGGGGCACGAGGTGGTGACCACCGAGTTTCCGATCCGGCCCGGGTTTCGCTACGTCATCTCGGTGGGGTCGGTGGGCCAGCCGCGGGACCAGGACCCCCGCGCGAGCTTTACGATCTACGATACCGACGCCGAGACCTTCGAGTTCGTGCGCGTGCCCTACGACGTCGAGCGGGCGGCGCGACGGATCTTCGAGATGCCCGGTCTGGCCGACGCCTTCGGGGCCCGCCTGCTCGCCGGCGTGTAGGGGCGCGCCTCGCCGGGGACCGGGCGGCTTGCGGCCGCGCGGCCTGCTTTCTACGATCGGCCGGGTGCTGGACCTGAACGCCGCCTTCGCCCGGGTGCTGGCCGGCGGGCGTCTCGACGCGGACGAGGCCGCGGCCGTGTTCGAGGCCGTGATGCGCGGCGCCTTCTCGCGGGAGCGGCTCGCGGCCCTGCTCGGCGCTTTGGCGGCCCGGGGGGAGACGGCCGAGGAACTGCTGGGCGCGGCGCGGGCCATGCGGGCCCACGTCACCCCGATCCGGCCCACGCGGCGCGACCTGCTCGACACCTGTGGCACGGGAGGCAGCGGGATCCGGCGCAGGAACGTCTCGACCGCCGCGGCCATCGTGGTGGCGGCGTGCGGCGTGGCGGTCGCCAAGCACGGCAACCGGGCCGCGAGCTCGCGTTGCGGCAGCGCGGACGTCTTGGAGGCGCTGGGCGTGGACGTCGAGGCGCCGCCCGCCACCGTGGCCCGGTGCATCGACACGGTGGGGATCGGGTTCCTGTTCGCGCGCGCCCTGCACCCGGCCATGGCCCACGCCGCCCCCGTCCGGCGCGCCCTGGGCGTGCGCACGATCTTCAACCTCCTCGGCCCGCTGACGAACCCCGCCTTTGCGACCGCGTACGCCATGGGGGTGTTCGATCCCGCGCGCGTGGCCGACATGGCGCAGGTGCTGGGGCGACTGGGCGCCCGCCGGGCGCTGGTCTTCCACGGCTTTCGAGCGGGGATCGACCCCGGCGCCGGCGCCCCGGCCGGGGTGGACGACGTCAGTCTCGAGGGCCGGACCCTGGTGGCCGAGTGGGACGGGCACGCGGTGTCCACCTGGGTCCTCGAGCCCGAGGATCTGGGCCTTTCGCGCCACCGCCTGTCGGATCTGGCCGGGGGCGAGCCGGCCGAGAACGCCCGGGCGCTCACCGACGTCCTGAACGGGCGGGGCACGGCGGCCTACCGGGAGGCCGTGCTGGCCGCGGCGGCCCTCGGACTGCTGGCGGCCTCGGACCACCCCCGGGCCGACCTGCCGCGCCTGGTGACCCGGGCGGAGGCGGCGATCACGAGCGGCGCCGCGGCCGAGGTGCTCGACCGGCTGCGGGCGGCGAGCCGCCACCGCGACCCGGGGCGGAAGGCCCCATGAGCGAGACGAAGCACGCCGTGCGCGCGCGGGCACGACGGCTGGCGGCGGCCCTCGGCCCGGCCGAGCGCGCGGCGCGTTCGCGGGCCCTTTGCGACCACCTGCTGCGGGCGCCCGCCTTTCGCGACGCCGTGGGGCTGGTCGGATTCGTGGGGCGGGGGCACGAGCCCGACACCCGGCCGCTGCTGGCGGCGGCCCTGGAGGCCGGCAAGCGGGTCTTCTTGCCCCGCGTGGCCTCGAAGGATCCACCGGCGCTGGTGTTCGTCGAGGTCGAGACCCTCGCGGGGCTCGATCCCGGGGCCTTCGGGATCGACGAACCGGTGGGGCCGCCGGCCGCGGCGATCCCCGCGGCGAGCCTCGTGCTCGTGCCGGGGCTCGCCTTCGACCGACGCGGGCATCGCCTCGGGCACGGCGCCGGGTTCTACGACCGCGCCCTGGCCGGGCCCCTCGCGGGGTGCCCGCGGGCGGGGGTCTGCCTCGCGCCGTTTTTGTTCGACGAGGTGCCGCAGGGGGGCCACGACGTCCCGGTCCACGCGATCGTCACGGACGAGGGCTGGCTGCCCGTGCCGCCGGCGGGCTAATCGCGCTCGGGTGGGGGGGGCGCGGCGCGACCGTCCGGGGGGCGGGGCGCCTCGTCCCCCAGGCGCGCGAGGACGGCCTCGACGGTCATGGCGGCCTGGCGCGCGAGCACGGCGCGGCCCTCGCCGGCGGTGGCCGCGGCCGGGTCGCCGCAGTAGGCGCGGTCGAGGCCGCAGTCGGCGAAGCTCGTCGCGCCCTGCGCGATGTGTTCGTGCAGCGGGACGTGGTGCGCGTCGAGGCCCGCCCGCGCCCGCTCGTCCACGAGCGCCGGCGCGAGGGCCAGCACCAGGCTCGTCTCGTAGCGGCCCGCGTGGCACGAGCCGCTGCGAAACTCCTCGGTCAGCCGCTCGGCGTAGCGCCGGCGCGTCTGGTCGGCGAAGACCACCGGGCGGCCGCGGTGCCGCGCCAGGTCCTCCACCACGCCGCGCAGCACCGCGACGTTCGCCGGTTCGAGGTGGGCGTTGACGAGGGCGGCGACCGCAAACCCCATGTCCAGGGCTCGTTCGAGGACGGCGGTGAGGGTGCGGCGCAGCGCCTCGGGCTCGGTCCCCACGGTGCCGGGGAAGTCGGCGGCCCAGGTGGTGACGGTGTAGGCGACCGGCGGGAACACCACGGCCGACACGCCCCGCCCGGCGAGCTGCCGCGCGGCCTCCACGGCCAGGCCCTCCGCGAGGATCGTGTCGGTCCCCAGCGGCAGGTGGGGGCCGTGCGCCTCGGTGGCCCCCGCCGGCACGAGCGCGGCGACCGGCGCCTCGTCCCGCAGCAGGGCCGCGAGCGCGGCGTAGGTCATCTCACCGAGGCGCGCCGCGCGGGTCATGGCCCTTCCTCGGCCCACTTGCGCAGCTCGGCCCGGCGGATCTTGCCGGTCTGGGTGCGCGGCAGGCTCTCGACGAAGCGCACGCGCCGCGGGGCCTTGAAGGCGGCCAGATGGGCGCGGCAGTGCTCGACGATCTCCGCCGCCAGGGCGTCCGAGGGCTGCCGGCCCGGCCGAAGCTCCACGAAGGCCATGGCCTTTTCGAGCCCGCCCTCGTCGCGGTAGCCCACCACCCCGGCCTCGAGGACGGCCGGGTGGCTCACGAGACAGTTCTCCACCTCCATGGGCGAGACATAGACCCCCGAACATTTTAGCATGTCGTCACCGCGGCCGCAGTACCAGAAGTAGCCGTCGGCATCGACGAAGAACTTGTCGCCGCCGCGCACGGCGTCGCCGCGGAAGGTGCGGCGGGAGAGGTCGCGGCGGCGGTGGTAGGCCATGCCCGCCGAGGGACCCTCGATGACGAGGGTGCCGATCTCGCCTTGCGGCACCGGGCGGTCCTCGTCGTCTACGAGCCGAAAGCGGTAGCCGTCCACGATGCGGCCGAGGCTGCCCTCCTTGACGTCGCCGGGGCGGTTCGTGATGTAGATGTGGAACATCTCGGCCGATCCGATCCCGTCGTAGATCTCCACGCCGAACCGGTCCTTCCAGGCGCGGTAGACCCGCGCGGGGAGGGCCTCGCCGGCCGAGACCAGCCCGCGCAGGCTCGACAGATCGAAGCGCGCCTCAGCTCCCTCCACCGCGAGCATCTTGGCGATCGTGGTGGGTACGGTGACGAACTGCGTGGCACGGTAGCGCTCGATGAGCGCAAAGTACTCCTCGGGGCGCACGCGATGGGGGACGAGCACGCAGCTTGCGCCCACACTGAACGGAAACAGCATGTTCGAGGCCAGCGCGTAGCCGAAGAACAGCTTCGGGGCGGCCAGGGTCACGTCGTCGCGGGCGATGCCGAGGGTGCGCTGGGCGTAGGCGATCGTGTTGAACACGAAGTCGTGGCCCTGGTGGATCACGCACTTGGGCTTGCCCGTCGAGCCGCTCGAAGACAGCCAGATGGCCACGTCGTCGCGGTCCATGGGCTCGGGCTCGGCCTCGGGCGGATGGTCCACGACGGCCTCGTGCAGCAGGCGCGCGCCCTCGGGAAGATCCCCGGCCCGCAGCCGGCGCGCCCGGTCCACCACGATCAGCCTGGGGCGGTGGCGGGCGGCGGCGTGGGCCGGCGCGTAGCGCTCCAGCACGGCGGCGTCGGCGAAGACGATCTTGGGGCGGACGTATCCCAGGTAGTAGGCGTAGTCGTCCGTGGTGAGCCACGTGCTCGCCGGCACGGCGCAAAGCCCGGCACGCAGCGCGCCGAAGAAGGCCTGCGGGAACTCGGGGGTGTCCTGGAGCAGGAACAGGGCCCGGTCCTCGGGCCAAAGGCCCAGGGCCCGCACGAGGTTCGTCACCCGGCAGCTTTCGGCCACCAGGTCGGCGTAGGACAGGGCCTCGTCCTCGAAGAAGACGGCGGTCTTGTCCCCCAGACCCTCGCCGAGGCGTTCGTCGAGGAACCACGTGGCGAGGTTGAGGCGGTCGGGGACGACGATGGGTTCGCCCGCGGCGTCCGGCATGGGGTCAACCCTTCAGGAGCTTGCGAAGGCCGGGGATCTCGCCCAGGTTCGGCATCAAGATGATCTCGATGCGGCGGTTTCGCGCGCGGCCGTCCTCGGTGCCGTTGTCGGCGATGGGGTCGTACTCGGCGAACCCCGCCGCGCCCAGCTGCGTGGGCGGGTAGCCCTGCTCGACGAGGTATTTGACCACGGTGACCGCCCGCGCGGTGCTAAGCTCCCAATTGCTCTTGAAGCGGGCCGTCTTGATCGGGACGTTGTCCGTGTGCCCGGCCACCAGGAAGTCCCGCTTGCCCACGGACTTCAGGGCCGGCACGAGCTTGGCGAGCGCGGCCTTGCCCTCGTCCTTGAGGTCCGTTCGGCCCGAGTCGAACAAGATGGCGTTCGACAGCTTGACCACCAGCCGCCCCTTGCGAAACTCGACCTCGATGGTCCCGGCGTCGATCATGGCCTTGAGCTTGGCGAACAGGTCCTTGTAGACCTGCAGCTCGCGCTCGCGCTTGGCCTTCTCGGCGCGCAGCTCGGCCAGCTCCTTGGCCGTCACGCCGGCCTTCTTCGCCAGGTCCTCGATCTGGGCGGTCAGCTGCCGGACCTCGTCTTCGAGCTGGGCGATCTTCTCCTTGAGGGACTGGTTCTCCTGGGTGAGCGCCTGGTTCTTGCGCTTTTCGGCGTCCCGCTCCGACTCGACGGCGGCGAGCTGGTCCTTGACGCGCGCGAGCTCGGCCTCGAGTTCCTTGCGCTTGCAGGCGGGGAGCAGGAGGGGAACGGAGAGCAGCAGGAGCAGCGGTGAAACCTTCATGGGCCGGCGGAGGGTAGCGCATCCTCGCGCGTTTTTTTGGGCCCGGGGCCGCCGCCCCTACCATGGCGCCGGTCCATGCCCCGAAAGAAGGCGCAGAAGAAGCGGCCGGTGAGAGCCCGGCCGCGGGCCGAATCGGCCTCCGGGCCGGTTTTTTCACAGGCCGTCCGTGAGTTTTTTGGGATCTCGCTGCTCGCCGCGGGGATCTTCGTCCTCGCCTCCCTGCTGTCCTACCAGGCCGGCGACGGGACCCTCATGGGCCCGGTCGGGCGCCTGGTCGCGGGCGCGCTCTACGCGTCGGTGGGGATGGGCGGCTACCTGGTCGGGGTCGGGGTCCTGCTGTACGGGCTCGCGGCGCTGTCCACGAAGGAGGTGGACGTCACGGCCGGGGAAGGGCTGGGCTTCGCGCTGGCAACCCTGGCGGGCTGCGTCCTGCTGCACGTGCTCTTCCCGGACCAGCGCCTGCGCGGCTACACGCCCGGTGGGCTCGCGGGGGAGCTGCTGGGGGAGGTGTCCCTCGGGCTGTTCTCCCTGGCCGGGACGTACCTGGTCGCGGGCACCGTGCTCGTCCTGGGCCTGCTGGCGTCCACCCCGCTTTCGGTCGCGCACCTGGCCGCGGGCGTGCGGGCCGTGCAACGGGCCGCCCTGGAGGCCGCGGGCTACCTCGCCGACGGGCTGCGCGGGGCGTTCGAGTTCGGACGGGCCGGGTTCGAGAATCGGACGGAGGAAGCGGACGAGCCCGACGAGGCCGACGACGACGAGGGGGAGGCGGCGGGCCTGACAGACGGCCACGGCGTGGACGAGTCGCCGCAGGCGCTGGAGGACGACGAGGGCCCCGTCGCCCGACCGAGGCGATCGCGGAGCCGGCGGTCGCGGCGAGCGGGCGAGGGGGGATCGGCGGGCCGCGGGGAGGATCGGCAGGCCGCTTCGGATCCCTCTGCGGGGGAGCCCCCCGAGGACCCGGAGGCCGCCCTCGACGCCGACCCGAGCGCCATGCAGGTGGAGGTCGCGGCGGCGGCGGAACCGGCCGAGGAGGACGCCGGTGCGCACCCTGCGCCCCGGACCCGACGGTCGAGGCGCACGAAACGGACGCAATCCAGCCCCGCCGACGAGGATCCCGAGATCGTCCTGCCTGCCGAGGAGGAGGCGGCGGCGGCCACGCCCCGGCGTCTTCCCGCGCGCAAGCCGCCGCCTCGGGTCGATGCGGCCGCCCGGGCCGACGGCGGCGCGAAGGCGGACCCGGCCCCCGCCCAATCCTCACCCGCCGGCGACCGTGGCGTGCCGGGGGTCAAGTGGCTGACGGACGGGGGCTACGAGCTTCCGCCGGCCGAGCTGTTCGAGGCCGCGAACCGGCGCAAGACGAAGGTGGACGAGGGATTCGTGCTCGACCAAGCCAAGCGGCTGGTCAACGTGCTCGCGCAGTTCAAGGTGCCCGGGAAGGTCACGAAGATCCACCCGGGCCCGGTGATCACCCGCTACGAGTTCAAGCCGGAGCCCGGGGTCAAGTTGTCGAAGATCGAGTCGCTCGAAAGCGACATCGCCATGGCCCTCGAGGCCATTCGGATCCGGATCCTGGCGCCGATCCCGGGCAAGTCCACGGTGGGGTTCGAGGTGCCGAACAAGGTGCGGGAGACCGTCTACATCAAGGAGATCCTGGAGGAGCCGGGATTCGGGGACGGGCACAAGCTGCCCCTGGCCCTGGGCAAGGACATCGTGGGCAAGCCCCGCTGGATCGACCTGGCGAAGGCGCCGCACCTGCTCGTGGCCGGCGCGACCGGATCGGGCAAGTCCGTCGGCGTCAACGCGATGATCTCGTCGCTGCTGTACACCGCGTCCCCCGAGGACGTGCGCATGATCATGATCGACCCGAAGATGCTGGAGCTTAGCATCTACGAGGGGATCCCCCACCTGCTCCTGCCCGTGGTGACCGACGCCGAGAAGGCGAACCTGGCCCTGCGGTGGGCGGTGGAGGAGATGGAGCGGCGCTACGCGCTGCTTTCCAAGGCGCAGGTGCGCGACCTTGCCGGGTACAACAAGAAGCTGCCCGAACTCGTCTCGCAGTGGGAGGCCGAGTGTCGCATGTTGCAGACCGTGGCCGACGAGGCCCGCGAGGCGGCGCGCGACGGGGGGGAGGATGCGGCCTTCGGCAGCGACCTGCCCGGGATCGAGGTCGCCCCCGACGGCACCCGGCGCCCGACTGGCGGCGAGGCGGACCTGCCGCCCAAGCCCGTCAAGCTGCCCTACATCGTCATGGTCATCGACGAGTTCGCGGACCTCATGATGGTGGCGAGCAAGGAGGTGGAGCAGAACGTGGCGCGCATCGCCGCCAAGGCGCGGGCGGCCGGGATCCACATGATCCTCGCCACCCAGCGGCCGAGCGTGGACGTCATCACGGGCACGATCAAGAACAACTTCCCGAGCCGCATCGCGTTCCAGGTGACCTCCGACGCCGACTCCCGCACGATCCTGGACGCCAAAGGGGCCAAGCAACTGCTCGGGATGGGAGACATGCTCTACATGGACCGCGGGCGCGAGCCCCAGCGGATCCACGGCTGCTTCGTGTCGGAGGACGAGATCCTGCGGATCGCACGCTTCATCAAGCAACAGGCCAAGCCCATCTACAACATGGAGATCGTCAAGAAGCGGCCCGACGACGCGCAGGAGGAGACCGAAGAGCGCGTCGATCCCCTGTACGACAAGGCCGTGCAGATCGTGGCCGAGGCGGGCAAGGTCAGCACCTCCATGCTCCAGCGGCGGCTCAACGTCGGCTACAACCGGGCGGCCAAGATCGTCGAGCGGATGGAGGCCCAGGGGATCATCGGACCCGCGCGGGGATCGTCCCCGCGCGAGGTCTACATCACCGCCGCGTAGGATCGGGGGACGATGGCAGGGACCCGCGTCGAGGGACTCACCGAGCGCTTCCTCGAAGGGTTGCGCATCGAACGCCGGCTCTCGCCGCACACGATCCGGGCCTACCGCAGCGAGGTGCGGGGGTTCTTCGACTTCGTGGCCGACCGGGCGGGCCGGGCGCCCCGCCCCGAGGACTTCGACGCACGCAACCTCCTGTCGTACCTCGCCCGGGACCACCGGCGCCTGCGTCCTTCCACCCGCGGGCGGCGTCTTTCGGCCCTGCGCACCTTCGGGGACTTCCTGCGCGACACGGGGGTCCTCCCCGAAAACCCCGCCCGCACCATCGACGCCCCGAGGCTGCCCCGGCGCCTGCCGTCGGCCCCGACCGTGGACGAGGCGACGGCCCTGGTCGAGGTACCGGGGGACGACCCCGTGGCCCGCCGCGACCGGGCGATGCTCGAACTGCTCTACGGGGCCGGCCTGCGGGTCTCGGAGTGCGCCGCCCTCGATCTCGACGACCTGTGCCGCGATGGGGGCGGCTGGATCGTGTGGGTCCGGGGGGGGAAGGGGGGCAAGGACCGTTTCGTCCCGATCGGCCGCAAGGCGGTCGAGGCGCTCGACGCCTACCGGGCCGTCCGCGACACCTTCCAGACCCCGCGGTCGCCGCCCGAGGCGCTGTTCTACGGGGTCCGGGGCGGCCGGATCTCCGCGCGCGTCCTGCGCAAGGTGGTCTACGACCGCTGCCGGGCCGCCGGCACCCGCGCGCGCATGGGGCCGCACGCCCTGCGCCACGCCTTCGCCACGCACCTGTTGCAAAGCGGCTGCGACCTGCGGGCGATCCAGCACATGCTGGGGCACGCGAGCCTGTCCACTA